>ERZ773054.947-NODE-947-length-19388-cov-3.636011_pt1 | contig 19388 bp, 20 predicted proteins | sample MGYA00580630_ERZ773054 | MGnify/ENA primary metagenome ERZ773054 (study PRJEB29015, sample SAMEA2737994) | human oral metagenome | biome: human oral; feature: human-associated habitat; material: dental | place: China | collected 2115 ... | reverse complement strand
CGACCACTAGAAACCACGTTGCCTCCTTACTTAAGTGCGGTGTGCATGATAATGCGTGTTTAAGTAAGGGAATCGTGGTGCTCCTTACTAATCTTGATATGAACAAAGTTATGCCGCTCATCGCGCTACGTGAACAGCTCCGTTCGCGTAACGATGCGAGTGAAGCTATCGTAGAACCCGTTCCTCTGGCAACGCCAAAGCGTGCGCCTCATAAACGGCTATCTAAGCAGCAGCGCCAAGAGGTGCTTGAACGTTACCATGCAGGCCAAAGCTACGCCGAGATCGGACGGGCGCTCGGTGTTCACAGAGCGACTATTGCCGAAATTATCAAAAGAAATGGTGAGGCGCACCAGCGCAGGACGCTGAGTAGCGCGGAACAAACAAAAGCCAAAGCGCTTCATGCGTCCGGTGTAGCATTTACCGCCATCGCAGGCCGCTATGGTGTCGTTCATGACGTGTTGAGCGATTGCCTGACAAGTGACGCTGGAGTATGAGTCGGAGCCCGGTGCTAGAGCATGCAGCATGCGAAGGACTTTACTCCTGTGTGCAGTCGTAGCTGCGCCTTCCGTAAGCTCATTAATTGGTTTAAGCTTCTATATCGTGTATAATTAATAACATAATTTAATAAAGCGGAGATATACCACTATGGACAAGGAATCGAAGCAACAACTACACCAATTAACCGAAACAGTTACCGCACTCGGGGCAACGGTAGCAACTCTGACTGAGTCAGTGGCATCACTCACTAGCTCTGTCGCGGACCTTAAGGCAGAGATGCGGGAGGGGTTTGCTGAAGTTAGGCAAGATATTGTCGAGCTCAAGCAACACCAAGCTGTTATGCAAGAAGATATCACTGGCATGAAACAAGACATTGCTAGCATGAAGCAAGATATTGCCAACTTGCAAGATGCGACCTATAACCTCAGTGTTAAACTGGAAGATGTTGATCGACGTATGGGTATTGGTTTCGCAAGTACAACTGAGCAGATCAGCGGCTTAAAGCGAGAGATGATGGAGATCAAGCGCGAACTTTTCTTGGAGCGCGGTATCCGTGAAACTGAGGTTGACGGACTGGGCAAAGTCCACGACAGCCGCGAAGCACAGGCCAACCAGCGTATCGATATGATCGAGGCCTTCTTAGGCGACGACTTCCGCCAGTTCCAGAAACGTGCGGCGTAGGGAGTGATTCGTCCAACGCTGGTGCCTTGTGGTGTAGAAGTTATCCACAGCCTCACTCATATTTATCCAAAAAATTGTGTTTGATCTAGTCTGCGCCATAGGCTGGTAGCGAATCCCCTTCTCTGCCCTGCATAGCAGGGCTGTCTCGCTTTTTGAGAGGTGCCTTCGTTGTCTAAGCTGACGCGTCGCCATAATGATCCACTTGCTAGCGTGGTTAGTGGTAATCACATCGCTGCAGACTTAAGCCAGTCGCTAGCGGAACAGATCCGTCCCTCGGTAGACCTTGCCGCTCAGGTGTCGAGTAGTTTTAGCGCAACGCCAGCCATGGCCAACGTGTCAGCGCTATCGCAAGCATGGAGAAGCTCACTATTTCCTGCGCAATCTTCCATCGCAGATATGATCAAGGGACTAACGGGTGCTGGGTTAATGCCAAAACTAAGTGATCAGCTGACAGCAGCAATGCCCTCATCAATTATGCCCGAGCTATACAGGGGCGGGTTTGCGGCACGATTTGCGCAGGCTTATGACGCTGGAAGTACATCGAAACAAGCCATCAAGGCACTCGCCAAGATAGATATGCCACCCCTGGTCCCTACAACTACAGTTCCCAAGTTTGATCGGATATACTTCACACCGGCTATCGACTTTGCAAGTATATTTTCGGGTGCGTTACCTGCAACTGACTTAGCCTTTAATCAGCAAATTAATGTTCCAGATGTTTTGAGGGAGACCAGGCAGCAGCTTGCCAATCTTTTCAAACGACTCAATATTGAGGATTACCGCAACGCGATCTCGTCATCCTCTAAATGGACTGACTCTCCCTTGGAACATTGTGATCATAGCCTACTTGAAGGTTTGTTGCTGGACGAAGGGCTAGCACTCCTCTGGGTTGTGGAACCGGAACTACGCGTTCAGATTTTTAGTGCACAGTCAAAATTCGCGCGTCTACATATTCTATCCGATCACCAAGAATCTATTGTAGACCATTGTTGCGAGTTACTTGAAGATATTGATCAACCTAATCTGGCTGAATGGCGTGACTTTGCAGTCGAGGTTGCTAGTGTGCTACGGAGCGGGTACACGGCCGCTGCGCAGGCATTGGCTGTTAATCTGATTGATACAATGCTAATTGAAAACTTCACCTACCGGGGGAAAGGAAAAAAGATGAGTCATGGTACGCCGAGTCATAGTACGCGCTTTGACATAGACGCGGAAAAGGAGATTGAGCAGGGTATAGTCTATGGTGGACTATGGGGAATGTTTTTGCAGTTCCACTCAGGTGATGAAGATGCAATTCCGCACCAGCTAAGTCGCCACGCCACTGCCCACGCAGTCTCAAAGCGGCAGTATCGGCGCGTTAATAGTCTTATCGCATTTATGCACGCGGTAGATTACCTGTACCTATGGCAAGAAGGTAAGGCTGAGAAAGCAAAGGCTGCTTAGTTACTGGGCCCAAGCGATTCACCATGGAGGAGAAAAACGTCAAGAAGAAAACTACAGACAAGCACCCCTATTATCCCTATAACCATCAAAGAAATAAGATAGTGTTTATCCATCCACCTGAGCAGCGCACGGACTGTTTGCTTTTTGGGCAGGAGCTTTGGGCGGCGCTTCGGGCTTGTTGCCTGGGTGTCCGTGTTTTAGATAGGTGGTTTATGCATATATTTCACATTGTAACATAATAAGATATGGGGTGTGAGAGCATTGCTTTAAAAAGTAATGCTCTCAGATCTATTTCGTGTTTATTTCTCCCTGTCTGTGCATTTTCCAGGAACTCCATTCAGGCCATATAACTCATTTGCATCTGCGTAGTGCTTGCACGTTTCAATGACGTAACCCCATTGGTCTTCAAGGTTATGAAGCCTTGCTTCATTTCCAATGAAGGCACCCAAAGGATTATTAGCTTCATCCATTTTTCGAAGAGAGTTACGCTGAAAGGTGTTATACCTTTCATGTGCCTCTCCAATTCGTTCGGCCTCCTGTTCGCCAAAACGAGTTGCAGTTGCATACAATGACCTTGAGAACAATAATGCTCTCCTAGGTGTATGGACAGACAAGCTCAATATGACTGTTGATGCTATCCTCAATTGGGAAAAACTTGTTTTTATGATATGATTTGACTATGACTTTTGTAACATTACTGAACAATGACAAACTCTGGTATTCCATAAAAAATGTGCCATCGTCCAAAGCTCCGCTAGTGCTTATCCAAGGAAGAGGACTAGACCACCATGGATGGGATTCCGTCCTCAATGAATTTACCGATCGAACCATCGTGCTCATCGACCACAGGGGCACCGGCCAGACCACAGCACCACTGAGCTCAGAGTGGTCAACGCGGGATTTTGCAAACGATATAATAGCCATTCTCGATCACGCAGGCATCGATAGAGTGCACGTTTACGGGCACTCGATGGGAGGAAGAATTGCTCAGTGGCTCGCAGCGGAGCACACAGACCGCGTTATTGCACTCGCGATTGGAGGCACCAGTGTTGGTGATGGAACTGGCCTACCCCGTCCCGCCGCTGGAGTAGCAGCGCTCGCATCTGGGGACCCGAGCGCATTGGCTTCACTCTTCTATCCGGATGATTGGATTGCAGCAAACCCGCAACAAGCTGCCAGCGTCTTTCCTGCACCTCGCTCGCCAGAAGCAATGAGTATCCACGGCAAAGCCTCAGATCGCCCCGACGGACCAATTCCAGAAAATATTACAGTCCCCACTTTGATCCTCCACGGCACGGATGACCCTATCTCCGATCCTGGCAATGCAGCAATTCTCGGAAATCGAATCCCACATGCAGAAGTATGTATGATTCCAGGTGCCAGGCACGCCTACTGGGCTGGGAATCCAGAGGTTCATGCCTTGGTTGCAAAGTTCCTCCTATCGAACGACCCAAAATAATACCCTTACTATACTCTCGTGTCACGTTATTAAATTGTATTACCAATACCCGTCCATATTTAGTGGACGGGTATTTATGTTGTGAGCACTATGCTGCATATTGCACCGAGTAACTACATAACCGTCCATAACTTTACCTAAATCTCCTGTGACTGGAAGTTTAAGTGGGAACAGGCTGATGTGATGCGGACGTCAGGGAGTAAAGGCTAACGTGCAGCCGAGCTAATCAGTCGCTCGATAAGGGCTACCATCAGATCCTTTTCCTGCGGGTGGCTCATGGCAACCATCAGGGTCATTGCCGCCAGGGCGTTGTTTGAGACGAGCGGTGTGCCATCCGCCGAAAATAGCAGGTTGTTCTGGGCTAGAAACTCGATGAATAAGGCTGCAGCACTACGCTTATTCCCATCAACCAGCGGGTGGTCTTTAACCACAAGGTACAGTAAGTTCGCCGCCTTCTGCTCGGTGGTTGGGTAGAGGTCTTCGCCCGCGAAGCTCTGGTAGATGGTTGCGACAACCGACTTGAGCTTATCCCCGTTTTCGATCCCGAAAAGCCTATATACCAAGCCTGCAAACCTTACGCGACTACGACGAAGGCACGCTTTCTAACAGCAAGTCCACCGGGAATGCACCAGCGTGGAGACCAGCCATGCTCGTCTCCGGCTCACCCCAGAATCAGCAACGCGGCTTAACCAGGCGAGTATACCGTGGTAGCTCTTGTTGATGAATGAGACCTGGTATAAGGTCCAAACCGTCCTGAGTGCCCACTACAACGGTGAGCGTCGGCGGGTTCATCATCACCACCTTAAGACCACGGTGCGTTGTGGTCAGTGCGGCAGCCGCCTCATTATCCAGAACACTAAGAATAAGCGTGGGGTTGTGTACCCATACTTTGTCTGCTCGTACCGGCAGCGTCAGCGTGATGGGTGCCGCTTCAAAGCGGTGCTCATTGATGAGGTGGAAGCGAAGGTAGCAGAGCTCTACCGCACGATCCGTATAACCCCAGCTCAACGCAAACGGATTGCGGCCCATGCCGAGCGTGAGCTAGAGCGTATCTATGCTAGTCGGGCGGAACATGTTCGCCAGCTTGAGCAGCAGAGTCGTAGCCTGCTACGGAAGCGTCAGAAGCTGCTTGATGCTCATTACGCTGATGCCATTGCGCTCGATCTACTGAAGCAAGAGCAGGACCAGATTGCGGCGCAGCTGGCGAGCATTGACCAGCAGCGTGCTGCGCTGAGCCTCGAGTCCCACGTAGTTCAGACGCACCTTGGGTATGTGCTGGATCTACTCGAAGATTGCTTTAGCCTGTATATGCAGGCAACGCCGAGTCTGAAGAAGTTGCTTAATGGGGTGTTTTTTACTGCGGTTGCTATTAACCCGCAGGATGATGCGAGTGGGGTTAGTCGCACGGCGACTGCTCACCTGCAGCCTGTTATCTCGGTTCTGAGGCAGTTTGATGGTGAGGTGGATGATGGAGGCAAACAAAACACCACTTGGGTGAGTACCGCAAGTGGTGTGCATGATAATGCGTGTTTAAGTAAGGGAATCGTGGTGCGCCTGGGGAGACTTGAACTCCCACGCCCTAAGGCACTGGAACCTAAATCCAGCGCGTCTGCCAATTCCGCCACAGGCGCTTCAGGGGGTTATCTTACAGTGGCTTGCGGATTCGTCAAAGTACCGGCCCACGCTTAGCTCAAGCAAGCAACCACACCCAGCCCACGCCCACAACCTCACAAGCCCGCTACGCCGACACCCAAGACACAGACCTTCCTCTGAATAAAATCACCCCACTACGCTAACCCTTATACCCACCCCCAACTCACCCGCATCTTATCTGCCAACCGTAGCCACGGCGGCGTCGAAAAGCTTCTACCTGCATGAACCCTTACGCGTATGAGAATTTGCCAAAAAGTATCGCAAAAAGTTAGCGTTGCGTTACCCCTATCGCGGCGCGTCGGAAAAATATTACATGTGCTGCGCGTAGGATTAGCAGATATCGCAACCTGCTAAGTGTCCTGGTGAGTATCCGTTGGAGGTAGATGATGATCACTCGTAAGAGTGTGTTTCAGCTGTTCATGGCCTTTTCTTTGGCATGTGGTGGTCTGGGCGCTGTCTCCGTGTTGAATGCTCCCGAGGCGGCGGCGGCGAATACGTGTGGCACAAGTTACCGCATGGTGAAGGACGGTCGTGTGCCGGTGAAGGACGCGTCGGGGGAGCGTTTCGCCACGATTGAGGTGTATTTTTCGTCGAAGGATAACCAGAATTGTGCGATTTTGGTTAAAGAGGGCCGTCACTGGGGCTTGGAAGAGAATGTGAATGTCAGTATTGCGTTCTCTGGGGATCAGGATCGTCAGCACGGCCAGGACACCGATAGCGGCCGGATGAAGGAATATTCGCGTGCCGTGTACACGGCTAAGGGCGTTGCCGCTGGTGATAAGCCGATTAAGGTCTCGGCGACTGTGGGGAATGCGAGCGCGTCGGCCGAGGGCTGGGATGGTTCAGGTAATGCGCCGCGCATCACTAATCCGAAATAACTAGTACACCCCGTCCTGCCTGTTGATCGCGTCGATGGCGTCAACAATGGTGGCACCGGGGTTTTCTTGTCGGTAGCGTTTGACGCGTTTCGCATCGGGGATGGGGGCACCCTTGGGGAGTTTCTTGGTGTCGCCAAACATGCTGCCACTGCACCAGACCAATAATATTCCCGGCAGGCACAGAAAGAGTGCCAGTGTGGAATGCCCCATAAAAAACGCGATGAGCGCCCCTATAACAAGCGCCCAGGAGAGAAAAGCGGACGCATAACCGATCCATGCTCGCTTCTTCATAGGCCCATTGTGACATGCTTCCCCAGGGCTATGCTTGTATGCTGGATAAAAATAAGCTGAGACTGAGGATACTGTAGTGCTACTTCTGTCATTGTTTTTCTTCGCTATTGCGGGTGTGAGTGGTATAGGAGCGCTATATTGCTTCAGCAAGGCGCGTCAGGTTGATGACGAGCAGCAGCCAGCACGTAATTTGTTTGCCGAGGTCCCGGATGCCGCTGATTTCGGCCCGGATCGCTTGGGTCCGGGGGCCGTCGTTACGTATGGGGCGACGGATTACCTGGTGCGCGGCACGCTGGAGGTGACCCAGGGGCAGTTCACCTGGTACGAACACCTGCTGGATGGCGGTGACGGTAGCAGCTTCCTGGCCGTGGAAATCGACGACGGCGAGCTTGAGCTGGTGTGGTGGACCTCGCGGAAGGCGACGGGTCTCACCCCGCAGAGCGTTCTGGAGTTTGAGGGTGTTCATTACGTGGAGCAGGAGCGCGGTCACGCGCGCTATGTGTCGCACGGCACAACCGGGTTGCCGCCGGAGGGCGAGCTTGCCTACATCGACTACGCCGATGCGTCCGAGCAGCTCCGCCTGGGGTTTGAGGGCTGGTCCAATGACGATTCCTGGGAGGTGTCCACGGGGCGGGTGATTCTCCCTGGCGAGCTGATCATTTACCCCGCGCCTCCAGTGCCTGATTACTCGGTTTAATATGCTTTTCGACGCCCCGACAACAACGCTCCCGACAACAGTAAAGGCAGGTTTTCCGTCATGAATAGTGGCCGCTGGAGGCTTCTTGGCATTGTGCTGGTTCTTGTGAGCGCAGCATCCGTGGGCCTGACTTTTGTGACGGCTGCTGCGGGATTCGCTAACGCAAGTAATCCCGAAAGCTATGTGTCAAAGAACTACACCAGAAAGAGCGGCAATACCTACGAGTGCAAGTCTGGCGATAGCGTGCAGAAGACGGCTTCGGATATTGCGAATAAGGTTAAGCCGATGGCCAGGCAGTTTGACTCCGCGTCGGGGTCGGAATACTTGCGCTACGACAAGAGACTTATTGTGGTGTCCAACAATAACGGGAAATGCCAGATTGAGGTGGAGGACCTGCACCGCTACAACAATGGCAGTTTGATTTTCCTGGGGCCTGGGTTCAGTCCGTCCTCGCCGCGTGATTCCTCTGGCGGGTCGTCTGGCTCGGGAAGTAATGGTGGCAGCAGTAGCGGTGGATCGTCGGGATCCGGTGTGAAATAAAAGGAGAGAAAATGGACGTATTTGCAGAGGTCGTGAGTACGCTGGCCTATTTCGCCCTCGCTGGCGTGATGCTGACGCTGGGGTTTGTGGTTCTTGACCTGCTTACCCCCGGGAAACTACATCGCCTGGTGTTTGTGGACCACCTGCCCAATGCTGGTTTCATAGCGGCGGCGCAGCAGATAGCCACAGGAATTGTGGTGGCCACCGCCGTGCATAGTTCCGTCTCCGAATTGGGCTTAGGCAAGGGGCTTATTGAGGCCGGGGTGTTTGGCCTTCTGGGAATAGCGCTCCAGGCCGCGGCGTTGGTGGCCATGGAATTGGCCATTCCGGGAAGGTTCCGGGACATTGTGGAAGATAAGAAGCTCCGCGCCGGTGCCATTGTGGCCTCCGTATCATTGGTGATGGTTGGCGTTGTGAACGCCGCGTGCCTGACGTAGCACGCTTCGGTAGCGGCTACGCCAGGCACGATACATCAGGCACACTGGGGCAGTTACTCTGCCGCGAGGTCCTGCACCGGTGGGCGTCGAGAAGCACCCATGGCGGGAAGCAGGGCGGCGAGCACACCGGCGGTGCCTGCACCTGCGATGATCAGGGCGACCTGCAACCACGGGATGTACAGGTCCAGCTCAAGCTTGTCGGCGGTGTGTTCCAGCGCGTTCAAGCCGGACCAGCTGGCGAAGATCCCCAGCGCGCAGCCACACACGGCGGCGACAACGGCGGTGAGCATGGCCTCCACGACGATGGTGGTGACCAGTTGGCGGCGCTCCAAACCAACCGCCCGTAGCAGCGCGGATTCGCGACGGCGCTCCAGCACCGACAACGCTGTGGTGTTACCGATGCCTACGAAGGCGATGATCAGGGTAATGGCCAGCAGCGCCAGCACCACCATGAGCATGATGTTCAATATTTTGGTGTAGTAGGCGCGTTCCTGGGCACCGCCGCCGGTGTTGTAGCTGTCATTCAGGGCACTCAGATCGCTGGTGACCTGCTGAACCTCGTCTCCTGACAGGCCCGGGGTGAGCCGAAGGTACACGGTGTCAGTGACGGTGTTCCGCGCCACCTTGGAAAAGTCATCCTTCGACATCATCACATGATCCGCCTCGCCCTTGTCGCTCACCTCTGCTGAAACGACCAGGCTGCCCGCGTCGCCCTGAATGGTGATGGGTGACGAATTCTGAGTGATCGGGGCTACCATGCCCACGCCGGACTGCGGGAACAATGTATCACCCTTGGCATAGAACACCTCGCTGAGCTGTGAACTATCCGCAGTCTCGGCCTTCACTGGATGTTCCTGACCATCAGAGGTGGTCACTGTCACCTGTGCGGATTGGGATTCAGCGCTGGCCGTGACCTTGGGATTGTTCTTAATCTGCTCAAGCTCCTGCGGCGAGAAACCAGCCGGGTTGCTCGTGGTCACCATGAGGTCAAAGGGGCGTTCCCGATTGATCTGAGAAACAATGGACTCCTGCACCGAGTGAATGCCCGTGGCCATCAACACCAGCACAGCCACGCCGATCAGCATGGAAATACCTGTCGCTGCTGTGCGCAGCGGGTTCTTCATTGAATTGGCGGCGGCCAACTCCACCGGCAGCGACACTCGCGACAGTGCCCGACCCACCAGCGACACCAGCCTTGGTAGCAACGTCGTGGCGGCCAGTAGCACGCCCATGCCGCATATAAACCCGCCAGCAATAGCCACAGCCATACCGCTCGTCGCGCCGTAAATCAGGCCCGCCGCGCCCAGCAGGGTCAGAGCGGAACCCACGATCGTGCGCCCCAGTGGCAGCTTGTCCGAAGCCACTGCCTCAAGCGGGCGAAGTGCCTCCACCGGATGCACGCGGGTCGCGCGTTTCGACGCCCCGAGAGCACACGCAACCGTCACCACAACGCCCACCACAAAACCAGCGATCAACGCCAGCGGACTGATGGTCAACGCACTCATCATTGACATGAACTGGGCAAAGATCACTGTGGCAACGACACCCAGTAGGCAGCCCACCAGCGCGGCCACCGATGCCGTGATACCGGCTTCGCCCAGAATCAGGCCATGCACCTGCCGCTTATCTGCACCAATGCAGCGCAGCAACGCCAGTTCTTTTGTCCGCTGCGCGACGAGAACCTGGAAGGTATTCGCGATGACGTAGCCCGCCACAATCATCGAAATAGCCACAAACACACCCAGCATGGCGGTCAGCGTCGCGGTATTGCCGGAAAGGTCCGCGATCTGATGCTGCGCCTGCTCGTCGCGAGTGCGCACCGTGATGTCGGGAGTGCCCTGAGTCTGGTCTTTTATCTGTTGTGCCAGCTGATCCGGGGTGGTGTTGCTCGTGCCGTCATGGGCAGTGCTGCGAACCAGAATACTCGTAGCGTATTTCTGGGCTTCAAGACGATCCAGCAGCTCCGGCATCACACTAATCTCGGCGAAACCCATGGACATCATCTGATCTTCTTGAGAGGTAATGCCCGCGACGCGAACGGAGTTCTTATCATCTAAGCGCACCGAATCACCCACAGATACCTGCAAAGAATCCGCTGCGGACTTGTTCAGCACGGCCTCGTCCGGTGACTGCGGCCACGCACCCTCCGCCAGCGTGGCCCAGCGAAGAGGCTCACTCGGCATCGCCTGGATCTGTGCGTTTGCCCTGCGGGAATCGTGCCGTACCTCACCGGATGCGCTGCGCTGCACATCGGCGGCCTGCACGTCGGGACGCTCGCGGATGCGGTCAGCGGTTTTGGCCAGCACTTCATCTGCATTGTCTGGTAATGAGCTGTCATAGCCCACCCAGACATCGGAGTTCTTCATCTGCTCCGTCACACTGTTCGACAGGGCAGTGTTGTAGGTGCCCATAATCAGCAGCGTGGCCACCATAAACGCCACCGATAGCGCCACTGCGGTGGCGGTGGCGATGAGCCTACGCAGATTGTTTCTCAAACTAGATGCTACGAGGAAGTTCATTACTCAACCTCCTGCAATGCAGCCACAACCTGTTCCACGGTGGGGGAGACGAGGGTGGCGGTGATGCGGCCATCGGCAAGCAGAATCGTCTCATCCGCGTAGGTCGCGGCAATGGGATCGTGCGTCACCATAATCACGGTCTGGCCAAACACATCAACGCTGTCGCGCAAAAAGCGCAGCACCTCCGAACTGGATACGGAATCCAAATTCCCCGTCGGCTCGTCAGCGAAAATCACCGTCGGTTGAGCAACAAGCGCGCGGGCAATAGCGACACGCTGTTGCTGGCCGCCCGACATTTCATGTGGTTTATGCGACAAGCGTGACTTAATGCCCAGTCGCTCCACCACATTGTTGAACAATTCTTGATCCACCTGACGCTTGGCTAATTTCATGGGCAGCATAATGTTCTGCTCTGCGGTCAGGGTGGACACCAAATTGAAATGCTGAAAAATAAAACCAACATGTTCACGCCGAAGGCGTGTTAAATCACGATCATTCAGACTTGTGATGTCAATCCCACCAATTTTGATATTGCCCGAATCAATGCTGTCAAGTCCGGCCAAACATTGCATCAGTGTGGATTTGCCCGAACCTGACGGTCCCATGATCGCCAAAAACTTACTCACACCCACACGAATGCTTGCATTGTTGAGCGCTGTCACCTGTGACTCCCCAGCGCCGTATGTCTTCCGTAGGTCCTGCGCGACCACGGCATCCTTGGCCTTAACAACGCGACTCATAACTCCTCCTTGCGTAGAGAACAACAACTGTCTGATAACCATCATCGCTGCTCGGAGGTGCAAAAGAATCACCCGACGGGCGGAACATTGTGACCTAGAATTCATCTTCGCGCCTACGCCCAGGGGATGAGAACCAGCGATGATCGCGAGGGGTTGGATGCGGCCGGGTATGGGAGGGGCGGCAGCATAAGCGACGTCGAAAAACGACTGTTGGAACGTGTGGGGACGGGCAGTCTGGTGTGAGAAACCACACGAAAAAACACATGTCGCAGTACAGGAACACCTCAAGGTCACATGAACCCACACAAAGCAACAGCTGGCCATACCCGAACGTGCAAAAACCTGTAAGCTGGCGGTAGATAAGCAGGCACTTTCCAGACAAAAACAGACACAAACCCTAGCCCTAAGGAAACAACGTGGCTGTGCGCATCGATAAGCTTGGCGATAAAGCGAACGAGCTCATAAACAGGCTCATCGCCGATGGAGAAGCGCTGCCTTTTTTCAAAGACACCTGCGTCCACATCATCGACGACACCCCCTATACAGCAGCAGACCTACGAGAATTCATTTCACTCATCAGCTACAAAGACGTACAAAATGGCGACACCTACCCGCGCAGCGAAGAACTCGCCATCAAATACGCATACCTGCTGGAAAAATCCAGCGCCCGACTCGGGCCTGACCTCGTGGCAATCCAGGCAATCCACAACGTTGCGCAGGCCGCACATGTGCTTTTCGACGACCCGATCATCGACCGCCGCGTCGCCGCCGCCATCAGCATGCTCATCAGCGTGCTTTACACCGAAGAACAGCTCTGCAAAGACATCGAGCGCTTCGCCCTGAAACAGTATCGTGGGGGAAGCGATTTGCAGTAGGTGGTGGGGAAGCTGGGGCGGGTTGCCTGGCTTGGACGCAACCCGCGATGCGGAGTGCTCGCGTTCGTCGTAGCATTCCTGCCGATCTTTCTTCTGCGGGGGTATTGAATGATGTTTAGGTAAGATAGGTCCACCGCTGAGCTCGAAAAAGGGGTGTTTTTGAGCCTAGCGATGGACCTATCTTGCAGGGGGCCGCTTATGATGCTGTAAAAGACCGGGAAAGATGGCAGTTTGGTAGATCATGGCGCAGCTTAGAGTCTTGAACGGCGTTAGTGCAAACGTTTGCATAGAAGTTTGCTTATCTCCAAGCCGGAAAATGAGGTGTTTTCGAGCTTGGGCGTAAGCAGATTTTACAGCTGGATCATAATTGCACTGCTTCATCGCAACCAGGGAAAACTGACTTTTTGATAAACCGCAAAGCAAGCCCCTTCAAGCCTCTTGTCAGATAGGTCTATCCGCAGGTACAACAACACCCTTCTTCGAGCTCAGTAATGAACATCGCTCAATCCCGTAAGTCCTCAGCTTTTGTACACCCTGCTGAGGATGCGGTGGAAGATGGTGAGTGATTCCGGGTCGGTGGGGATGTCGATGGGATCGCGGCCGTCGGAACCCTGCCCGGTGCGGGGGAGGTGGATGGTGTCTGGCGTGGTGATTTTGCTTTGACCGCCGAGTGTCAGAACTGTCACTCGATTGTCGCGGGCGAGGGTGCTGAGCTGGTGTCCAGGCTGGTAGAGCCACTCATGCCCGGCGTGGTGCCTGTCGGCAATGAGGAACACATGGTTGGCCATGGCCACGCCAGAGGAGATTGTTTCCGGTGGGCAGGTGTAGGGGAGGTTCATGACCACGGTCGGCCATCGGTGTTGCACGCGCCGTACCGCCGATTCGAGAACTTCTGGAGGGATGAGCCCTGGGCCTTCTTTCCAGCAGGCGAGAAGCGGCATCGCCCCCTCTTGGTCGACAAAAAGTTCTATTTCGCTGCGGTCAAGGGATTCCTTGGGGTGGTCGGAAAGTCCGACGAGGTCGCCGCCGTTCCCGGCGCGCAGTGGCCCGCGGAGGGGCTGGTTGAGGCCGTCGGCATCTATGGCCACGACGGGTACTTCGGCCTCAGCATTAATAACCAATGAAATAAGGGCAGCTGCTGAGCTGGTGAGTAGTCGGTCATCCATGGATGCCACGGCGACTATTGTCGCGTTATCTGTCGCATGCGGTGGGGTTCGCTGGGCGTGCGCAAAGCGGTTATTCCATTGCAATGTGCGAAGGATAGAGGGTTTGCGTAAAGGCACTAGGTCTCAGTCCTTATATAAATTCTTTACCGTTTAGAAATGGTAGCAAGCGTGCGACACTCGGTGGCTGCTATGTTAGAAAATTGTACCGTGTGCCAAACTGTTTGGTTTATTGGAGGAATTCATGGTTTCAGGGCCTGAGCAATCCCATAATCTGCCGCCGTGGCTGCAGGTTCAAAGGCCGCAATCTGAGCCACATGATGTTCATAAGTCTGCGGCGCAGCCTGCCGAGAAGCAAGCGCCGCGCCCCACCTCGGAACCCGCCCAACCTGAAATTCGGCGGACTGGAGGTGGGAAAAGGCGGAAGGTTGAACCCGAAAATACTCAGGCGTCTGAGACCCTGACTCCGCGTATCGACGCCTCGATGCCGAAGCCTTCCACAACCACCCAGCGTGCGCACACGAACACCACACGGGAAGAGCGAACCGGTCGTGTTACTGCGGCTGCACATGCCGCTGTCTCGACGTCCTCGTTGGAACCCGTGGCATCGGGCGCGCACGCGGTGCGAAGCAGCTCTGAGACGAAGAACAATCGCACGGTGCGGGGTGATGAGGCACCAACAAATACAGCACCAACAAGCGCGGCGTCGACAAGCATGGCGTCGACGAGTGAGGTGACGGAAAAAAACTCCGCAGATAAGCCTGATCAGGCGCCGAGGGCGCGCTCACAGCGCACACAACCGAAGAAGCCCGCGCATGATGACGAACGGTCACGAGGTGCGCATGCCAAGGCGGAGCCGGCTGAGACTACGTCACAACAGTCTGAGTCGCAACAGCCTGAGCCCCGGCAGCCTGAACCTGTGCAGCAGGCACCAGCGCAAGCCACACCAGCACCGGCGGAAAGTGCTCCTAAGCAGCAGGCCCAACCTAAGCAGGTTCCCCCGCAGCCGCAGCAACCCTTGCCAGCGCAGTCAGAGCAGCAGCCGCAAGCCCAACAACCTCAGCAAGCTCAGGCGCAGCCGCAACCCCCGCAGACCGCGCCGCAGCAGGCCCCAGGTCAGTGGCCGCCGACTCAAGCGCCGCAGGATATGCCATCGGGACAGTATTTGGCACCGCCTGCCGCGCTGGATCAGACGATTTTGGTGAATCCGGTGAAGGCCGCGCCGAAGACGGGGTGGCGGAAGTTTGTGCACACGTTGACGGCCGGGCATGTCAATCTTGGCGATTCGGAGAAGGTGGCGCGGCATCAGAATTTGGTAGATTTAGCGCGGTCGCCGTTGAAGGGTGATTATCGTATTGCTGTGTTGTCGCTGAAAGGCGGCGTAGGTAAAACAACAACGTCGGTGATGCTTGGTGGCATTTTCGCGAGTTTGCGGGGCGATCGCGTTATTGCTATTGACGCGAACCCTGATTTGGGGACGTTGGCGCAGCGTGCGGCCCTTCCAGGGTCGCCAACTATTCGTGATTTGCTGAATGCTGAGGATGTGTCCCGGTATTCCAATATCAGAATGTATACCACGCAGGCGGAAAGCCGCCTGGAGGTTATTGGTTCTGACCGCGATCCGGAAGTGTCGGAGGCGTTTAGTGAGGAGGATTATCGCCACGCGATTGATATTCTCCAGCATCATTACAATGTGATTCTCACCGATTGCGGTACTGGGCTGATGCATTCGGCGATGGCCGGTGTGCTGGACTTGGCGAATACGCTGATTTTGGTGACGTCGCCAGCCCTGGACGGTGCGCAATCAGCCTCAGCGACGCTGGATTGGTTGAATCACCACGGTTACGGGCAGTTGGTGTCCAATGCGATTGTGGTGGTTTCGTCGGCGCATCCGGGTAACGCCACCATTGATGTTGATCAACTGATGGAGCATTTTAAAGCGCGGACACGCGCGGTGCAGCTCATTCCGTATGACCGGCATTTGTCGGAAGGCGCGATTATTGACCTTGAGCGCCTTGATCGCAAAACCTACATGGCATACCTGGAATTGGCGGGTCTGGTGGCACAGGACTTTTCTAATTGGCATCGGCACGCCGAATAGCGGCCTGCGCATAGCTTTGGGACTAGTGAAACAGAAGAAATAGAGCAAGAGAATAGTGGCAAAACGTTCATACGCTACGGTTGGGTTTGTAGCGTTAATAGTGGGGCTGTCGATGTGGGCGGCCGGGTGCGCGGACAGGTTGGAGCCATCCCACCCAAAGACGTACCTGGAAATCGATCAGGTGAAGGAGTGGTCGGAAAGCCACGCGCCCCCCTACAGCATTCCCGAACGCTCTATGCGTGCCTACGCGTACGCGGCGAGCAAAATGTCCCAGGAAGGCTGCACTCTTGGGTGGCCGACGCTTGCGGCGCTGGGATCGGTGTTCAGCAACCACGGATTCACCCACGGCTCTGAAATTGGGGAGAATGGTGTGTCTACGGTCCCGCTTCGCGACCTTGACCTGGTGAAACTTAACCCCGTCGCAGACACCGACCAAGGCCGCATCGACGGCAATCCCGAACATGACATCCCCGTCGGCCCCTTCCAGATCATGCCCAGCCGCTGGGAACAGTTCGAAAAAGCCGTCGAACCCGGCACCACCGCCAACCCTGACAGCATCGACGACTCCGCGCTCACCGTTGCCCACCAACTGTGTATCGGTGGTGACCTCAACGGTTCCGAAGGCTGGGACACCGCCATCAAAAACATTGATGCCGACCCCGAATTCGTGAAAAAAGTACACGCCAAAGCAAAGGAATACTCACGGTGACGCCCGCTTATCGACGCCCGTGGCTGGTCACCGGGGCCACCACACTCTTACTTTTGGCCACCCTCACTGGCTGCAAAGAAGCCGGCTGGGCCAAGGACGAAGAACTCAACCAGATGAAACCCCCGGCCGGGCAACTCCCACCCCTACCCACCTCGTACTTCCCGCCGCCGCCGACCTCGTCCAGCACGCCGCCGCCCGCCCCACCGCCAGCGCCCGTGACATCTCAGGCGCCTGTTACAGTGACACAAACTGTTCCAGCGCCAGCGCCAGCGCCCGCGCCGCAGCAGCCAGCACGCCAGCCGCCGGTGATCACCATCCCGCTGCCTGGGCAATTCTTTAACCAATAGATAAGCAGGTAGCACGATAACCATGGCCAGACATGAAAAAGCCACCCGCGACAAGCAAGACGCCGAAAAACGGCGGTCCTCCCGAGCCTCCAACCGGCGCGACCATCGCGCAGCCCTGCAAGCCAACAAACTCCGCATGGGCCTAGCGACCAAAGCAATGTGCTTTGGCATGGAGGAGCCCGTGGTCACCCCCAAGCACATGCGCATCTTGGTGATTTCCCTCATCATCGCCTGTGTGCTGCTCGTTGCGACCATCGGCGCGGCAAAGATTATTCAAATGCTGTGAGGTGGGGGGCTGTTTATGTCAGGTAGGTCCATTGCTGGGTACGAAAAAGGGGTGTTGTCGTGCTTGGGGATAGACCTACCTTGCATGAACCCAGCACAACCTCCTACAAACTAGATCGTCGCCCAGTAGTAGGTGAGCACACCCTGGGCGACCAGGATGGACGGGATGGCGAAGATGCTCACAAAGGTGTCAATACCGGAGATGATTTTGGCGGATCGCGCTTCTTGCACGTCGTGGGGTTTGTAGCCGATCAGTGAAAGCAGGATCAACCCGATCAGCAGCAGCGTAATGCCGAAGTAGAGCCAGGGCTGCCAGGCGTCCGCTCCGAGCTGGGTCCACCATGGGATGTGGGGGACTGAGATGTCGTTGCGGTGGGCTATCCAGCCGGGGAGTGCACCGGCGCACACGGCTACGCCAAGGCTGCCACTGAGGATGAGTGGCGCGATGAGTCGGGCATCACTGAATCCGTTGCTTCGGAGCATGAGAATGAGGGAGAGCACGAAGGCGCAGATCCCTTGCTGCCAGTATGGGCTGCTCGCAAGGGTGAGAATGATCAGTAACCCAAGTGCAGTGCTGAACCACACCAGGGCGTCGCAAAGCGCGGCGGAGCGGAGGGTGCGGGTGCGGATTTGTTCGCGGTCGATGGCGTCCCCGGAGTCGCTTTGCCGGAGCAGGGTGGCAAGCCCGGAGGAGCTGACGGCAATGGTGGGGGTGATCAGCAGTAGGGCGATGGGTGCCCAGGAGGACCAGGCGGCGAGCGCTAGGGTGCTAACCCCGAAGTAGTCGCAGGTGCAGACGATGCCGCCAACAAGCGCAATGCCGCCGAGGGCGAGGGAGCCTGCGAGGCCGTTACGTTCCCTGCTTTTCCCGGCGATGATGGCGACGGGGATGCTGGTGAGGCAGATGATCGCTATAAGGGCGCTAAGTTCAATACCTGCGGGAAAATGCCGCAGAAACGGGCTTGCACAAACAAAAGAAACCAGCGGTAGGGAAATAGATAACCATCGTGTAGGGGATTTTGGTTGCCATAGTGCAACGCCCACCACAGCGATTGTCAGTACAACAGCGAATGCCGCCATAAGCCAATGGTCGTTAGTCCAGGCGTCAATGTGTTCGGGGGCGCTGAAGATTTTCAATACCGCTGGGATAAACAGCACTAGTGCGAGTACACCGGCTGTAATGAGCAGGCCGCCACTGCGTACGCTGTCAGACCAGCGCCATTGATTGTCGGAAATGGTGCGGCGCACCTCGGACATGACATCGTCGACGAAGGGGGAGTGCGCGGCATCGGCACGCTGGGTCAGAAACAGCCGGTGACCATCGACAATGTCGTAGCTTTCCAGCGTCGCCTCAGAACTGAGTATTCCGGTGGTGGGGGAGGACAGTACCCACGTGCGAGCGTCCACAACGTTGTCCTGGGGGTTGGCATCGTGGGCATCGGTGGCTGTGAGTAAGCCAGTGACGTCGTCGATGATGTCCACAATAGGGCGCTGTGCTGGTAGGCTCACGTCCAATTGGCGGTCTTGCCAGAATACGCTGAGACGAATAAACACTCCTGCCATAATAGTGATATTAAGTTTTACACACGATAAGAGGCGTTGCGTAGGCAGTTTGAAGGGGACTGATGAGTACTCGTTTAATTCACCGTCCGGCTCGTTTGCATCGGCAAATTACGCCCGAAAAGCCTGTTGAACTGGCATCGGTGCCCACCATCCGCGCGGGCGGGGGCGGCGGGAGTGGCGCGTTAAAGGCGGTGCTCCCTGTGGTGGCGGGAATGGGCATGGTTCTTATGATGTTTTCCTCAGGAAACCCCATCCGCATGGCCGTCGGCGTGGCCATGCTGGTGGTGGTGCTCATCACGGCGGGCGGTGCATTGCTGCGAGCCAAGACTGGTCCCCGCAAACAAGCGGAAGACTCCCGCGAACGCTTCCTGGAACACCTGGAGGAACAGGAAGACACCATCCGCGACCTTGCCGAGGAGCAGCGCGAACAGTCGGCGTTGCGTAACCCCGCGCCGGGCGCGTTGTCGGATGTGATTCGCCAGCCGCACCGCCTGTGGGAGCGCCGCCCG
>ERZ773054.943-NODE-943-length-19408-cov-55.564047_pt1 | contig 19408 bp, 20 predicted proteins | sample MGYA00580630_ERZ773054 | MGnify/ENA primary metagenome ERZ773054 (study PRJEB29015, sample SAMEA2737994) | human oral metagenome | biome: human oral; feature: human-associated habitat; material: dental | place: China | collected 2115 ... | reverse complement strand
TTACCGCGCCCGCCCTAGGCTTCCTGCTCAAACAACGGCTGGCCGAACTCGTCGGCATCGACCCCGCAGACCTCGCCGTCCTGCTCGGGCAAGAAACCCCGCCGCGCCGCGTACAGGCCAAAAGCTACAAACTGCCGCGCGAAACCCGCCGCCAGCCGGCCATGCTGACCCTCGCGCAACGCCAAATCCGCAGCCTGCTGTCCAATCCGGCCTGGGCGGTTCACGTCCGCCTGCCCGAATACGTCGTCCTCGAAGGCGATACCGCCTGCCTGGCCAACATCGCCGACTTCATCCTCTCCGGCAGCACCCCGCCCGACCATGCGCGCATCTGGGAACACTTCCGCGACACCGACACCGGCAGCGTTTTGCAACGGATTTATCAAGCCGGCGGTTTGGATGACGGCGAAGACGGCGGCGAAGAAAACGAAACCGCCTTTTCAGACGGTATGGGAAAACTGATCAAAGAATTCCGCCATGCGCAACTCGAAGCACTAAAAAGGAAAACCGTCGAAGGCGGCCTCAGCGACGCAGAAAAAAAACTCCTCCTGAGCCTGTTGGCGGAAAAATAAACAAAGGCCGTCTGAAAACCCCGTTGCGGGATTTTCAGACGGCCTTTTATCAGCCTATTTCCGCAGCCATCCGCTCTATCGCCCGCAATACCTGCGGAAACTCGGTAAAGCCATCGCTGCCCAAAAAGTGGCCGCCGCCGGTAATTTCTTCCGGTTTTCCACCCAACTGCCGCGCCAAACGGCGGGTGTTTTCCGGCGGCACGATGTTATCGTTGTCGGCGGTAAACAAGGCAATCCGGTCCGTCATGCGGCGCACGGCGGCAAAATCAATCAGGCACCGGTCGACATAGCCGTCAACATCGAAACCGTTAATCTGCGGCAGCGTCGGAATGCGTGCGCCGAACGCGGACACCAGCACCAGCCCGCCGATTTTGTGCGGACGAATCCGGCTCAGATAATGCAGCAGCGAAACCGTACCCAGGCTGTGCGCCACCAATACCGTGCGCCCTGACGGCATCCCCACCGTCCGCGCCAGCGCGTCCTGCCAGCGGCCGTAATCGGGATGCAGGCTGTCGGGTTTCGGCAGGCTTTTGCAGCCCGCCAGCAATACGCCCGCGCCTGCGGCGGCGCAAAATCGTCTGCGGTTCATTTTGATGCTCCGTATCATGTTGTTTACAATAGACCTCTTGCGAAAGTATCCTGAAGATTTACAATTTCCAAATGAAATACGAAAACCTAATCCAAAGAAGCAACAGGGAATTCAAACGGCTCACAGGTGTAACGCCCGTCCTTTTTCATGAAATGCTGCAAGTCACCACAGAATCAGAAAGCCGGAAGGTCAAGTCGGGCAGGCCGCATACGCTCGGTTTGGCAGACCAACTGCTGCTTACCCTAAGTTATCTGCGCCATTACCATACCCAACTCGAATTGGCCGCTATCTACGGCCTTTCCGAAAGTAATGTCTGCCGCACCATCCGTAAAACCGAGGACGCCCTCATCCGTTGCAAACGCTTTTCCCTGCCAAAACACAAGAATCCGGGCGATCAAACGGTCATCATTGACGTTACCGAAAGCCCAATTGAACGTCCCAAAAAAACAGCGGCAGTATTACAGCGGCAAGAAAAAGCGACACACGGTTAAAATCCAGGTTATATACGGCAGAGAAACTGAAAAAATCATCAGTATCCGGACGGGGATGAGTGCTCAGCATGACATGCGTTTAGCCAAGAGGCACCTTGCAGAGCTTTATCCCTACAAAATAGTCATTGCGGATAAGGGTTATCAAGGATTGGCTAAAACCGGATTACAGACCCCGAAAAAGAAATCCAAACATCATCCGCTGAACAAACAGGATAAAGAGGCGAACAGGCGGTTAGGCAAACTCAGAACCGTCATCGAGCACATCAACAGGAAGCTGAAGATATTCAAAATCTTGTCGCTGCCTTACCGCAACAGGCGGAAACGGTTCGGGTTAAGGGTAAATCTGATTGCAGGACTGGTTAATGCGATGGGATGAATATTTTCGCAAGAGGTCTAATAGAAACCCTGACGCTCCGGCAAAGCGCGCCGCTCAGCGATGAGCGGCAAACAGGGGCTAAAGTATTACCTTACACAATGACACTATGTCAGGGTCAATATAAAAATCAGCGAATTTGCCCGCCGCTGCGGTATCAGCGTGCGGATGCTGCGTTTTTACAAAAGCGCAGGCATACTCGTTCCCGCACGCACGCCAAGCGGCTATCGGGAATACGACGAACGGGACATCGGCTTCGTCCGCAAAGCCGTCATGCTCAACCGTGCCGGTCTCGCCCTGAAAGACATCGCCCTCCTGCGCGACTGCCTGAATGACGAACCGCAAAATTTTTGCAGCGAGCTGCGCGGCAAACTGGCCGACACGCAGGCGCGCATCCGGCAGCAGATAGACGGCCTGCACCGCTCGGAGCAGTTGATTGCCGACCTGCTGGCGGCGGAAAAAGCGTCCGGCGGCAATGAGGCCGTCTGAAAACGCTTCTTTCCGGCATTTATAGAGGATTAACTGAGTTTTCACGATTAGCCGTCATTCCATGCAGGCGGAATTCGGAACGTGGAATTGAGAATGCTGTTTTACCCGATAGGTTTTTATGCGTACGGTTTTGAATTCCCGCCTGTTTTAGGAATGACGGCAATCGGTAATCGTATATATATAGCGGCACATGAAAGAGTCTGCCTCAGGATACAGGCGGTGCCGCCGTCGTGCGGCTGAGACAGACAAAGGCCGTCTGAAAACCCTGTTGCGGGATTTTCAGACGGCCTCTTATTCCAATCTGCCCTCAAATCAGGCAAACACCAGCTTGCCGCCCTCTTCTTTCACATGAATCGTGCTGTCGGGTGTGTATTTGCCTTCGAGCAGGGCTTTGGCCAGCGGGTTTTCGATTTCCGACTGGATGGCGCGTTTGAGCGGGCGGGCGCCGTACACGGGGTCGAAACCGGCTTTGGCAATCAAATCCAAGGCGACATCGTCCACTTTCAGGTGCAGGTGTTGCGCTTCCAAACGTTTTTCCAAGCCTTTGAGCTGGATTTTCGCGATGTTGCGGATATTCTCCTGATTCAGTCCGTGGAACACGACCACTTCGTCGATACGGTTGATCATTTCGGGGCGGAAGTAGGCTTTCACTTCTTCCATCACCGCTTCTTTCACAGCTTCATAATCCTGCGTGCCCATTTGTTGGATGTGCTGGCTGCCGATGTTGGAAGTCATGACGATAACAGTGTTTTTGAAATCCACGGTACGGCCTTGTCCGTCGGTCAAACGACCGTCATCCAATACTTGCAACAGGATATTGAACACGTCGGGATGGGCTTTTTCCACTTCGTCCAAAAGAATCACGCTGTACGGTTTGCGGCGGACTTGTTCGGTCAGGTAGCCGCCCTCTTCGTAGCCGACATAGCCCGGAGGCGCGCCGATTAGACGGGCAACGGCGTGTTTTTCCATGTATTCGGACATGTCGATACGGATGAGGTGGTCTTCGCTGTCAAACAGGAAGCCTGCCAGGGCTTTGCACAACTCGGTTTTACCCACGCCGGTCGGACCTAGGAACAGGAAGCTGCCGTAGGGTTTGTTCGGATCGGCAAGGCCTGAGCGGCTGCGGCGGATGGCATCGGACACGGCGCGCACGGCTTCGTCTTGACCGACCACGCGGCGGTGCAATACTTCTTCCATTTTCAGCAGCTTGTCGCGTTCGCCTTCCATCATTTTGGACACAGGGATGCCGGTCATGCGCGATACGATTTCGGCCACTTCGTCCGCGCCGACTTCGGTGCGGAAGAGTTTGTTTTGTTTTTTGCCGTCGGTGTTGCTTTCCGCCGCTTGCAACTGCGCACCCAATTTCGGCAGTTCGCCGTATTCGAGTTCGGACGCGCGGGCGAAGTCGCCTTGGCGTTTGGCCTGCTCGATTTTGACTTTGATGTCGTCCATCTGTTTCTTGATGTCGGCGGTGCTGGAAGACGCGGCTTTTTCGGCTTTCCAGATTTCGTCCAAATCGGCGTATTCTTTTTGCAAGCCGTCGATTTCTTCGTCTATCAGCTCCAAACGTTTTTTGCTGGCGTCGTCGCTTTCTTTGGCAACGTGCATTTTTTCCATTTTGAGCTGAATGATGCGGCGGTCGAGTTTGTCCATCTGCTCGGGTTTGCTGTCCAACTCCATTTTGATGCGGCTGGCAGCTTCGTCAATCAAATCAATCGCTTTGTCAGGCAGGAAGCGGTCGGTAATGTAGCGGTCGCTCAATTCTGCGGCGGCAACAATGGCGGGGTCGGTGATGTCGATGCCGTGATGGATTTCGTAACGTTCCTGCAAACCGCGCAGGATGGCGATGGTATCTTCCACACTGGGTTCGCCAACCAATACTTTTTGGAAGCGGCGTTCGAGTGCCGCATCTTTTTCGATGTATTGGCGGTATTCGTCCAGGGTGGTCGCGCCGATGCAGTGCAGTTCGCCGCGTGCCAAAGCCGGTTTCAACATATTGCCCGCGTCCATCGCGCCGTCGGTTTTGCCTGCGCCGACCAAAGTATGGATTTCATCGATGAAAATCAGGGTGTTGCCGTCGTCTTTCGCCAAATCGTTCAACACGCCTTTCAAGCGTTCTTCAAATTCGCCGCGGTATTTCGCACCGGCAATCAATGCCGCCAAATCCAAAACCAGCAGGCGTTTGTTGCGCAGGGATTCAGGCACTTCGCCGTTGACAATGCGTTGTGCCAAGCCTTCGACGATAGCAGTTTTACCCACGCCCGGTTCGCCGATCAGCACAGGGTTATTTTTAGTGCGGCGTTGCAATACCTGAATCGCGCGGCGGATTTCGTCATCGCGGCCGATAACGGGGTCAAGTTTGCCGTCGCGGGCGCGCTGGGTCAGGTCGAGCGTGTATTTTTTCAGAGCATCGCGTTGGTCTTCGGCATTGGCATCGTTCACGTTTTGTCCTCCTCGTACCGCGTCAATCGCGGCATTGATGTTTTGTTCGGTCGCGCCGGCTTCTTTCAAGATTTTGCCGGTCGCATCGTTCTGCTGCACCAAGGCAAGCAGGAAAAGTTCGCTGGCGATATAGGCATCTCCGCGTTTGGTTGCGGCTTTGTCCATCAGGTTCAACACTGCCTGCAATTCGCGGCTGGGCAGAATATCGCCGCCCTGGCCGGACACTTTCGGCAGGCTGTTCAAATGCTGTTGCAAACGCTGCTTCACCTGCGGCACGTTCACGCCCGCATGAGCCAGGAGCGCGGCAGCTCCGCTGTTTTGGTCGTCAAGCAGGGCTTTCAGCACAAAACCTGCTTCCAGATAGCTGCTGTCCGCAGCCAATGCCAAACTCTGAGCTTCTGCAAGGGCTTGTTGGAATTTGGCGGTTAATTTGTCGAATCTCATAATGACTCCCTGTCGGTTTAGTTTCTCATGGTGGGCTATATAGAGCCGCCTGTGGGTAAGTCAATAGTTAAGATAGGTAAACTGTGGATAAGTAGGCCGTCTGAAAAAGAAGATGTGTCTTCCAAGCCTTGCCTATTGTTTTCAGACGGCCTACCATCGCGCTTTTTCAGGAGTGTAAAATGCCGTATCAATTTACTTTGCCGTCATCGTCCGGCCGCGATTTCGATTCTGCCGTCCATCTGCCGCTGGTGGTTTATTTCTATCCGAAAGACAGCACGCCTGGCTGTACCACCGAGGGCTTGGATTTCAACCGCCTGCTGCCGGAATTTCAGGCTTTGGGTTATACGGTGGTGGGTATTTCGCGCGACGGCGTGAAATCGCATCAGAATTTTTGCGCCAAGCAGGGTTTCCAATTTGAATTATTGAGCGACAAAGATGAGGCCGTCTGTAAGCAGTTTGACGTTATCAAACTGAAAAAACTTTACGGCAAGGAATCGCTGGGTATCGAACGCAGTACGTTCGTGCTGGACGAAAACGGTGAAATTTCCCACGAATGGCGCAAAGTCAAAGTGGCCGGACATGCACAGGAAGTGTTGGATGCTCTGAAGGCCGTCTGAAAACCATGAGTGATTTGACCGACCGTTTTCTCGACCACCTTTGGCTTCATGAACGTTTGAGCGCGAATACGCTGGCGGCCTACCGGCGCGATTTGAACAAAATCGCCGTCCGTTTGGCGGGGCAGGGCGAAGACTGGCTGTCGGCCGACGGCAGCGGTTTGGCTGCCGCCGTTTACCATCCCGACGAAAAAACGCGTTCGCAGGCGCGGGCATTGTCGGCCTGCAAACGGTTTTACGGCTGGCTGCTGGAAACGGAACAGCTTTCCAGCGACCCGACCGAATATCTGACCGCGCCCAAGCAGGAACGCACCCTGCCCGCCATCGTGAGCGAAAGCCAAATCGAAATGCTGCTGGCCGCCCCCGATACCGACAGCCCGCACGGCCTGCGCGACAAGGCTTTGTTGGAATTGATGTATGCCTCCGGGCTGCGCGTCAGCGAGGCGGTCAAGCTGACGTTGGGTGAAATCGATTTGCAGCGCGGCCTGGTCGTTACCATCGGCAAAGGCGGTAAACAGCGTTTGGTGCCGATGGGTGAAGAAGCCTCATATTGGATAGAACGTTATCTGGCGCAGGCTCGTCCCGTTTTGCTGAAAAACGCCCGCTGCGACGAATTGTTTGTCGGACAGAAGCGCAACGGCATCAGCCGCCAGCTGGCATGGATGATTGTTGACAAGTATGCCGAAGCGGCCGGCATCCGCCATCTCAGCCCGCACAGCCTGCGCCATGCCTTTGCCACCCATCTGGTCAATCACGGCGCGGATTTGCGCGTCGTTCAGAGCCTGCTCGGCCATGCCGATATCAGCACCACCCAAATCTACACCCATGTCGCCAACGAACGGCTGAAAAATATCGTCTCCGAACACCATCCGCGAGGATGAGGCCGTCTGAAAAACGTTTTTCCGACTGCAAATAGGTAAAATGTTTACTTGACGGTAAATAAAGGCATATAATGCCGCTTCCATACTATTCAGTAAACTTTTATGAACATCACCGAACTGCGCCGCGCCAACCTGCGGCAGTGGATAGACGAACGCTGCGGCGGCAGGCAGGCGCTCTTCGCCCAAACTGCCGCCGTCAATCCCGGCGAGCTTTCCGCTCTGTTGAAAAACAAATCTTTCGGCGAAAAGAAGGCCCGCAAAATCGAACAGGCCGCCGCGATGCCCGCCATGTGGCTTGATACCGTCCACGCCCCGTCCCAAAATTTACAAGAAGGTAAACACACCATGACAGCTGTTTCCACCATTCCCGAAATCCTGGCCGACATCAAGGCCGGCAAAATGGTCATCATCACCGACGCCGAAGACCGCGAAAACGAAGGTGATTTGGTGATGGCCGCACAATTCGTTACCCCGCAGGCGATTAACTTTATGATTAAACACGCGCGCGGGCTGGTTTGCCTGCCGATGAACGACGAATTGGTGGACCGCTTGCGCCTGCCGCAGATGACGCAGAAAAACGGTGCGCAATACGGCACCAATTTCACCGTTTCCATCGAAGCAGCGCAAGGCATCAGCACGGGTATTTCCGCCGCCGACCGCGCGCATACCATTCAGACGGCCGTTTCGCCCGAAGTACGGCCGGAAGACATCGTCCAGCCCGGACATATTTTCCCGCTGCGTTCGCAAAAGGGCGGCGTGTTGGTGCGCGCCGGGCACACCGAGGCGGCGGTGGATTTGGCACAGATGAGCGGCCTGATGCCCGCCGGCGTGATTTGCGAGATTCTGAACGACGACGGCACGATGGCGCGTATGCCCGAACTGATGAAGTTTGCCGAAGAACACGGCATCAAAATCGGCACGATTGCCGACTTAATCGAATACCGCAGCCGCACGGAAAGCCTGTTGGAGGAGATGGGCGATACGCTGGTTCATACGCCTTGGGGCGAGTTCCGACAGCACGTTTATGTGGACAAGCTGTCGGGCGAAACCCATCTGGCGTTGGTGAAAGGCGAAATTTCCGCCGACAGGGAAACGCTGGTGCGCGTGCACGAGCCGTTCAGCGCGATGGACTTTCTGCAAATCGACCCCAACCATTCTTGGCCGCTGCCCACGGCACTGTCGCATCTCAGTCAGGCCGAAAGCGGGGTGGCCATCCTGCTGCACCGCACGGAGGACGGTTCCGCGCTGCTGGAGCGCACCCTGCCGAAAAACAGTTTCCAAGTGAAAAAATGGGACAGGAAAACCTACGGCATCGGTGCGCAGATTCTGGCCGGACTGGGCGTGCAGAAAATGCGCGTGATGGGCAAGCCTTCCTCTATGAACGGTTTGAACGGTTTCGGGCTGCAGGTAACGGGCTTTGAGGAGGCGGAATAGTGCAGGGATTTCAGACGGCTCGAATCATGTTTTCAGACCGTCTGAAAACATTACATTCGCTTGAATGCGACAAACCCGACCATGATTCCGTTGATGCGACAACCGGTCGGGTTTGATATTTTTTGCGGCGGTTCAATACAGGCACTTTTGCAGCCAAATCCGCTGCTGGGCGGGTGTCAGCAAATGATAAAACTTATGCTGAACGGATAATTCGTCCACCGCGAATTGCAGGCCGTAGCCGTACCGCTCGCTGACATAACGCTGAGCCTGCCTTTCATCAAAGTGCGGATTGGACAATACGCGCAGCAGGTTGTCCCGAAGCGGGCGTTCGCTTCCCCTGTTTTGCAGGTTCAGCTTTTCCACAGCCTGCTTGTATTCGCCGCGCAGGCCGCGCAAGGATTCGTATTGATCGCGGCTCAGGTTCAGTTGGCGGATGTCGCAGTTCGGATAAAAATCCTGAATGGTCAGGGCCGAAGCGGGGAGGGACAGGCAGCTTAAGGGCGCGCTGACGGCGAGGATACCCAAGATTCGGCGTTCGGATGGAGTAAGCACGGTATGACCTTCTTATCTTCTGTTCGGGCTTCGAAATTAAGGCGGAAATATACGGGGACCACGTGTCAAACACGGTATAATAGCCGTAAACTTGGGTAAAACAAATAACGATTGATTAAATATTATGCGCTCTGCCGGTTTTAACGGTTTGCCGCGCCGTTTTTTTGTTGTGAAAATACAATTTCAAAAAATTTTATGTTGAATGAAAATGTAGACGGCCGTTGATACGCAGCGGCCCGTCAGGCAAAAAGAACGAACCGGTTGTAAGCCATTTTCAGGAAAAGGAAGCCGCTATGCAGAAATTCCGTATTGCCCCCAGCATTTTATCTGCCGATTTTGCCAGATTGGGCGAGGAAGTCGGCAGCGTTGTCGAGGCCGGGGCGGATTTGATTCATTTCGATGTGATGGACAATCATTATGTGCCCAATCTGACTTTCGGCCCCATGGTGTGCGCCGCGCTGAAACCTTATGCTTCGGTGCCGGTAGACGTTCACCTGATGGTGGAGCCGGTGGACGATTTGATTGTTGCCTTTGCCAAAGCGGGGGCGGACATCATTACCTTCCATCCCGAAGCCAGCCGCCATGTGGACCGCAGTTTGAGCCTGATTCGCGAACACGGCTGTCAGGCCGGATTGGTGTTGAATCCGGCGACTTCGGTGTCGGTTTTGGAAAACGTGCTCGACCGTTTGGACATGGTGCTGCTGATGTCGGTCAATCCGGGATTCGGCGGGCAGGGCTTTATTCCCCATACTTTGGAAAAAATCCGCCGTACCCGCGCTTTATTGGACGAATATCAGGCGGTTGCGGGCAGGCGGATTGCTTTGGAGGTGGACGGCGGCATCAAAGTCGGCAATATTGCCGAAGTGGCGGCTGCCGGAGCGGATACCTTCGTGGCAGGATCGGCGATTTTCGGGCAGCCCGATTACAAAGCGGTTATCGGGCAGATGTGTGCCGAATTGGCCAAATCCGCCGGCTAAGGAATTGAGGCCGTCTGAAAGCCGCCGTGCGACGCAAAAACAGGTTTTCAGACGGCTTCCTATATCAAACAGCAAACAGAAGGCAAACAAATGAAATCTCTTGGCGAATGGCTTTCCCATCTGGAAACGGCACACAGCAACGGCGTAATCGACATGGGTTTGGAACGCGTCGGCGAAGTGCGCCGGCGGATGGCATTGCAGCCGGAATGCCCCGTTATCGTGGTGGGCGGCACCAACGGCAAAGGTTCGGTCTGCGCCTTCCTGACCCATATCTACAAAGAGGCCGGTTTCAAAACCGGCACGCTGACCAGCCCGCATCTTCTGCGCTACAACGAACGGATTGCCGTAAACGGCGGGCCTGTGCCGGACGAAGCCATAACCGCCTCATTCGAGCGCATCGAAGCGGCGCGCGGCGATATTTCGCTGACTTATTTCGAGTTCAATACCTTGGCCGCAGTGGATATTTTCCTACGCGAACGTGTGGACGTGATGATATTGGAAGTCGGCCTCGGCGGGCGTTTGGATGCGGTAAACGTATTTGACGGCGACGTCGCAGCGGTAACCAGCATCGATTTGGACCATCAGGCGTTTTTGGGCGATACGGTCGAACAGGTCGGTTTTGAAAAGGCCGGGATTTTCCGTGCGGGCAGACCGGCCGTCTGCGGGCAGAATCCGCCGCCGCAGTCGTTGGCCGCACATGCCGCCGACATCGGCGCGCAGCTGCTGCTGGCCAAACGCGATTTCAGTTTCGGCAAATTGGAAAACCAACAATGGTCGTTCCGTTTCCATCCCGAACGCGGCACGCTTTTTTCAGACGGCCTCAAACGCAACCGCAACGCCCTGCCCATGCCGGCCTTGCGCGGCGGCTATCAATTGGGTAATGCCTCAGTCGCCCTGGCCGTTGTCGAATGCCTAGGCGACCACCTGCCGATTGATGTAGGGGCAATCAAACGCGGCCTGCTGTCGGCGGAAAACCCCGGCCGCTTCCAAGTGCTGCCCGGACGGCCGCTGACCGTCTGGGATGTCGGCCACAACCCACACGCCGCCCGCGCCATGCGCCAAAGCCTCATCGGCCTGCCTTTCGCGCAAAAACGGACAGCCGTATTCAGCATGTTGGCCGACAAAGACATAGACGGCGTATTGGAAATCGTGAAAGACCAGTTTGACGTTTGGTACGTCGCCCCGCTCCATCTGCCGCGGGGCATGGATGCCGCCGCACTACAGGCCAAACTGGAAGCGCACGGAATCGCCAATATCCGAATGTTCGGCGACATTGCCTCGGCGTATCACGCCGCTTTTGCCGACAGTACGGAAAATGATAGAATTGTGGCCTTCGGTTCCTTCCATACCGTAGCGGAAGTGATGGAACATCAAGACAAACCCACCGGACACCACGCCGCCGGGTAAGACAGACAAGGTTCAAAATGGCAGACAAACGATTGGATTCGATGAACGAATACGAGCAATTAAAACGGAAAAACCGCCGCCGCCTGGTAGGGGCTTCGGCCATGGTACTGGTGGCGGGCATCGTATTCGGCGTCGCGGTAAACGGTGGCGACGAGGGCGGCAATGCCGCCCAGAACATCAGCATCAATAAAGACGGCGGGCAGCCCGAAATATTGACCCCCAAGCCAATCGAGCCTGCGGGCGGCAAAACCAGACAAGACGAATTGGAAAATCCGCTGCTTGCCGGCGGCGGTTCGGCTCAGGATGAAGCCGCCAACGACACCTTCGAGATGCCGTCTGAAAAGGCCAAGGAAGTGCCGCCCGTATATGAATTGAAGGAAGGCCAGGAAACAGTAGAAACGCAAGGCGACGACGGCAACGTGCACACCGTGGTAAAAAAAGCCGAACCCAACAATGATTACGACCGGCAGCCGCTTCCCGCCATAACCATCAACAACAGCAACAAACAGGCAGCGGAAAAAGCCGAGCGCAAAGCAGCGCAAAAAGCAGCCGAGGCCAAACGCCAGGCCGAAGAAAAAGCCAGGGAAATAGCTGAACGGAAAGCCGAAGCCGATCGTTTGGCGGCAGAAGAGGAAGCAGCAGAACGCGCGAAACGGGAAGAAGAAACCCGCTTGGCCAAGCAAAAACAGGAAGCCGAGGAAAAACGCCTCGCCGAAAGACAGGCTAAAGAACAAAAAAGGCTGGAAGCGAAACAGCGCGCGGAAGAAAAGCGTTTAAAAGAAGAACGCCTGGCCGAATTGAAACAACAGCGTGAAGAACGCAAACAGGCCGAAATGAAAAAGGCTGAGGAAGAAAAACGCTTGGCCGAGCAGAAAAAACGTTTGGAAGAACGAAAACAGGCCGAAGCGAAAAAGGCCGAAGAAGATAAGCGTCTGGCCGAACAGAAAAAACGCGACGACGCGAAAAAAGCCACCGAGGAAAAACGCTTGGCCGAGCAGAAAAAGCGTTTGGAAGAACGTAAACAGGCCGAAGCGAAAATAGCGGATGAAGAAAAACGTCTGGCCGAACGCAAGAAACGGCTGGAAGAACTCAAACAGGCCGAAGCGAAAGTAGCGGAAGAAGAAAAACGTTTGGCCGAGCGGAAAAAACGTTTGGAAGAGCGCAAACAGGCCGAAGCGAAAAAGGCCGAAGAAGATAAGCGTTTGGCCGAACAGAAAAAACGCGACGATGCCAAAAAAACCGCCGGCAACAAAGCCCAGCAGGCATTGGAAAACAAATCCAAGCCCGCCAAGGCTGATCCGAAGGAAATATTGAATAACCAGAAAGGCCGGCGTGCGATGATACAGGCTGGTGCTTATAATTCGCAGGCGCAGGCCAAAAAAGTCCAGCAACGTTTGGCGGATGCCGGATACAGTACCTCCATCAACGAAGTAGACACAGCCAAAGGCAAGGTCTACCGCGTGCGCACCGGTAGTTTCAGCAGCCAGGAAGCGGCACAGAATGCTTTGGCGAAAATCCGCCTGCAAGGTGTCGACGGTGTGGTGATTTTGGGTAAATAGCCTGAAAAGGCCATCTGAAAAGTGCTGCATACGGTATTTTCAGACGGCCTGACGTATTTTGCCCGAAGCAGGATTTTTCAGACGGCCACCATAATGGCTGCCCCCTTGATAACGAAATGACCTTATTCGATATATTTGCTTTATGTGCCATCGGCCTCTCCGTGGTGCTGGCCATGATGCGCGGCCTGGTTGGAGAAGTGTTGTCTTTGGTCAGCTGGGTGCTGAGTCTGATTGCGGCCAAAATGGCGGCCAAGCCTCTGGCCGAGACGGTTTTCAGCTTTATCCGGCCGTCTGCTTTGGCGGCCGTGGCAGGCTTTATTGCGGGGTTTGCCGCCGCTTTGCTGCTGCTGTTTTTTTTACGCTCCCTGCTGACCGGTGCAATCAAGGCAATCGGTTTGGGGGGCGTGAACCGTTTTCTCGGCGCGGTGTTCGGCCTGCTGCGCGGTTTTGCCGTCGTCACGCTGGCTGTTTTGGTTTGCGCTTTTACCGATTTGCCAAAGAGCGATGAATGGCAGAATGCTTACAGTTCGCCATTTTTCGAAGGAGCGGCTTCTGTGGCCGTGCCGTACTTGCCGGAATATCTGGCGAAAAAAGTCAGCTATCCGTCGTTTTAACTGTTGGGGAGAATTCAATGTGTGGTGTTTTCGGCCTTGTGGCACACGAACCGGTAAACCAGCTGCTGTATGACGGTCTGCAAATGTTGCAGCACAGGGGGCAGGATGCGGCCGGTATTGCCACGTTGGAAGGTTCCACTTTCCATATGCACAAAGGAAAGGGCATGGTGCGCGAAGTGTTCCGCACCCGCAATATGCGCGAGCTGACCGGCCATGTCGGCATCGGTCATGTCCGCTATCCGACGGCGGGCAATGCGGGTAGCACGGCCGAGGCTCAGCCTTTTTATGTCAGCTCCCCGTTCGGCATCGTGCTGGCGCACAACGGCAACCTGACCAATACCGACGAGCTGTATCAAAGCGTGTGCAATAAACACCTGCGCCATGTGAATACCGGTTCCGATTCCGAAGTGCTGCTGAACGTTTTGGCGCATGAACTGCACCGCGAAATCGCCGCTTCAGACGGCCACAGGTTGGAAATCGACCATATTTTCAATGCCGTCGGCGAACTGCACCGCCGGGTGCGCGGCGCGTACGGCGTGGTAGCCTTGATTGCAGGCTACGGCTTGTTGGCCTTCCGCGACCCGTACGGCATCCGTCCGCTGGTGTTGGGCAAACAGACCAACGATAAAGGCGAAACCGATTGGGGTGTGGCCTCCGAATCCGTCGTTTTCAACAGCCTGGCTTTCGAATTGGAGCGCGACATCGCGCCGGGCGAGGCCGTATTCATCACGCTCGACGGCAAATTGCACAGCCGCCAATGCGCCCGTCAAAGCAAACTTGCGCCCTGCCTGTTCGAATATGTTTATTTTGCCCGCCCGGATTCCGTTATCGACGGCGTGTCCGTTTACCAAGCGCGCGTCAATATGGGGGTTAAACTGGCGGAAAAAGTCAAAAGGGAGTTGGACTTGAGCCAAATCGACGTCGTGATGCCGATTCCCGATACCAGCCGCCCCAGCGCGATGGAGCTGGCTGCATATTTGGGCAAACCGTATCGCGAAGGGTTCATCAAAAACCGCTACATCGGCCGTACCTTCATCATGCCCGGACAGGCGACGCGTAAAAAATCCGTACGGCAAAAGCTGAATCCGATGGACAGCGAGTTTAAAGGCAAAAACATCCTGCTGGTGGATGACTCCATCGTGCGCGGAACCACCAGCCGGGAAATCGTCGAAATGGCAAAAGCCTCCGGCGCGGAAAAAGTGTTTTTTGCCTCCGCCGCTCCGGAAGTGCGCTACCCGAATGTTTACGGCATCGATATGCCGACCCGGGAAGAGCTGATTGCCAACGGACGCACGGCGGCCGAAGTTGCGGCGGAAATCAGTGCCGACGGCTGCGTGTTTCAGGATTTGGACGAATTGAAAGCCGTTATCCGTGAGATGAATCCGAAAATCGAAGCTTTCGACGATTCCTGCTTCAGCGGCCTCTATCTGACCGGCGACATCGATGAGAACTATCTGCAACGCCTGTCGGCCAGCAAATCGTCGGGCGCGGCCGCCTTTGTGCAGCCCGGCCTGATTGACCACAGTGTGCGGGTGGAAAACGGCAACGAAGAATAGGCCGTCTGAAACCCCCCGCAGTTTAAATTTCCATTTTTATTTTTTATCTGTTTGAATTGAAAGCATAATGATGAAACAAACCCTACGCTTCACCGCCCTATTGTCTGCATTGGCTCTGACTGCTTGTCAGCCGGAAAACGGCACCAAACCTGCCGCATCCGATGCCCAACCCGTTGCTTCTTCAGCTGTTTCCGCATCTTCGACAGCTCCCGAAGCCGCTGCCGCAAGCGGGACTCATGCCCCCGTTCCCGCAGCAGGCAACAACAACGAAGATCCGGCGTTCAAAGCCGATGCCTTGGTGTTATTGAAAGCAATTGAAGAAATCGGCGTACAGAGTTCCACTTATCTGGATTCCGACGAAATGAGGCAGAAGGTTGCCGAATTCGGCAAGTCTAAAGACGAGGCGCAGAAAAACAAACTGGCCGTCGAAATTTACCAAAGCAATATCAATCTGTACCGTGATGCGGTGGAAAAATTGAAAACCTTGCAGGTGAAAGATCAGGATGTGGTCGGACTGCGCGATTTGTGGATTAAAAAATTCGAGACTGACATCGAATTATTCAACATTCAAATCAAAGAGCAGGGCAAAGGTCTGACAGACGCGCAGATTCAGGAGAAATACAAAGACATTTACCGCCAAAACCGTGATTTGGCGCAGGATGCGGCCGAGCAGAATATGGCACTCTACAAACGATCCCGTTAAGCCTTTCGATTAAAACAGGCCGTCTGAAAATGCCGCCGCTAAAGCGGGTGTTTTCAGACGGCCTGTTTCTGTATGCGGATGCCGTTTTGTTTATGGCGCGCGTTTCGGATCGTTTGGACGCAGTTGTACCGACAGTTTGTCCAGAATGCCGTTGATGAATTTGTGGCTGTCGGTGCCGCCGAAGGTTTTGGTGACTTCGATCGCTTCGTTGATGATGACCGGATACGGCGTTTCGGGCATCGCACTCAGTTCGTGGCAGGCCATCAGCAGGATGCCGCGCTCAATCGGGTTGATGTCTTTTTCATCGCGGTCGAGCAGGGGGCGGATGATTTGCATGTATTCCGCGCTGTTGCCGTGCGCGCCGAAAAACAGGGCGGTGAATAAATCGGCGTCTGCACGTTTGAAGTCGGCGGCTTCGCGGATGTTTTTCGCCACTTCGGGTGCGGAGGCGTGGTTCAAGGCTGCCTGATAGAGGGCTTGGACGGTGAATTCACGGGCGCGGCGGCGGGGGCTGGTTTTCATATCGGTTCCTTTCAGACGGCCTCAGTCTTCTTGTTCGCCGAGGAAGAAGTTGATCAAATTGCCGCACTCCACGGCCACGACAGCGGCATCCTGCGCTTTTTCAACGATGCGGGCATGTGCCTGTTCGTCGTTTTCGGTGGTCAGGATGGCATTGGCGACGGGGATGCTGTAATCCAGTGTCATGCGGGTGATGCCGGCGGCCGATTCGTTTGAGACCAATTCGAAATGATAGGTTTCGCCGCGGATAACGCAACCGATGGCAATCAGTGCGTCAAAGCGTTGCGTGCCGGCCATCGATTGCAGCACCAGCGGTACTTCCAATGCGCCGGGTACGGTGGTTACGGTGATGTTGTCGTCCTTCACGCCCAGTTCGTGCAGTTTTTCTACGGCGGCTTTGAGCATGGCCGAGCCTACTTCGTTGGTAAAGCGCGCTTGGACGATGCCGATACGCAGATGCTCGCCGTTCAGGTTCGGTTCTATGATGTTCATGATGATTTCCTTTCGGGTTGATACCCCTGACCGAATACGGCGGGGCGGATGTTCCGTTTGACGCGCTGCGGCGTGCGTTCAAATACGTTCATACGGCCCGAGGCCGTCTGAAAAAACGGTTTTATTCTTTCGGCTGCCAGTCGCCGACGGCTTGAAATCCTTCTTCCGTCCACTCCCACGCGCCTGCCTTTTCCTGAAGCAACGGCAGGATGTCGGGATTGGATGCGGTGATTTCTCCGATGCCGCACACGGTGAAGTTGTCGGGATTGTCGGTGTAGCCGTCGCTTTCGTCGCCGCTGAAAAAACGCCAGCCGCTGTCGTTGTCGAAAACCGGCTCTTCGCGGTACATAAAGCCGACGGGGCGGCCGGAAACGCTGATTTCTTTGGTGGCGACGCAGAGGTCGAGTGCGGCGGAAAGGGCTTGGGCAAACTTATTCATCGGTTTTCAGACGGCCTGTGGGATAAGGGCGTGATTCTACACGAAAGGCAGGCCGGATAGGGAGATTCGGCGGCTCAATGCGCCTTTGTTTTCAGCGAACCTAAGTAAATCGCCAGCAAGGTCAGCGCGGCGCCACCCCATTGTACGGCGTTAATCGGTTTGTCCAGCCAGAAATAATCGATTAGCAAGGCGGCAACGGGTTCGCTCAGCAGCAGAAGGCCGGTCAGCGACAACGACAACAGCGGGATGGCGTAGGCAATCAACCCCCAGGCGAAACACTGCATGACCGCACCGTAAACCAAAACCAGCCCGATGTCGCGCGCCGTTGCGGGATACAGCCGGCCCCAGTCGAAAACCAAAGTCGGCAACAGCAACGCCAATACGCCGCCGATGCTGACCAGCAGCATCATGGGAAACAGCGCGGTCGGTTCGGCTTGATGCGTTTTGCGGATAAACGTCATCGACAACGCCAGCATCCCGCCCGAAATAATGCCGCTGACAAAACCCCAAACCGCATTGCCGTTATGGCCGAACTCGGGGAATGCAATCATCGCCACGCCGCCGACAGCCATAATCAGGCTGAAGATTTGCAGCTTGTTCAGCCTCTCGTCAAACAGGAAAAAGCCGATGGCGGCAAGGAAAAAAATCTGCAAACTGTTGAGCAGGGTGGAAATGCCCGGGCCGACGCTGTAAATGCTTTCGTGCCACAAAGCCAAATCGATGCCGAGTGCGGCACCCGAGAGCAGGGCATAGGCAAGGGCGGTTTTGCTGCGTGGCAGTTTCTGGCCGAAACGCCGTGCCAGAAACCAAAAGACCAAGCCCGAAATCAGCAGCCGCCACCATGCGATGGCATAAGCACCGACGGGGACGAATTTGACAATCAGGCTGCCGAGGCCGAAGACGACGCAGCCGACCACCAGCAAAGGGGCGGCATAATGATTGGATGGTGCGGACATGGTATTTTTCTTAGAAATATCGGGGCGGGTGCGGACGGGCATTCTAGCCGAAGCACCGGCGGCAGACAAACCGTCCTTACTTCGGCTGTTTTAAAACGCGGTGAACAAACAAGGCCGGAAAAGCCATATCAAAATACGGTAGGCTGTCTGAAAATATTGCGGCAACTGTTTTTCAGACGGCCTCTATCAAGATAGGGGTACATTTGATGCAGGAAGAACGATGCCTGCATCAAAATTGATATGGAATTTTGGCAAAAGCATACTGTTTTGATTAAGACGGCATTGATAAAAGACGGATTGATTTTTCCGTCATCTCTCCAAAACAGAGCTTCTTTACATTGATTTTTTAAGCTAGATTCCGATTATCCGCATGCTTTGGCCGCCGCCTTAATCCGCAGGATTTCCTTCACAAACGCCGCCAGTTTGGCCGCAAAATCCGCATCGTCCAGCCGTCCGACCAGGGCAAACGTTTCCTCTTTGCCGCCGTCGTCCGCCGTCAGCGTTTCGCCGCCGAAATGGCGGAAGAACAACTCCTTGCCGCCGCGGATTTTGCCGCGGTGCAGCACCCAAACGCCGCCGTCGTCATCTTCCGCGAACACGCCGGAAACGGCGCGGTTCAAGCCTTCAGTGGGGAAATTGATTTCTGCCGCAATCGACACCTTTTTGCCGGCCACGGGCTGGCCGATGCCGAAGCCGTTCCAGCATTTTTTGCCCTACGGCTGCATGGCGTACCACAAATCCAGTTCGGGCGAATAAGACACTTCAGCTTCAAAGCCGCCGCCCGCACCCGATACGGTGCAGGCTGCTTTTTGCGGCAGCGCGGCCAGCAGGGTTTCGGCAAACAGATCTTGTGCGGCAGCGAGTTTTTCGGGGGATGTCATCACGGCGGGCATGGGGTTTCCTTTCAACAATAAAACGGAATGATAACGCGAAATCGATAAGGCCGCCTGAAAACCATGTTTGATTTGAGTGCGTGGCACAAGCGCGTTATTCGTCATACAATCATCACATTAAGTTTTGCAAACCGTTCAACACCAAATTACGGAGGGAGTGAAACCATGAGCCAACTGCAACAAAACCACCTGCCGGAACATTTTTATGACAAACCGTTCGCATTGTGTTTTTCCGGACAGGGCTTTGATTGGATAAGCAGCCTGCGTGGGGCTTTGGCCGACGGGGCGCGGGACAGGGCAAACGAAGTGGCTGCCGCTGCCGCCCGAATTTTGGCGCCTGTAGCCGGGCAGATTGCGGCAGCCCGCCCGCAGGGTTTCGAGCCGATCAAATGGGCGGAAAACGGCGCGGACGGCA
>ERZ773054.937-NODE-937-length-19521-cov-11.266465_pt1 | contig 19521 bp, 16 predicted proteins | sample MGYA00580630_ERZ773054 | MGnify/ENA primary metagenome ERZ773054 (study PRJEB29015, sample SAMEA2737994) | human oral metagenome | biome: human oral; feature: human-associated habitat; material: dental | place: China | collected 2115 ... | reverse complement strand
GCGTTTGCAGGTAGTCGATGATTTGCGGTTCGACGCCGTGCGCACGTAGCAGCGTCAAGGCATTACGCGAGGTTGAGCAGTGCGGGTTGTGGTAGAGGGTGATGTGCATGGCTGTTCCTAATAAAAATGCCGGTTTACCCGGCGTTTTTGTTTAGTTTGATGTCTGACAACCGTTTGCGTTCGGCGCGCAGGCGGGCGCGGGTGGTGCGGAAATAGGCGCGGCGGCGGCGGCGGCGCCAGCGGCAGCTGGTAGGCGCATCCTTTTAGGCGCGTTCGCGCGGCTCCATCTGCCTGGCAGCATCAAAAACAAGAGCAAATTTAAGGACAAGAAATGCTGCCTTGCGCACATTTCACTAGGACATACTGCTCTTATTAGAAGAGCGAATATGGCATGCGTTCTGGGCACACATTCAGCACCGCTCATGGCCTTGCGCTTCATGGGTGCGAAAGCGCGGCCCGGGCGGCCTGCCGCACTGCCACCCAGCCCGCTCTTTCGCTCCTCACGGCCAGATGCTGAACCGGCTTTCAGCCAGCGGCATCCGGCTCGCCGCCCAGAAAGCCGCCGCTTTGCCGTGCCCACAGGCGCGCGTAGAGGCCGCCCTGGGCCAGCAGTTGGGCGTGGGCGCCTTGTTCGACGATGCGGCCGGCGTCCATGACGATGAGGCGGTCCAGCGCGGCGATGGTGGACAGACGGTGGGCGATGGCAATCACGGTTTTGCCTTGCATGAGGGTTTCCAGGCTTTGCTGGATGGCCGCTTCCACTTCGCTGTCAAGCGCGCTGGTGGCTTCGTCCAGCAGCAGGATGGGCGCGTCTTTGAGCATGACGCGCGCGATGGCCACGCGCTGGCGCTGGCCGCCGGAGAGTTTGACGCCGCGTTCGCCTACGTGCGCGTCATAGCCGCTGCGGCCTTGAAGGTCGGCCAGTTGTTCGATGAAGTCGCTGGCCTGGGCGCGGCTGGCGGCAACGCGCATGTGTTCTTCGCTGGCATCAGGGCGGCCATACAGGATGTTGTCGCGCATGGAGCGGTGCAGCAGCGAGGTGTCTTGCGTGACCATGCCGATGGCCGCGCGCAGGCTTTCTTGCGTGACGTGGGCGATGTCTTGCCCGTCGATGAGGATGCGCCCGCCTTGCACGTCGTGAAAGCGCAGCAGCAGGTTCACCAGCGTGGATTTGCCCGCGCCGGAGCGCCCCACCAGCCCTACTTTTTCGCCGGGGCGGATGTGCAGGTTCAGCCCGCTGATGACGGGTTTGCTGCCGCCGCTGCCTGCTTCGTAGGCGAAGCTCACGTTTTCAAAGCGCACGTCGCCGCGCGTGACGGCCAGGGGGCGGGCCTGGGGCGCGTCGGCCACGGCGGGCGTTTGCGTCAGGGTGCTGATGCCATCTTGCACGGTGCCGATGTTTTCAAACAGGCGGGCAAATTCCCACATGACCCAGTGGCTGATGCCCGCCAGGCGCAGCGACATGGCGATGACGGCGGCCACCGCACCTGCGCCGGTTTCGCCGCGCGACCACAGCCACAGCGACAGCCCGCCGGACGAGAGCATCAGCAGCATGATGAGCGCGTGATTGACGATCTCAAACGCGCTGATCAGGCGCATTTGCACCTGGCCGGTGATCTGGAACGCCTGCATCGCTTCGCGGGCGTAGGCCGCTTCGCGCTGGCTGTGGGAAAAGAGCTTGACGGTGGCGATGTTGGTGTAGGCGTCGGTCACGCGCCCGGTCATCAGGCTGCGGGCGTCGGCCTGCTCCTTGCCGGCGCGGCCCAGCCGGGGCACGAAATACCCGCACGCCAGCCCGTAGGCCAGCGCCCACAGGGCAAAAGGCAGCATCAGCCGCCAGTCCATGCCCGCTGTGAGAGCCAGGAGGGTGAGCATGTAAACGCCCATGCCGATGACGACATCAACGGCGGTGAGCATCACATCGCGCACGGCCAGCGCCGTTTGCATGACTTTGGCGGCCACGCGCCCGGCGAATTCGTCGGCGTAGAAAGACAGGCTCTGCCTCAGCATCAGGCGGTGAAAGTTCCAGCGCAGCCGCATCGGAAAGCCGATGGCCAGCGCCTGGTGCTGCACCAGCGTGTGCAGCGCAATCAGCACAATGGATGCCAGCAGCACCGCCGCCAGCGCCGCCAGCGCAGGGCCGTGCCCGGCCCAGAAATGGGCCGGATCGGCCTGGCCGATCCAGTCCACCACGCGGCCCAGCAGTGCGAACAGCAGCGCGTCAAACGCCGCGCGCAAGGCTGCCAGCACGGTCAGCAGCGCAATCAGGCCGCGCATGCCCTGCGTGCAGGCCCACACGAACGGCACGAGCCGCCTGGGCGGCAAGGCCGGCTCGGCGGCGGGGTAGAAATCAAGGCGGTTTTCAAAAAAGCGGAACATGAAACGGTTTTTGGCGGGCCGGAAGGCGGAAAAAGGGGCAATTCTGCGGCGTCACGCGCCTGCGCGCTCCCGAGCCTTTCGCAGCGGCTGGCAGGCTGCAGATTGCTCCTGCTTCAATAGCGGCTGGCGCCCATTCCATCAGGACTTGCGGCCAATTGGGCATGATTTGGGCGTGGCCTCAGACGCTCGTGGGCCTTGCGAATCCTTGCCGGGCTGCGAGGCCCGTCTGCATCTTGCGGTACATCCCGATTCCCGCGCTTTCGCTCCTTACGGCCAGACGCTGGACAGGTTCTGAAGCCGAAGACATCAGCGCCCGCGCCGCAGGCTGCAGTCTCTTTTTCCTTAATGAACCACGAGGCGCAGAGCTATTACACCAGAACGAATTAAAACAGGATCAAATACGATGGCTATTGAACGCGGCCGGATTGATGCCAGTGAAGCGGGGCCGCGTGGATTGCGTGATCAAATAGAGGCCCAAACTGGCTTTGGATATCAGGCTTCAGCTATACACGCGGGCGGCATGTTTGGCAATCGATCACAAACATCCCTTGCCTTTGTATTTGAAAAGGAAATGAGAATGGATTACAGCAAGATATACATTGATGCGGATTGTTCGATGCATGAGCTGAAGGATATATTATCCTCCGAAAAGGAGAAAATATTTGGGGATGAAAATTATGTCAGAGTGTTTGTTGACAAGAATGACAGCACCGATGCCGAAAGGAGGGAACCGAGAGCCGTCTTTTCACCAGAAATCAGAGCCACATTCTATCTTGAAGTATATACAGAAGAAGAAGGCGACACCATTGAATTTAAAGAAAAAGTCGCGCAGTTTATTATATTCCTTCGTAAACACTGGCCTTATGCCGTTGCTTCCTGTGATTTTGAAGATTTCATTATTGAGAAGACCGGTTGGAACTGGACGGAAGAAAAGCCGCTGCCGCCTCCAATGATTGACGGCAGATCTGTTTGAGGCCAACAGTCGCGCGCCACAGGCAGCGCCCGCAAGCGCTGGGCAACCCCAATGGCCCGGCTGCCGCCTTCGCGCAGGGCTTTCTGGACAGCGTCATGAGCGGCCTGCCCATGCCGCAGGCGCAAAGCGATGGCCCCTGGCTCCGTCACAAGATGCTGTCGTGCGCGAGCAGCGCTAGGGCGAAATGCGTAAGAGCGCCCCGTAACGCAAGCTGCGCGGCCACAGACAAGGCCAGCTGCAGCACGAACTGTTGCCGTGGCCGCAGGATTGGGCGCCGACCGTGGAAAACGCCAGAAGGCTGGGGCTGCCGCAAGTTATGCGCGGCCTGAAGCCAGGCCCGGCAGCCAGCGATTACTGGCGCTGCTGCACGCTCGCTGACATGGCGGCAGACCTTTATGCCAATGGAGCGGCCGGGGCCATGATGGGCGAGGTGGATCAGCGCTATATCGTGGCATCCGCAACCCCTTCAGACAGGAAGGAACATCACTGGGGAATATTGGTGATGACATTCCCATATCTGGCGGGCATGGACCACAAAGTTCCGCATGGCGTGCCGGAACGCATGGTGCATAGAGTCGCAAACGGCAGAGAGTTTGACTCGGCGCAAGCAGGCGGACTCGTACGCAATCTGCCCATAGAAGGCGTTCGCATTACAGATCGGGGGCTGGCGTCGTGGAAAGACACATCTCAAGATTTCAATCTGAAGATGCGAATAATTTCATGATCGAATGGCTCAGAAGGATTGCTCAAAGCTCACTGAAACCAACAGAGCGGGACTTGAATTACCATATGCATGAATTGAAGGAATATGTCAGATACAGGCATTTGGGGGATGGGAATCTGGCATCCCAAAGGATCCAATGGAAGCTCACAAATTATGGAGCAATATGCATGCAGTCACACCAAAGGATTATAGACCGAATGGCAATATACCTTACCCTCCGGGGGCAATATATGTTAAATTCTGGTGAAATATTGCCACTCAAATTGATTCGTGGCAATACTGGGGAGTTCAATTTTTATACTCTGGATAGGGCAGCACGGAGGAATGGATGGCGCGATCTAAATGATGGATATCTGCTTGGCGCATTTTATTCTCTAATTGACAGGAAGTATTTTCTTGCAAAAAAAACAGAAGATCAAATAGAACCCCGCTATTGGATAACAGATACAGGCGCTCGCGCACTGCAAGAAGCTACAGAAAGCAAACCATAAGTATTATCGGTGTAATTGAATTGCATCAACCGCCGACGCTGAAGATGAATTTGCCATGTTCCCTGTCGGCGGGCGCAGGTTGATTATTCGCGCCAACCAAACTTCCGTGCCCGTTATTTCAAAAACGGGACGTGAATTGGCTCGCCAAGGATTCCTCTGACAAGCCGAATATTCAATAGCAGAGGAGATGCTATCTTATTCACGCCAAATGGCGATAGTTTGCAAGGATGGAAGTTATGGCAAAGAGAATGCGCAAGTTGGATGTAAAAAAAATGGAACCCATTGCTAAAGAGGCTACACGTGATGCGTTAAAAACTTATATTTGGCCTTCGGGCAGAGACGAGGATCTTACTCTTGGCATTCGCCTTGAAGATGAATATGGTATTTTCGAGTTGTATTTCTCTGGCGAGCGTCCTGAAGACGCAATAGTATTAACCGAGGCGCGTGTAAACCGGATAACAGGCGAAGTTTCAGTCAAGGTCTTTCTGCCGAAAAAACCGGAAGCAGACGGCCCGCCAGGCTAAATAAATGCCTGGTTATCCGACAGAAAATACAGCCACCGCGTACGCACCAGCGTTGGATATAAATGTCTCCTAATGATGATGCTGAATAAATCATTGCGCCAGTCTTGATGCCCCGGTTCTATTGACCGGTCTGCCTTTGCAATGCCTGCCTGCTAAAGGATTCAAGGGCCAGCCAGCTGGCCCGGTTCAGCCGCAGCGTTGACTTTGGTTGCGGCTTACGCAGAAGGCAGTGGCCTGAGCCTGCTGCAAACGGGCGAAGCCATTGCCGCCGTGGCCCGCAACCCGGGCCAGTTCATCGATGGCGTGCGCGCGCTCATCACCAGCAGCCAGGCGCGCCAGCAGCTGGAAGAGGCGCTTAAAAATGGCAACCCGGCTCTGCGCGGAGCGGGGCGGTTTCAGACTGGACAGAGGGGGGAATTTGGGCGGTTCTGCCCCTTACGACCTGACGGTTTCGCGGTGGTTGGGCGGCTGTTGCGGGCATGAAAAAGCGGGCCAAGGCCCGCTTTTTTTCTCATGGTTCGCCAGCGTTAGTGCGCGGCGCGGCGGCTTTGCGCTTCGGCCACGGCCAGTGCGGTCATGTTGATGAGGCGGCGCACGGTGGCGCTGGGCGTGAGCACGTGCACCGGCGCGGCCGCGCCCAGCAGGATGGGGCCGATGGTGACGCCGTTGCCGTCGGTGGTTTTGAGCACGTTGAAGAGGATGTTGGCTGTGTCCAGGCTGGGGCAGATGAGCAGGTTGGCCTCGCCGCTCAAGGTGCTGTCGGGCACGCTGCGGGCGCGCAGCTCGGGCGAGAGGGCGGCGTCGCCGTGCATTTCGCCGTCGCATTCCACATCGGGCATTTGCTGGCGGAACAGGTCGCGCGCGGCGCGCATTTTCAGCGCCGAGGGGCGCGTGGATGAGCCGAAGTTGGAGTGCGAGAGGAAGGCGACTTTGGGCGGCAGACCGAAGTTGCGCACTTCCTGCACGGCCAGGCGGGCGATGCTGGCGAGCAGTTCGGGGCCGGGGTCGCTGTTGATGTAGGTGTCGGCAATGAACAGGGTGCGGCCGCCGGCGATGAGGGCGTTGAGCGCGGCCATGCAGGGCGCGTGCGGTTCCTTGCCGATGATGTCGCTGACGTGCTGGAAGTGCACGTCAAAGCGGCCCAGGGTGCCGCAGATCATGGCGTCGGCGTCGTTCATGCGGACCATGAGGGCGGCCAGCACGGTGGTGGAGCGGCGCACGGCGGCGCGCGCGGCTTCTTGCGTGACGCCGTTGCGCGCCATCAGGCGGTGAAATTCCTTCCACCAGGTTTCGTAGCGGCTGTCGGTTTCGGGGTCGCACACCTGCACGTCGCGCCCCACTTTCAGGCGCAGGCCGGCTCTGGCGATGCGGCGTTCAATGACGGACTGGCGGCCCACGAGCAGGGGCGTGGCCAGGCCGTCGTCCACCACGCTTTGCACGGCGCGCAGCACGCGTTCGTCTTCGCCTTCGGCATACACCACGCGTTTTTGCGCGGCGGGCACGGCCTGGGCGGCGGAGATGACAGGGCGCATGAGCATGCCGGACTGGTAGATGTAGCGCTCCAGCGAGGCGCGGTAGGCCGCGATGTCGGTGATGGGCCGCGTGGCCACGCCCGAGCGCGCGGCCGCTTCGGCCACGGCGGGGGCAATGCGCAGGATCAGGCGCGGGTCAAACGGCGTGGGGATGATGTAGTCGGGGCCGAAGTTCAGTTCCTTGCCTGCGTAGGCGGCGGCCACTTCGGCGCTGGATTCGGCCTTGGCCAGCGCGGCGATTTCGCGCACGCAGGCCAGCTTCATTTCCTCGGTAATCCGGGTGGCGCCGCAGTCCAGCGCGCCACGGAAGATGTAGGGAAAGCACAGCACGTTGTTCACCTGGTTGGGGTAGTCGCTGCGGCCCGTGGCGATGATGCAGTCGGGCCGCGCCAGGCGTGCTTCGGCGGGGTCGATTTCAGGGTTGGGATTGGCCAGCGCCAGGATGACGGGCTTGTCGGCCATGCTTTTGACCATGTCGGCGCTGAGCACGCCGGCGGTGGAGCAGCCCAGAAAGACGTCTGCGCCGCGCACCACGTCGGCCAGCGTGCGCGCTTCGGTTTTTTGTGCGTAGCGGGCCTTGGATTCGTCAAAGCCGCCGGGGCGGCCTTCGTAGATGACGCCTTTGGAGTCGCACACGAAGATGTTTTGCGGCTTCGCGCCCAGGCCCACCAGCACGTCCAGGCAGGCCAGCGCCGCCGCGCCCGCGCCGCTGACGGCCACTTTGGCGTCTTCAATGCGCTTGCCCACCAGCTCCAGCCCGTTGAGCAGCGCCGCGCCCGCAATGATGGCGGTGCCGTGCTGGTCGTCATGAAACACCGGAATGTTCATGCGCTCGCGCAGCTTGCGCTCGATGTAAAAGCACTCGGGCGCCTTGATGTCTTCCAGGTTCACGCCGCCCAGCGTAGGCTCCAGCGCGGCGATGATGTCCACCAGCTTGTCGGGGTCGCGCTCGGCCAGTTCGATGTCGAACACGTCGATGCCCGCGAACTTCTTGAACAGGCACCCTTTGCCTTCCATCACCGGCTTGCCCGCCAGCGGGCCGATGTCGCCCAGCCCCAGCACGGCCGTGCCGTTGGTGACCACGCCCACCAGATTGCCGCGCGCCGTGTATTCGGCCGCCAGGGTTGGATTGGCCTGAATGTCCAGGCACGGATAGGCCACGCCCGGCGAATACGCCAGCGACAAATCATGCTGGTTCGACAGCGGCTTGGTAGGCACCACGGCCACTTTGCCGCGCGTGGGCTGGCGGTGGTAGTTGCGGGCGGCGTCGCGCAGGGCGGCCTGGGCGGGAGTGAGGTCTTGCATGGTCAGTCTGCCTTTCGATTTGCTGGAATTCGGGAAGCGTTTGAAGGGAAAGAGGGGGGTCAGCACAGCACCACGGCATCGGGCAGCTGGTTGTCCGGCGCCGGGCGGCAGGCGGCATCCGGCGGCTCGGGAAAGTGCTTTTCAAGCAGGGCCGTGACTTCGGCCAGCGCGTTCGTCAGCCCTTCTTCAAAGCGCCCGGCCCCCAGCGCGCCAGCCAGCCGTTCAGATACGGCGGCCCACTCGGGCGGCGGCGCGCGCTCGGCCAGGCCGCGATCGGGCACGATTTCAATGGCGCGCGCGGCCAGGTTCAGATACACCAGCACGCCGTTGCGCTGGCGCGTGTCCCACACGCGCAGCTTGGCAAACAGCATCAGCGCCCGCTCGCGCAGCACTTGCGGCATGGGCTGGCGGCGGCGCACGTGCCGCCACAGATAGCTGATGGGCAGCGAGCCTTCCACGCACAGGCGCACTTCGCCCTCATGCCGCGCCTCGCTTTCGGCAACCAGCCGCGCCAGCCGCTGCGCCAGAGCCGGGGGCACGGCGCGCCGGGCATCGGCTTCATCAAGCCAGAGATGGTGCAGCAATCGAGAGGAATGGAGCATGGATGTCACCGTTTCGCATCAGCCTGGCTGATGATAGGGGCAGGCCAGCTGCCCAAGGCCCGCTCCCAAGCCCGGTTTTGAGGGCCAAATCGCCCGCAAGTCCGCATGGAATGGGCGCATGCAGCTATCGTTTTGCGAGCGGCACGCTTTTATTCTTGCGCTTCAGGCGCGAAGCGCGGGTCGGCGGGAGCGTCGCCGCATTCGGCCTGCTGCGCGCCGCGAATGTGTTCGTAGATGGCGTGAATCAGAGGCTGGCAGCCTTCGCGCGTGAGGGCGGAAATTTCGTAAACCGGGCCTTTCCAGCGCAGGCGGCGCACAAAGTCCTGCACGCGGGCCGCGCGCTCTTGTGGCGGCACCATGTCCAGCTTGTTGAGCACCAGCCAGCGCGGTTTTTCGTACAGCGCCTGGTCGTACTTTTTCAGCTCCTGCACGATGGCGCGGGCCTGCTCCACGGGGTCGGTTTCCTCATCAAACGGGGCCAGATCGACGATGTGCAGCAAAAGCCGCGTGCGCTGCAAGTGGCGCAGAAACTGGTGGCCCAGGCCCGCGCCTTCGCTGGCGCCTTCGATGAGGCCGGGAATGTCAGCCACCACGAAGCTTTGCTGCGGCCCCACGCGCACCACGCCCAGGTTGGGGTAGAGGGTGGTAAAGGGGTAGTCGGCGATCTTGGGGCGCGCGTTGCTGACGGCGGCGATGAAGGTGGATTTGCCCGCGTTGGGCATGCCCAGCAGGCCCACGTCGGCCAGCACTTTCAGCTCCAGCTTCAGGCTTTTTTGCTCGCCGGGCTTGCCGGGCGTTTTCTGGCGCGGGGCGCGGTTGATGGCGCTTTTGAAGCGCAGGTTGCCGTGGCCGCCTTCGCCGCCTTTGGCGATCATGATTTTTTCGCCGGGCCGCAAAAGCTCGTGCAGCACTTCGCCCGTCTGCGCGTCGCAGATGAGGGTGCCGACGGGCATTTTCAGCGTCACGTCTTCGCCTGCCGCGCCAAAGCGGTCAGACCCCATGCCGTGCTGGCCGCGTTTGGCTTCGTGGCGGCGGGCATAGCGGTAGTCCACCAGCGTGTTCAGGTTGGCATCGGCCACGGCGTAAACGTGGCCGCCGCGCCCGCCGTCGCCGCCATCGGGGCCGCCGAATTCCTTGTATTTCTCGTGGCGGAATGACACGCAGCCATTGCCGCCATCGCCTGCCGCCACATCGATCAGGGCTTCATCAACGAATTTCATGGAAATTGCTCCGGCTGCGAAAACAAAAAAGCCCCGCAGGCAGCGCTGCGGGGCCGGGCATTGTGCCTTTGGCGAAAGCCTGAACCGGCTCTTGGAACGGGTTTTCAGGCCGCCAGGGGCGTGACCACCACGGTGTGGCGGTTCAGCGCGCCTTTGGTCACGAAAGAGACTTTGCCATCCACCAGCGCGAACAGGGTGTGGTCCTTGCCCACGCCCACATTGGCGCCCGGATGGAATTTGGTGCCGCGCTGGCGCACGATGATGGAGCCGGCGGGAATGCTTTGGCCGCCGAACACCTTCACGCCCAGCATCTTCGGTTTGGAATCGCGGCCGTTGCGTGTGGAGCCGCCGCCTTTTTTGTGTGCCATGTCTGTTTCTCCTATTGGGTCAGAAAGACTGTGTATGCCTGTTTGCCTGAAGCGCAGCTCAGGCGGCGATGGCGCCGATTTCCAGCTCGGTAAACAGCTGGCGGTGGCCCTGGCGCTTTTGATAGTGCTTGCGACGGCGCATCTTGAAGATGCGCACTTTGTCGTGCTTGCCGTGCGCCAGCACTTTGGCCTTGACGCTCGCGCCGGCCACCAGCGGCGTGCCGAGCTTGACGGTGTCGCCGTCGAACACGGCCACCACTTGCTCCAGCACGATTTCCTGGCCAACGTCCGCAGCAATCTGTTCTACCTTGATCTTGTCGCCGGCGGCCACGCGGTATTGCTTGCCTCCGGTTTTTACGACTGCGTACATGGAAAAAATCCTCTCAGTGAAATGAAAAGCTCCGTTTGGAAAGCGCCCGTGCGGGCCAAACGGAACCGCGCATTCTATCTGCCCCGCCCGTGTTTCGCCAAACGCCTGTCGCGCAAGCAGATAATTCGCGGCCATGAGCACTCCCTACGCCTCCTTTCCCGCAGGCCGCCCGCGCCGCCTGCGCCGCGATGACTTCACCCGCCGCCTGGTGCGCGAAAACCGCTTGAGCGCCGATGACTTCATCTACCCCGTGTTTGTGCTGCAAGGCCAGGGCCGCCGCGAGGCCGTGCCCTCCATGCCCGGCGTGGAGCGCCTCTCGCTCGATTTGCTGCTGCCCGTGGCCGAGGAATGCCTGGCGCTGGGCATCCCGGCGCTGGCCCTTTTCCCCGTGATTGACACCAGCCTGAAAGACGCGCAAGGCAGCGAAGCCGCCAACCCCGAGGGCCTCATTCCCGCCGCCGTGCGCGGCCTGAAGGCGCGCTTTCCCGAGCTGGGCGTGATGACCGACGTGGCGTTAGACCCCTACACCAGCCACGGCCAGGACGGCCTGCTTGATGAAAGCGGCTACATCCTCAACGACCCCACCGTCGCCCAGCTCGTGAAGCAGGCCCTGGCGCATGCCGCAGCGGGCGCGGACATCGTTGCGCCCAGCGACATGATGGATGGCCGCATCGGCGCGGTGCGCCAGGCGCTGGAAGCCGCCGGCCACGTCCACACCCGCATCATGGCCTACAGCGCCAAATACGCCAGCGCCTTCTATGGCCCCTTCCGCGATGCCGTGGGCAGCGCCGCCAGCCTGGGCAAAAGCAACAAAAAGGTCTATCAGATGGACCCGGCCAACAGCAACGAGGCGCTGCGCGAAGTGGCGCTGGACATTGCCGAAGGCGCCGACATGGTCATGGTCAAGCCCGGCCTGCCGTATCTGGACGTGCTGCGCCGCGTGAAAGACGAATTCGCCATGCCCACTTTTGCCTACCAGGTCAGCGGCGAATACGCCATGCTCAAGGCCGCCGCCCAAAACGGCTGGCTCGCGCACGACGCCGCCATGCTGGAAAGCCTGCTGGCCTTCAAGCGCGCCGGCGCCGATGGCGTGCTCACCTACTTCGCCCGCGAAGCCGCCCGGCTGCTCAAAAGCGGCACGCCCTATTGACACAAACCGTACCAGACCCCTTGAGGGAAGATACCCACAGCACTCAGAGTCTGTTCACAATCCGTCCGTAGATGCGAAACGCGCAGCCTTAAAGGCCGTTTCACAAGGGGTCTGCTCAGATATGACGCAGACAAAAGAACCAAAGGGCGCAAGCGCCACACAGCTGTACACACTACTGCTAGCCGTGATGGCGCTTCCAATTGGCATTCAGGGCAGAGTGGGAGCCGGGGTTTTGCTGATCAGGCTGTTCATTCACTTTGAGTGTCCGAAGGCTTTTTTTGTAGATGGCGGCTACACGGGCACGCTGATTGAATGGACGCTGAGCATGTTGGGCTGGAGCATGCAGGTGATCAAGCGCTTTCAGCAACGCATCTGCATGGTATTGCCCCAAGCGGCTGGATTGTGAAAAGAGTCTTTGCCTGGTTGAGCCAATCGAGAAGACTGAGCAAGGGCTATGAGGTCACTGATAACTTTAAGGACAGGCTTTCAAGAAGAAGTAGTGTTCATCAGAAAAAGGAGCGAATTCAGAGGCACGAAAACCGCGTTTGCGCCGTATATGCTAGGACTTCGTGCTATGAATAAGGGGGCTAAAACTATTCTTGCGCCCATAAGCACACCCGTAAACAGACGTTCTCAGAACCGGGAATCTGTTTAAAGGCTGGTCGTGAGGAGGCGGCGGATTGGGATGGTTGCAAAGCGCCCGCTGCAGACGAAATTTGTTGCTCGCTTGCTTATGCGCCGGCGAGGCATTTGCAATGCCCAAGGCTGCTCCTGCCTCGCCCGGATCCGCGCGTTTTTGCGCCTGCGGGATGGACTGCGTACAGGCCCTCAGGGCAGCTCGCCCAGCAGCGTGCCGGTGTACGGCCCCTTGTACAAGGCCCAGCGCTTGCCGGCTCCTTTGGGCAGCAGCTCCTGCTGCGAGTGGGCGACGGTGTGCGCCTGCACCCAGGCGCCCGGGTAGCCCGCCATGTCGCCCTGGGCCGTGCGCGGCAGCGCCTCCATCATCTGGGCGGCTTTTTCATCGCTGTCCAGCAGCCACAGCCAGGCGTTTTTCTCCTTGGCGTGAACGGCCTGCGCCAGCGTCATGATCTGCGCGTCGCTCAAGTTGGGCGAAACCAGCAGGTAGAGGCGGCGAATGCCGTGCGGATCGGTGTATTCGCCCAGGGTGCGCAAAGGCGCGGCGGCGGCGGAAGACGTTTTCATGTCACTGTTACCTTTTGATGTAGCTTGAGCTTGGGGTGAAGCGGCCTGGGCTGTGGCGGCGCCGAGCGCGCCCAGCAGCAGCGCGGCAGCTCCGATGCGGCGGATTGGCATGGCTCAAAACCTCCTGAATGATCGGCCCTCCCGCCATCTGGCTGCGGGCGGGCGCTCGCAAAAAAACAGAGCCAGACACTGATGAGCGCGGGAGCATACGTGCTGCGGCACAATGCTTTTTTTGCTTTTTGTGTCTGACTTTCGCCCTGCCCGGATCCTGCCGCCATGCCCTCATCTTCCGCCTTGCTCACCAGCCAGCTTTCCAGCCTGCCGCTCATCGCGCGCGGCAAGGTGCGCGACAACTATGCCGTTGGCAATGACCGCATCCTCATGGTCGCCAGTGACCGCATCAGCGCCTTTGACGTCATCATGGGCCAGCCCATCCCGGGCAAGGGGCGGCTGCTCACGCAAATGGCGCTGTGGTGGTTTGAGCAGCTCAAGGGCATCTGCCCCAACCATCTCACGGGCATAGACCCGGCCAGCGTTGTCAGCGCCAGCGAAGCGGAGCAAATCCGGGGCCGCAGCATGCTGGTGCGGCGCTTGCGGCCCATCGCCGTGGAAGCCGTGGTGCGCGGCTACCTGGCGGGCAGCGGCTGGCAGGAATACCGTCAAAGCCAAAGCGTATGCGGCGTGCCCTTGCCGGCGGGCCTGCAAAACGCCAGCAAACTGCCCCGGCCCATTTACACCCCCGCCGCCAAGGCCGCCGTGGGCGAGCATGACGAAAACATCAGCTACGAGCGCACGGTGGAAATTGCCGGGCCGTCCGTGGCCGCGCAGATTCGCGATTTCTCGCTGGCCCTGTACACCCGCGCGGCCGCCCTGGCGCTGCAAAAGGGCATCATCATTGCCGACACCAAATTTGAATTCGGCCTGGACGAAACCGGCCAGGTTGTGCTGATGGACGAGGTGCTGACCCCCGACTCTTCCCGCTACTGGCCCGCCGCCGAATACCGCGAAGGCATCAACCCGCCCAGCTACGACAAGCAGTATTTGCGAGACTGGCTGGAAACGGCCCAGGTGGAGGGCTGCCCCTGGTCCAAACGCGCCCCTGCGCCCGAGCTGCCCGCCGAAGTCATCGTCAACACCGCCGCCCGCTACCGCGAAGCCCTGAAGGCGCTGACAGGGCAGGATCTGGCCGAGTGAAGCTGCGCCGCTGAAGCGGCTTGCAGGTTAAAAAAGGAGCGAATTTGACGGGGTGAGAATGCCGCTTTGCGCAATGTACACTAGGACATCGTGCTATTGGTAAAGGAGCAAATCAAGGGGTAGCCCCACGCGCTCTGATGACCACAGGAGCAAGCCAGGCTGGCACTCGCATTGCAAAACCGTGAAACGCGCACGGGTGTTTTCTTCCGACTTTCATGGGCGCACTGGAACGTGGCAGAAACATGATCGCCAGCAAGCTCCGGAAGGGGTGTGCCGCCTGCGTGGCGGCGGTGTCTGTCCCTTAGACTCGCACGCTTGCCCGCGCCTTCTCCATGCCTCTTTACTGGTTCATCCTGCTCCCTTTTGTCGGCAGTCTTGTGGCTGCCATGATGCCGACCAAGGCCCGCAATGCGGCGGCAAGCTGGGCGGCGCTGGTGGCCGCTGGCGGGCTGGGCGGGGTGCTGCTGCTGTATCCGCAGGTGCAGGGCGGGCAGGTGCTGCGCGAGCAGGCGGCATGGCTGCCGCAGGCGGGGCTGGCGTTTGTGGTGCGGGTGGACGGCTTTGCCTGGCTGTTTGCGCTGATGGTGACGGGCATCGGCTTTCTGGTGGCGGTGTACGCGCGCTACTACATGAGCAAGGACGATCCGGTGCCGCGCTTTTTCTCCTTTTTTCTCGCCTTCATGGGCGCGATGATGGGCGTGGTGCTGTCGGGCAATCTGATTCAGCTGGTGTTTTTCTGGGAGCTGACGAGCCTGTTTTCTTTTTTGCTCATCGGCTACTGGCATCACCGCAAAGACGCACGGCGCGGCGCGCGCATGGCGCTGACGGTGACGGGTGCGGGCGGCCTGTGCCTGCTGGCGGGAGTGCTGGTGCTGGGCCGCATTGCGGGCAGTTATGACCTGGACGCCGTGCTGGCCGCCGGGCCGCAGATTCGTTCGCACGCGCTGTATGCGCCCATGCTGGCGCTGGTGCTGCTGGGGGCGCTGACCAAGAGCGCGCAGTTTCCCTTTCACTTCTGGCTGCCGCGCGCGATGGCCGCGCCCACGCCGGTTTCCAGCTATCTGCATTCGGCCACGATGGTGAAGGCGGGCGTGTTTCTGATGGCGCGGCTGTGGCCGGCGCTGTCGGGCACGCAGGAGTGGTTCTGGATTGTCGCGGGCGCGGGCGCTTGCACGCTGGTGCTGGGGGCGTATGCGGCCATGTTCCAGAACGATTTGAAGGGGCTGCTGGCGTATTCGACGATCAGCCATCTGGGGCTGATCACGCTGCTGCTGGGCATGAACCGCGAGCTGGCGACGGTGGCGGCGGTGTTTCACGTGATGAATCACGCGACGTTCAAGGCTTCGCTTTTCATGGCGGCGGGCATCATCGATCACGAGACGGGCACGCGCGATATACGGCGGCTGGACGGTCTGTTCAAGGCCATGCCGGTGACGGGCACGCTCGCTTGCGTGGCCAGCGCGGCCATGGCGGGCGTGCCGCTGATGAACGGCTTTCTCTCCAAGGAAATGTTTTTTGCCGAAACGGTGGACTTCATGAGTCCCCAGCCGTGGGTGGAAGACGCGCTGCCCATTGCCGCCACGGTGGCGGGCATGTTCGCGGTGGTGTATTCGCTGCGCTTTACGGTGGACATCTTCTTTGGCCCGCTGGCAACCGATTTGCCGCGCAAGCCGCATGAACCCGTGCGCTGGATGCGCCTGCCGGTGGAGCTGCTGGTGGTGGCCTGCCTGGTGGTGGGCATGGCGCCCAACTGGTCGGTAGGGCCGGTGCTGGAAATGGCGGCGCAAGCGGTGCTGAACGGGCCAACGCCGCATTACAGCCTGGCGGTGTGGCACGGCTTGAACAAGCCCATGGTGATGAGCCTGGTGGCGCTGGCGGGCGGCTTTGCGCTCTATCTTTTGCTGGGCCGCGCGATGGAGGCGGGGCGCTTCAAAAAACCGCCTTTCATTGGCGGGCTGGATGGGCAACGCCTGTTTCAGGGCGCGCTGGTGTGGCTGGATGGCGCCGGGCGCCGGGCGCTGCGCCTGGCCAGCAGCCAGCGCTTGCAGCCGCAGATGTTTTTGCTGGTGTTCGCGGCCGTGGCGGTGGCGGCGGCGTCGCTGGGCGGCAATGGCATCAACTGGGGCGACCGCGAGCGCGTGCCGGGCAGCGTGCTTTTCGCGCTGCTGTGGACGGCAGGCGGCCTGTGCGCGCTGACGGCTGCGGCGCAGGCCAAGTTCCATCGCCTGGCGGCGCTCATTCTGGTGGGCAGCGTGGGGCTGATGGTGTGCCTGACCTTCATGTGGTTTTCTGCGCCCGATCTGGCGCTCACGCAGATTGCGGTGGAAGTGGTGACCACCATTCTTTTTCTGCTGGGCTTGCGCTGGCTGCCCAAGCGGCTGGATACGGAGCCGGCGCGCCTGGGGCTGCGGGTGCGGGTGCGGCGCGCGCGTGATCTGGTGCTTTCGGTGGTGGCTGGCGGCGGCATGGCGCTGCTGGCTTACGCCATGATGACGCGGCCTGCGCCGCAGAGCATTTCGCCCTTTTTCATTGACCGCGCGCTGCCCGAAGGCGGCGGGGCCAACGTGGTGAATGTGATGCTGGTGGACTTTCGCGCTTTCGACACGATTGGCGAAATCACGGTGCTGGGCATCGTGGCGCTGACGGTGTATGCGCTGCTCAGGCGCTTTCGCCCCCCGCGCGAGAGCGTGCAGGCGCCAGAGCAGCAGCGCGTGATTCCGGCAGACCTGAATACCGATCTCATCAATCCGCGCACGGCCAAGGACTCGGCCCTGGGCTACATGCAGGTGCCTGCCACGCTGGTGCGGCTGCTGTTGCCGATTGCGGGCGTGGTGGCTGCTTACATCTTCATGCGCGGGCATAACGAGCCGGGCGGCGGCTTCGTGGCGGGGCTGGTGCTGTCCATCGCCCTGCTGGCGCAATACATGGTGGCGGGCACGCAGTGGGTGGAAGCGCGGTTTCAGCTTCAGGTGATTCGCTGGATAGGCGTGGGCTGGCTGCTGGCGCTGGGCACGGGGCTGGGGTCGCTGTGGTTTGGCTACCCGTTTCTGACCACGCATGCCATGCACGTGACGCTGCCGCTGGTGGGCGAAGTGCATGTGCCCAGCGCCACGTTCTTTGACGCGGGCGTGTTCGCCGTGGTGGTGGGCGCCACGCTGCTCATTCTCACGGCGCTGGCGCACCAGTCGCTGCGCGCGCACCGCACGGCGCTCAAGAAGACCGCTGCACATGCCGCCGCGCCGCAAGGCGAAGGAAAGCAAGACTGATGGAAGTCATTCTGGCCATCGTCATCGGCGTGCTGGGCGGCTCCGGCGTGTGGCTGGTGCTGCGGCCGCGCACGTTTCAGGTGCTCATGGGGCTGTCGCTGCTGTCGTATGCCGTCAATCTGTTCATCTTCGCCATGGGCAGCCTGCTGCTGGCGCGCGAGCCGATCGTGCAGGCGGGCGTCGCGCCCACGCTGGAGAACTACACCGACCCGCTGCCGCAATCGCTGGTGCTCACGGCCATCGTCATCGGCTTTGCCACGTCGGCGCTGTTTCTGGTGGTGATGATGGCCCTGCGCGGCCTGACCGGAAACGACCACGTGGACGGGCAGGAGAGGGACGGCTGATGGATGCGCTGATTGCCCGCTTGATGCCGCATCTGATCGTGATGCCCGTGCTGCTGCCGCTGGGCACGGCGGCGCTCATGCTGCTGCTCGGGCCGCAGCGCAGGCCGCTGAAGGCCGTGGTGAACGTGGCTTCGTGCCTGCTGGGGCTGTGCGTGTCGCTGGCGCTGCTGCGCTGGACGCTGACCGAAGGCGGCGCAGCGGCAGTGGGCATTTACATGCCTTCCAACTGGCCCGTGCCTTACGGCATCGTGCTGGTGCTGGACCGCCTCTCGGCCATGATGCTGGCGCTGACTTCGCTGCTGGCGCTGGCGGCGGTGCTTTATTCGTCGGCGCGCTGGCACAAGGCGGGGGTGTATTTCCACCCGCTGTTCCAGTTGCAGGTGATGGGCCTGTCGGGGGCTTTTCTCACGGGCGACTTGTTCAACCTGTTTGTTTTCTTCGAGATCATGCTCACGGCCTCCTACGGCCTGCTGCTGCATGGCTCCAGCCCGGCGCGGGTGCGCGCGGGGCTGCACTACATCGCCGTCAATCTGATGGCTTCCACGCTGTTTCTCATCGGCATTGCCATGCTCTATGGCGTGACGGGCACGCTGAACCTGGCTGACATGGCCATGATGGTGCCCGCCATCGCCGAAGACGACCGGGGCCTGCTGCACGCGGGCGCGGCCATCATGGCCATTGCCTTTTTGGTCAAGGCGGCCGCCTGGCCGCTCAATTTCTGGCTGCCGGCGGCCTACTCCAGCGCCGCCGCGCCGGTGGCTGCGCTCTTTGCCATCATGACCAAGCTGGGCGTGTATGCCGTGCTGCGCGTGTGGACGCTGCTGTTTCCGGCCAGCGCGGGCGTATCGGCCCTGTTTGGCGGCGATCTGCTCATCTGGATGGGGCTGGCGACGGTTGCCTTCGGGGCCATTGGCGTTTTGGCCACGCAGCAGCTGGCGCGCATGACGGCGTTTGCCGCCATCCTGTCATCAGGCACGCTGCTGGCGGCCATTGGCTTTGGCCAGCCTGCCGTGACGGGCGCAGCGCTGTATTACGCCTTCAGCTCCACGCTGGCGATTGCGGCGCTGTTTTTGCTGATTGAGCTGGTCAAGCGCGCCAGCGAGAGCGAAGAGCAAATTGCCCTGATCAGCGACACAGTTTTCGAAGAAGACGAGGCTTTTGCCGACTACCAGGCCAGCCCCGCTTCGCTGCCCGACGTGAATCTGGACGATGACGAGCAGGCGCTGATTGGCCGCGCCATTCCCTTCGCCATGGCGTTTCTGGGCCTGTCGTTCGCGCTCTGCGCCCTGCTGATTGCGGGGCTGCCGCCGCTGTCGGGCTTCATTGGCAAGTTCGCCATGCTCACGGCGCTGCTTCAGCCAGCGGGCATGGGCGCGGCCATGCCAGAGGCTGCCAGCTTGCCGGTTGATGAAGCCGCAGGTCTGTCCGCCAGCCCGCCTATTGACGCAGCTGCCCCCTTGCCGGGCATGGCTGAAGCGGCGGGCGTGCCAGTGGCCGCCTGGACCTTCATGGCGCTGCTGATTGCGGGCGGGCTGCTGTCCACCATTGCGCTTTCCCGCGCGGGCATCCGCCTGTTCTGGGCGCCGCAGGGCAGGCCGGCGCCGCGCCTGCGGGTGATCGAGACGATGCCCATTGCCGCGCTGCTGCTGGTGACAGTGGTCATGGTGTGGCAGGCGCAGCCCGTCATGCAGTTCGCACACTGGGCCGCGCAAGGGCTGCACGAGCCGCGCAACTACATCAACACCGTGATCGGTACGCGCCCCGTGCCTTCGCCCGGCGAGACGGATGGCGCCAGCGAAGAACTGGGCGGCCAGGCGCTGCCTGAAAACGCCCCCGCGCCCGCAGAGGAGGCGCAGCCATGATGCGCAAGCTGCTG
>ERZ773054.933-NODE-933-length-19552-cov-5.784941_pt1 | contig 19552 bp, 14 predicted proteins | sample MGYA00580630_ERZ773054 | MGnify/ENA primary metagenome ERZ773054 (study PRJEB29015, sample SAMEA2737994) | human oral metagenome | biome: human oral; feature: human-associated habitat; material: dental | place: China | collected 2115 ... | reverse complement strand
CAGTGAACCCGTTCGCCCCCGAACGCACCGTAAACATTGTCTCCTCCGGAATATACCGTTTAAGCCGCAACCCCATGTACTTGGGCATGGCCTGCATCCTTACCGGGTGGGCGGTGTGGCTGTGGCAGGTGCAGGCTGTGCTTGGGGTGGTGCTTTTCGTTGCCTGGATAACGCGTTTTCAGATTATTCCCGAAGAGCGGGTTCTCACCCAGAAGTTCGGTACAGAATACCGGCAGTACCGCCAGCGGGTGCGGCGCTGGGTATAACCCCAGTACCTGCTAAAAATTGTGTATGGCTGGCTATGCGGACATACATCCTGCCAACCGAGACGAGGCCAGCTACGTGACGGGAAGCTCATAGACGGTGGACTGATCATGCAGTAGCGTTTTGCCGCTAAACCGGTGTGCAAGTATACGCGGGTGGCTTAGGGCTGAGGAGGAGAGAGATGAGCGATGAAAAGCTACTTAACACGGTCGCCCCGTTCACCAACTTCCGCACGTGCATCCGCAAATGGAAGAGGGCGGCGCAGGTATAAATCCCAAGTTTTGTATAACGGCGCCTTCGTTTGGCAACAGAGGAAACTGGGATTTTATCTGTAAAAAGTGTAAAATATTGCAGATATTATAGATACTTTGTAATCTGGAGTGACGACTACAAGTCAGAGGAGGCGCTATCGTGACTATTACAGACACACTTGCCCAGCCCTTTGCAGAGGTCAGGCAAGATGCTGAGGAGCTCCGTGACGTCAAAACTTTGGCTGCGGAACTTGCTACAGCTGACGCAAAACATATTTCTGTTCAGGTGAGTATTGAGGGAGATAAAGCGAAAGAACTCGGGCCCAAGCTGAACTCGCTGATCGCAGAGATGATTACGATGCTCGCTAATGATCAGGAACCTAGCCTGGTAAGTGTCCCACAGGAATTGACGACGACAGTTGCTGCAAAGCGCCTTGGGATTTCCCGCCCAACCTTGATGAAACTTATCCGCGAAGGGAAAATTCCAGCCCACAAGGTACGCTCGCATGTGCGTCTTTTAACAGCGGATGTTGATGCATTCCGTCAGAAACAGCTTCAAAAGCAAATTGATGCCTTTAATAAACTTCGTGACTTCGAGCATGAAATGGGTCTCTAACGTGAAAAAATATCTGTGCATTGTATCCTTAATCTAATAGAAATGCTCTCCACATTTAGTGGAGAGCATTTCTATAGGAAAAGAACCAGAAGAACCTACTGCACGATGCGGTAAACCTTCGCTTCGTAGGGGCGTAGGGTGGTGCCCGCATCGGTCGGCGCGCCGGTGTTATCCCGGTAGTTGGAATGCACCAGTTCGACGGATGCCCCGGCTGCACGTGCATCATCCAGCAAAGAGAAAGTGCGCTCCACCGAATCAGACGTGAAGTTAGAAACCACGAGCAGGGACTGGTTCGCGTCGGTGCCGTCCGGGCCGCCGGTACGGGTGTAGGCGTACACTGCCTCATCCTCGGAGTGCGGAGCCTCAACCGAATCTACGGGTGCGAACGACCCGTACACCATCAAATCTTTGAGCTCACCGCGGCGCAGTTTCGCCAATTCCTGATAGTGGTAGAACACCGAATCCTGATCGTCCAGGGCAGCCTGCGCATTAATTTGCGGGTAGTTCGGGTTCACCTTCAGCCACGGCTCGACTCCCGCGTTCGTGAACCCACCGTTCGCCGAGTCGTCCCATTGCATGGGGGTGCGGGCGTTATCGCGACCCTTGATGTAGATGGCGCGCATCGCATCCTCGTGGCTGAGCCGTTGATGATCCACGTGCATATCCTCGTAGAAACGAATCGAATCGCCGTCGCGGTAGTCCTCGATCGACTCGAACCGCACATTGGTCATCCCCAGTTCCTCACCCTGATAAATATAGGGGGTTCCCTGCATAAAATGTAGGGTGGTTGCCAACTGCTTCGCTGAAAGCACCCGAAATTCGGGGGAATCGTTGCCGAACCGTGAGACCACGCGCGGCTGATCGTGGTTATTCCAGTACAGCGAACCCCACGCCTTGCCCTCAAGTTTCGTCTGCCACTCGTTCAGAATGCGCTTAAGCTCGGTCAGCTTGTACGGCGCATACGACCACTTGCCGCCCAGCGAACCTTCGGGGTCGTTATCGACGCCCATGTGGTCGAAGTGGAAGAGCATCTGCAGTTCGCCCGCATCGTAGCCCGCCCACAGCTTCGCATCCTCGGGGCTGGTCGCGCTCGTTTCGCCCACGGTCATCACATCGTACTTCGAGAACGCCTCACGGTTGAGCTCTTTCATCCACGGATGCACCATCGTGCCGTTCGCAATCACAAACGGGATCGACGACGTATGCTTCTCAAAATCGGTGGAAGGGTCGTCCGGGAAGCCCTCGGGTTTAGAAATAATGTTGATGGCGTCCAGCCGGAAACCATCCACGCCCTTATCGAGCCACCAGCGCACCATCGCATACAGGTCTTCGCGCACCTTCGGGTTCGCCCAGTTCAGATCGGGCTGTTCCTTGAAGAAAATGTGCAGGTAGAACTGCTGCGTGCCCTCGTCCCACTCCCAAGCGGAGCCGCCGAATTCGGAAGCCCAGTTATTCGGAGGAATCGGGGCGCCATTCTCGTCAAACCCGTTGGGGTCTTTCCAAATGTAGTAGTCGCGGTACGGGTTATCCTTTGAGGAACGAGACTGCACAAACCACGGATGCTGATCCGAAGTATGGTTCGCCACCAGATCCATCAGAATTTTGATGCCGTGCTCATGTGCGGTGGCCAGCAGCTCATCGAAATCTTCCATTGTTCCGAAATCGCTCATGATGGCGAAGTAGTCAGAAATATCGTAGCCGTTATCCACGTTCGGCGAATCAAACACGGGGGAGAGCCAGATAACATTAATGCCCAGCTTCGCCAGGTACGGGATTTTTTCGGTGATGCCGGGCAGATCGCCGATACCGTCGCCATTGGAGTCGTTGAAGGAGCGCGGGTACACCTGGTAGACCACCGCTTCCTTCCACCACTGCCGCCCGGCGTAGGAAGGAACCGCACGCTCTTCAGTCGTGGTTTCACTACTCATCATCAGAAGCCTTTCGTTAAGGGTTGCGTCGTTCGGCTCAGCGGGAAGACCCGTAAGCCGCATCGCCGCAGGTATGTCTGCAAAACTTTCAGTCAGGGCGTGCCAGCACGCCACTCGCCGCGCACTCTACGCCCTACCGGTACAGGTACACCTTCGCCTCATAGGGGCGCAGGGTGGTGCCTTCGTCCGTGAACTCGCCGTGCTCATTCCGGTAGTTTGAGCTGATCAGTTCGGGCGCTTCTGCCATAGCCGCAAGCTCCTCAAGTTTCAGCACACCCGGGTTCTTGAGCGCCAAAGAAGCGAGCTGACCGTCTGCATAGGGCAAAGACAGTGTTTCTTGGGTGAAATTAGCAACCACCAGAAGGGCGCGTTCGCCGGATGCGGCGGCATCCTCGGCTGAATTCACACGCAGGTAGGCGTACACCTGCTCATCCTCGGGGTTGAGCACACGGTATTCGCCGGTGAGCACGATGGGGTGCTCTTTGCGCAGATGAATGAGGTCGCTGTAGTGGTAGAAAATAGAATCATCGTTCGCCAATTCTTCGGCGGCGTTAATGTCGGTATACCGCGGGTTCACCTTCAGCCACGGGGTGCCGGTCGTGAAGCCCGCGTTGTCGCTCGCATCCCACTGCATGGGTGTTCGCGCGTTATCTCGGCCCGAAGCACTGATGTACCGCAGCATATCCTCGGGGCTAACCCGCTGGGACTCCACCACGTATTTACGCCAGGAATCATGGATTTCAAGGTCGTTGTAGTCATCTACCGAGTCGAAGAAAACATTGGTCATCCCCAGCTCTTCACCCTGATAGATGTAGGGGGTTCCCTGCATCATGTGCAGAACCGTGCCGAGCATCTTACCGCTGACCTCACGGAACTCGGGGGAGTCATTGCCGAAACGTGAAACCGTGCGCGGCTGGTCATGGTTATTCCAGTACAGCGAATTCCATCCGCGACCGTGCAGCCCCGTCTGCCAGTGGGTAAGAACCTTCTTCAAATCCACCAGGTTAAAACGAGTATCCGACCATTTGCCGGTAGCGCCGCCTGCGCTGGCATCCACATCCATATGCTCGAACTGGAACACCATCTGCAGTTCGTGGCGGTCAAAACCTGTGTACAGGGCGGCATCTTCCACGCTCACGCAGGGAGTCTCACCCACGGTCATCACCGGGTATTTGCTGAGTACCTCACGGTTCATCTCACGCAGGAACTCGTGCACGCGCGGACCGTTCGCGGCCACCGCCAGAGAATTATCTAGCCCTCCTGCGGTGACGGCGGGGTCATCTGGGAAGGAAAGATCCTTAGAGATCAGGTTAATAACATCCATGCGGAAACCGTCGACGCCCTTATCAAGCCAGAACCGCATAATGTCGTAGACCTCTTCACGTACTTTCGGGTTTTCCCAGTTGAGGTCGGGCTGCTTCACCGAAAAATAGTGCAGATAGAACTGCTGAGTGCCCTCGTCCCATTCCCAGACCGACGGTGAGAAACAGGAAATCCAGTTATTCGGCGGAATCGGGGTGCCGTCTTCAGAGAACCCGGCAGGGTCACGCCACACATAGTAGTCGCGGTACGGGTTATCCTTAGCCGAACGCGCCTGCCGGAACCATTCGTGCTCATCCGAGGTGTGGTTCACCACCAAATCCATCATGAGCTTGATGCCGTGCTCATGGGCGGTCGCCAGCAGCTCGTCGAAGTCAGCCATTGTGCCGAACTCGGTCATAATCGCCCGATAATCCGAAATATCGTAGCCATTATCGTCATTCGGCGAAGCATAGATTGGGGAAAGCCAGATAACATCTATACCCAGCTTCGCCAGGTACGGGATTTTTTCGGTGATGCCGGGCAGATCGCCGATGCCGTCACCGTTGGAGTCGTTGAAGGAACGAGGGTAAATCTGGTACACAACGGGCTGTTGCCACCACTGAATTTCAGTTTTCATGAGCTGTCCTTCCACGGAATATATATCAAATAAAGGTCTGAAAGCGGGATCGTCGCTCAGCTGCGGCACCCTGCAGCTACCGCACTATCCAGGCTGTACCTGTGACGGCATCGGCACGGGGTGCATCCTGGCGGTGGGCTCGAAACTCGACTCGTCAAACTCCACCAGCACGCCGCTGTGATCGGAAATCGCCTCAGGAGAATTATCGCGGAATACCACCGCATGCGAAAGAACCTTCACCGCGCGGTCGGCAAACACGAAGTCAATGCGCTTGGCATCCTCCTGCCCTTCCCACCCGGCAATCTCGCGATGTACGGTGAATTCGCCGTCGGTACTCTGGGCAATCTCACGGGTATCCACCAGACCGGAAGAAAGCGCCAAATCGTACCCTTCGCCGCGCACCTGCGCCGCCGTGTTGAAATCGCCGCCCAGCAGAACGGGCGCATCCTGACCGCGCTCGGTGAGGGCCTGCGAAAGCCGCGCAAACTCCTGCGCGAAAAGCGGTTCGCCCTGAAAATCCCACCACGACATATGGGCGCTTGCACACCATACGGAACCCGCATCGGTACCCACCCGAACCGCGAGAGAAGACCTGCGTTCAACCCGGTCGTAGCTGTACTGCGGGCTCATTACAATAGGCTCGATGCGTTCAATAGGCACGCGAGAAAGCACCGCCACACACTCGTCATACCGATCCCACCCAATATGTGTTTCGGTCAGCGCCCATTCGTACTGAAGCCCTAAATCAGCCAGGAACCGAACCAGCAGCAGTGCATAATTATCCTCGCGGATAGGAATACCAGCCCCACCCTGGTACCCCAGTGGAGTATCTACAATAGGGGAGTGCAGGTACTGGTTGACCTCCTGCAACGCAATAACATCAACCTGACGGTCGGCGATAAAACGGGCAAGCTCATGAATCTTAACGATCTGGTGAGGCTCGCACCAGCTGTGGGTATTCAAGGTAAGAAAAAGCATAGGTATGTAGTTTTCGAGAGGTCGTGCGTTCAATAACACCACGCCACCTGCCACGGTGGGGCGGGCTACGGTTACATGCTACAGAGAAACACCGTTTCAAAGCACTAAAAAACCGTGACGGTAGGTTAGTATTTTTACCCGGTACCGGGAGATGTTTCATGTTATGAAAAAACATGTCTAATCTCCCGTAAAAGACGTGTAGCCCCGCCAAAAGGTGGGATGATGGTGCCATTCAAATACTGATGACATTCGCGCGGGCGCGTGTGCCTGCGTATTTTCTCGTAACCCGAAAGGCGTAAGCCTCATGATGGAAAAAGTTCAGAGGTTCGGTTCGGCCATGCTGGCCCCCGTGCTTCTTTTTGCCTTCGCCGGTTTGGCGGTTGGTATTGGCAAAGTTGCCACCCTAGAGAACATCGTTGGTCCTCTAGCTAATGAAGACACGATGTGGTTTAAAATCTGGGATGTCTGGCTCTCTGGCGCCTGGACCGTCTTCACTCAGATGGAGCTGCTCTTCGTGCTCGGCCTGCCGATTGCGCTCGCTAAGACCGCAAACGCCCGCGCCGTGCTCGAAGCTGGCATGGTCTACCTGACCTTCAACTACCTGAGCGGGACAATGCTCAAGTACTGGGGCCAAGACAGCGGTGGTATCTTCCAGCTCAACTACGGAGTGGATATTTCCGAGTCCGCCGCCGGTACCGGCCTGAAAATGATCGCCGGTATTAAGACCATTGACACCGGTATCTTTGGTGCGATTATTATCTCCGCCATCGTGGTGTGGGTACATAACCGCTGGTTCGATAAGAAGCTGCCCGACTTCCTGGGTATTTTCCAGGGCACCCAGTACGTGTACGCCGTGTGCTTCTTCCTCATGTTCCCCGTCGCGTTCCTCTTCACCCTGCTGTGGCCCTACGCCCAGCACGGTATTGAAAGCATGCAGGGGTTCTTCATCGCCTCCGGCGCGCTCGGTGTGTGGATCTACACCTTCTTGGAACGCTTCCTCATCCCGACCGGTCTGCACCACTTCATCTACTCGCCGTTCATGTTCGGCAACGCCGTAACCCCCAACGGTATTGCGAAGGACTGGCCGACCCACCTGAGCGAATTCGCGCAGAGCGACAAGCCCCTGCGTGAGCTCTTCCCTGGCGGCGGCTTCGCACTGCACGGCAACTCTAAGGTGTTCGCACCGGCAGGTATTGCGGCGGCCTTCTACACCACCGCACGGCCCGAGAAGCGTAAAGAGGTTCTCGCCCTGGTGCTGCCCGTGAGCCTCACCGCGATGCTCATCGGCATTACCGAGCCGCTGGAATTCACCTTCCTGTTCGTGGCACCCCCGCTGTTCGCAGTGCACGCTGTGCTGGCTGCAACCATGGCGTCGATCATGTACATGTTCGGGCTTTCAGGCAACATGGGCGGCGGTTTGCTGGATAACTTCATCTTCCTCAACTGGGTTCCGCTGTGGCAGAACCACTGGCCGACCTACCTCATGCAGATCGGCGTGGGCCTGTGCTTCACCGTCATCTACTTCCTGCTCTTCCGCTTCCTGATCCTGAAGTTCGACTTCAAGACCCCCGGCCGTGAGGCTGAGGGCGGCGAAACGAAGCTGTACTCGAAAGCCGAGTACAAGGCCGCCAAGGCTGCCGAGAAGAAGGGCGGCGCATCCGCGGAAGACGGCGACGCTGACCTGTACGCACCGCGTGCGGCTGGTTTCCTTGAACTGCTCGGCGGCGCCGACAACATCACCACCGTGAACAACTGCGCCACCCGCCTGCGCGTGTCGGTGGCCGATGAATCCCTGGTCGACACCTCGGATGCCGCGTTCAAGGACGCCGGTGCTCTGGGTATCGTACGCAAGGGTAAGGCATTCCAGGTGATCGTGGGCATGGACGTTCCGCAGGTTCGCGAGCGTTTTGAAACCATGGTGAACACCAAAGCCTAAAACGTGAGCTGGGCTAAAACCCGCTTCACGCGATAACACCACAAGGCTCCTGAGCCGCAGACGTTGTAATATTTTTAATATTGCTTGTCAGCGATTCAGGAGCCTTGAGTGGATTTACAAGATGTGGTGAATGCAAACCAGCACCGCTTCAGCGGTACAGAGCGCGAGATTCTGGCGTTTATGCTCGACAACGAAAAGTTCGTTGCCGAAGCCACCATCAGCTCCCTCGCGCACAAAACCTACACCTCAACCAGCTCCATTATTCGCCTCACCAAGAAACTGAACTTCTCAGGCTTTGCGGAGCTGAAATACTTCATCAAATCCTCCCTCACCCGCTCCGAACCCTACAACCCCAGGTTTATTGAGAGCGGTAAAGAAGACATCCTGCGAACCTACGACTACCTCGAACACATGGAGCTGTCGAAGCTCATCGAAAAAATGCACGACGCCCGCACCATCTACTGCTTCGGCACCGGGTACGCCCAACGCAACGCCGTGCAGGAGTTCGCCAAATCCATGCAGGTGTGCGGCAAATTCTGCCACGTCATCCCAGCCCGCAACGAGTTTGAGAGCACCATGACCTCCATGACCACCAACGATTTGGTGATCCTCGTATCGTTCTCCGGGCAGACAGAGAACATGCGCGAACACGTAAAAATGCTTGCCCTGCGCAAAATCCCCATGGTCGCGGTCACCGCCCTCGGAGTGAACTACATGTCCTCTCACGCCGAATACTCACTGCACTACCAGAGCACCCCCACGCAGATCACTGGCCAGCGCGGCCCCTACAACTCATTCGTGGCGCTCTCAGTGCTGCTGGACTACCTGGTGCGCCGGTACATCGACCACATTGAGACCCGAAACCCCCAGCGGCAGCCCGGCGGGAACGAAACAGACCCGGGCACCGGCCCGGCAGAACCCACCGCCGACTAACCCCCCCCAGAAAGCACACAAGACATGAACATCTTCGCCGCGCTTGACGACGACCGTAAACTCCGCCGTTTCCTCTTCTGGTACTGGCTCCTGGTGCCCTTCGCGCTCTTCGCCTGGATTCTGCTTGGCGCCGCGAACTCCAATATGACCTTCCAGCAGGCGCTTAACATTCCCTTCTTCGCTGTCGCGTTCCTCAACGGGTGCCTGACGATCCTGCTCGCGGGACTCTTCAAACTCGCTGGAAGCGAAAACGAACGCACCGAACGCGTCTTCACCCTCTACGCCCTCGCGGTGCAGATAGTGGTGGGGAACCTGCCCGGCGCGCTCGCCTGCTACCTGCTGCTGCGCGCCACCCGCGACTGGGACGAGACCGAAAAATTTGCGCCCACCTACCGTTGGGTACTCATCGCCGCCATGGTATTTTTGGGGATGGTGAGTCTGCTGGTTCTCGCGGCGAACATCCGCCTCTGGACAAGCTAAACACACACCTTAGCTGCTACAAGGCCGCATAGGAAGGACGAACCGCAGAAACTACGGCACTATAACGCGCCACGGTGGGCTGCCCGCGAAACGCTGAACCCATCCGCCCGGCAAAGACACGAGGCGCACCCACCCGGCCGTATGATGTAAGAACGTGCAGAATACAACACACCCAAGGACGCACACGACGTGAACGGAACCCCCGAGACCCCCCAGGGCGCGCCCAGGACGGGAAACTCGCCAACCTCAGAACCCGCACCGGCACCCAACCCCGACGGGCCCCCTGAGGCACTGCCGCCGCACCTTGACCCCGCCAGCCACAGCTTCGACCCAGCGGCGGGGCTGGAACGCTGGGCGGAACAGATGGACATCTACACCGGCCCGGACGCGATGCTCAACTTTAACCGGGTTGACTATGTGCACATCGACCTCACCGCCGCAAACCCCTCCGGACTCGCCCAGCTGCTGGCCGGGCGGAAAACCCGCCTGTCCACCATTCTGCGCGGAAAAAGCCTGCTGGAGGAGGGGATGCGTGCCGCCCGTACCCTGCGCACCAAAATCTATGAGCTGTCCACCGACCACGGGCTAGACTCCGGGTACTTTGTGGCCGGTACCGCCTCCTGGCTCTCACGCTCCACCCGCGAGCACACCGTCTCCTACGAGAAACGGTTTATTGCCCCTATCCTCATGGCGCCGCTGAGCATCACCCCGCACCCCAGCAGCGACGACTACGAGCTGCGCCTTGCCGGTGCCGCACGGCTTAACCCCGCCATGGTGCGCCAAATCAAACAGGAATACGATATTGACTTGGGCACCATGGACGTGGCGCAGCTGGCCAATTCCATGTCCCGCCTTGACCCCGAGCCCGTAATTGAGCGGATGCGCGCCACCACCGGGAACATCCCCGGGATGGCCATCGAATCACGGTTCTTCATCTCAACATTCGCCGACCTCAAAGAAAGCATGGGCGAGCTGCCGCACACCGCCCACACGCCGCTGGTGCGTGATATTGCCGCGCTCAAAGTCCCCGGGGTGCAGCCGAACATCCGCCCGCTGGTGCAGAACCAGCCCCCTCATGACGACCGTGACCCGCAGCGGGAGACGCAGCTGCTTGACGCCGACCCGGCCGCACAGACCATTATTGATGCGGCCGCCAGCGGCAACTCGTTCACCGTCACCGCTGCCCCCGGCACCGAGCCGCTACGCACCGCCGTGAATATTGCTGCGACCCTCGCGGGGCAGGGCAAATCTGTGCTTGTGGTGGGGGAGAAACGCTCCACCCTGGCCGATTTCACCGCACTGCTTGAACGCAACGGTATTGATTCCCTCCGTTTTGATGTGCTCACCGACCGCGACGCCGAAGGCCAGCGCGCCGAATTCATCCAAGCCATTGTGCGCAACGAAACCGCTGCCATACCCGAGGAAGAGGAGACCACCGCCGAGCTGCTTGAAACCCGCCGCCGCCTGCACAGGCACACCGAGGCTTTGCTCTCGCACGAGCCGTACTGGAATATCACCACCTACCAGGCGCTGCAGACCCTCGCCGAACTCACCTCACGGAATGAGGCGCCCGCAACCGGTGTACGGTTTAGCCGCCGCATGCTTGATCGGCTGCTCGAACGCGAGAACCTTGCTCACGACCTCACCCGCCTCGCGGAGTTGGGGGCGTTCACCCCGGCGGCCCGCACCTCCCCCTGGTACCGTGCCCGCCTGGCCAACGACGAGGAGACCGCTGACGCTTACGCACTGGTTCTCACCCTCAAATCCTCCCTGCTGTCTCTGCGGGAGGCTATGAGCCGGCTCAGCCGCACCACCGGGTTACGGCTGGGCCGCACTATCGCCGACTGGCAGGGGCAGCTGCGTATTCTGCAGCGCATCCGGGAAACCCTGAAACAGTTCCGCCCCACCGTGTATGACCGGCCCGTCACCGACCTGATCGCGGCCACCGCGACCGGGGCGTGGCGCCGCGAAAACGGCATCGAAATGAGCAGTATGCAGCGCTCCCGCCTGCGCCGCGCCGCTAAGGAGTACATCCTGCCGGGGGTGAATATTGGCGACCTGCACGAGCAGCTGCGGATTGTGCAGGCTGAACGCGCAGAGTGGATCCGGCACACCGCCGCCCCACGCACCCCGCAGATCCCTGAGAACCTTGATGCGCTTGTCACCGCCTGCAATTCCCTCATGAAAGAGTTCGACGGGCTGCGAATCGTGCTGGATGACTCCCCGGAAGGCACCGACTTTACCCGCACCACCCTGGACGCGCTCGAACAGCGTTTGGACGCGTTACTGGCCGACCGGGTGCTGCTGATGAGCCTGCCCGAGCGGGATACCCTCACCGCGCGCCTGCTGTGCCTGGGCCTGGATGAGCTCATGGAAGATTTGTACGCCCGGCAGGTGCCGGCACGGCTGGTGGCCGCTGAGCTGGAGCTGGCCTGGTGGCAGTCCGCCCTTGAGGAGCTGCTGCACGACCACGAGGGGCGAATCCTGGGCGGGCAGGCGCTTCGCGGCGTTGAGTCCCGGTTCCGCCGCGCCGACTACGCCCACATGCTGGGTGCTGCCTCACGCCTGCTGGAGTGCACCCGGCAGCTGTGGATCGATCGTATCGACACCCACCATGAGCAGGCGGCGTACCTTAAAAGCCAGCTGCGCGGGCATGAGTTTGTGCTTCAGCAGTTATTGGAGCACGCCCCAACGATGGCGAGCACCCTGCTGCCGATTTGGACAGCCAGCCCCTTCGCGTTGGCACGTCACGTTCCGCCCACTATGCGTTTTGACGCTGCGATCTTATTAGATTCCGAATCGACACCGCTGGCGGCAAACCTGCCCGCCATTACCCGCGCTGAGGCGGTGATCGCCCTCGGCGACCCGCACTCCGGGTACCCGGCCCCGTTTATTGTTTCGGCACCGGCGACGGGGGCACCGGCGCCAGCAACGAAACGACTTGAGAGCACCTTTGACGCGCTTTCGAAGGTGGTGCCCTCGCTGCACCTGGCGCAGCTGGGGCGGGCCATGGACCCGGTGACCTTTGACTATTTGAACCGTGAATTTTACGGGGGGCAGCTGCGGCAGCGTTCGGTGAGTGATGCCGCCTCCGAACCGAAGCCGACCCTTAGCGTGGAGTACATTGATACGCGCGGGAAGGTGAGCGATAACGCCAACCAGGAATCGCCCAGTTTTGAGGTGGAACGGGTGACCTTACTGGTGCTGGAGCACGCTTACCGGCGCCCGGAGCGTTCCCTGGCGGTGGTAACCGCGAGCCCTAAACACGCGCAGCGGGTGGCCGGTGCGGTGCGTAACGCCCTGAATAAATATCCGCAGCTGGCGCCGTTCTTTAAACCCGGAAAAGAACCGTTTAGGGTGGTTGATTTTACGCGCGCTGAGGGCATGGAGCGAGACACCATGATCTTCTCCCTGGGGGTGGGCCGTCCCCGCCCCGACCAGCGCACCCCCTACACGATGGGGCAGCTGTCGGAGGAGCACGGCCGGGAAGGGCTCGTGACCGCGCTGACCCGTGCCCGCCGCGCCACCCACATTGTTTCGTGTGTGAGCCCGGATGCGTTGGAGCCGCAGAAACTAGAGCACGGCGCCCTCGACTTTTACCGTCTGATGCGTGCCCATGAGGCACACCAGAAACGTGTGGACGAGCAGCAGCAGGCGGCACGCATCCCCGAAAAAATGCCCGATAACGAGTTCTTAGCGGGTGAGGATTACGGCCCTCTGCCCGATACCGGCGATTGGCTGCTGAACGACCTGCTGGTTCGGCTGCGCCAGCGCGGGGTGCGTATTGAGCCAGGCGGCGGGCTGGTGGCGTTTATCGCTTACGCCCCCGCGGGCGGTGGTGACGATGAGGAGCCTGCCATGCCGCTGGTTGCCTGCTCGGATGCCTCACCGCGTTTTGCAAACACCAGCGTGCGCGAGCGCACCCGCCTGTTGCCTGAGCGGCTGGGCCTTACCGGGTGGAACTACCTGACCCTGAACACGGTGGAGGTATTCGCCGACCCGGATGCTGTGGTGGAGCGCATTATGCGGTACGTTGGGATGCGGGAGGACAACTCGTGAGCGGCTACTCGCCCGTGCCGAAACCACGGCGCGGTCATCGCCGGGTGAGTGGGGCGGGCGCGCCAGCTGAAGCTGAACCGCGTATCGCTGGGGTGAATGCCCCCGAACCGGGGCGGGTGCAGCGTGTGAAGCCGCCGGGTGGGCAGAGGGCCGCCACTAAACAGGGGACTGGGGCTACCCGTGGCGTGCTGGGTGGGCGTTCCCAGCAGGCGTTGAGCGCGGATGAGCTGGCCAGGCTGCGGTGGGTGCAGGAGATGAAGGAGCAGAAACCTCCGCACTATTAGCCCGCACGGTGCCCTCAGGGCGCCGCGTACCCCATTCGTGGTTGCTTACCGTAGCCCCGCGCACCCTGGCTGGTAAAAGCCCAGCACTGCACGCTGGGCCATGTTGTTCACGTTTGACCCGCACCCTGACCGGATGAGGGGCTGGGCGCGCGGCGGCTAGGCGGTGCCTGCTGAGCTGCCGCTGGAGCTGCTTGAACTATTTGTGCTGCTGTTTTTGTCGTTTGTGTAAAACCCGGAGCCTTTAAAGACGACGCCCACCTCGTTGTAGCGTTTACGCAGTGTTTCCTGTCCGCAGCTTGGGCAGGTGCGCAGCGCATTATCGCTAAATGATTGGCGTTTTTCGAAGGCGTGGCCGCAGTTTTTGCACTGGTAGACGTAGATCGGCATGGTATTCCTCGCTGAGCCTGTGTGATTACTTCCAGCTAAAAAGTGTACCGCCTGTGTGTGGTGCCTGCCTACGTGCTGGTTGTACGGTGTGTTAGTGGGTGGCATGTTCGCCGAGCGGGTGCACCCCGTTCTCGGTGAGCACCCGGTAAAGCACCCCGTCCCACGTGTCGTAGGGGATGCTGTCAAGCACTTCGTCGGCGAATACCACGCCCACTGTTGTTTCGCGCAGGGCCTGCTCGCTCAGGCGCGGCAGCAGCCGGTCGTAATACCCGCCGCCTTGGCCAAGCCGTCGCCCGTTGCGTCCGTAGGCCAGGGCGGGTACTAGGCGCAGGTCGGCTGCTGTGAAGGCGTGGGGGCCTTCGGCGTCGCCTTCGGGTTCGGCAATACCCATACCGTTGAGGGGGTGCTGCACATGCGGGTCCCATTGCACCCAGGCGAGTTGCCGCCCGGGGCGCACCACCGGCACCAGGATGCGGTGCCCGTCGTGGTGCAGCTGCTGCAGTGCGTCGGTGATGGGGGGCTCCGCAGCGGTCGGCAGGTACGCTGCAATGGTTAGTTTTTCCCCGGTGCGGGGTATGAGGGAGTAGATGCCTTCCTGGTAGCGGCGCGCATAGTCTGCTTGCCCTGCCTCTGCGCGGTTGCTGCGGTTAATGAGGCGGCGCGGGCGGATTTGGGCGCGTAATACTTGCTTATCGAGCGCGATGTCTTCGGGGGATGCCCCCGAGGCGGGCTGCTGCATGGTTCTCCTGGGACGACGTTGGCTGCAGTACTGAAACACAGCGTGGCGCGTGTTATTTCAATTATAGAATTGCAGAAGGCCTAATCCTGAGGGGAATGTCTAATCAAAATATTGTGAAATATGCGGTACTTGAGACGTGCTTGTTCTGCGGACATTCTCTTCTCATGTATGCTGTTTGCATGACTAATGTATCTGGGTCTATTACTAAGGCTGTTATTCCTGCGGCGGGTCTGGGCACCCGATTTTTGCCCGCAACAAAGGCGACCCCTAAAGAGATGCTCCCGGTGGTGGACCGTCCCGCCATCCAGTATGTGGTGGAGGAAGCGATCCGCGCGGGGCTGCAAGATGTGCTGATGATCACCGGCCGCAATAAGCGCGCCCTGGAGGATCATTTTGACCGTGTGCCGGTGTTGGAACGGCAGCTGGCTGAGCAGGGTAAAGAGGCCCTGCTGAAGGCTGTGGAGGAGTCCAACTATTTGGGAGAGATCCACTATGTGCGCCAGGGCGACCCGAAGGGCCTGGGGCATGCGGTGCTGCGCGGTAAGGTGCATGTGGGCAATGAGCCGTTTGCGGTGCTGCTGGGCGATGACCTGATTGATGAGAAGGAAGATCTGCTCTCTCGCATGGTTGAAGTGCAGCAGCGTACCGGCGGTTCTGTGGTGGCCCTCATGGAGGTGCCGCGTGAGGCGATTTCTGCGTATGGTGCCGCCGCGATTGAGACCGTTGAGGGTGAGGACTTTGTGAAGGTGACCGGGCTGGTTGAGAAGCCGGAGCCGGAGCAGGCCCCCTCAAATTACGCTGTGATTGGCCGTTACGTGCTGAGCCCGAAGGTGTTTGAGGTGCTTGAGAATACCGCCCCCGGCCGTGGCGGGGAAATTCAGCTCACTGACGCCTTGCAGACTCTTGCCGTGGGCGAGGGCGATGGGGAAGGCGTGTACGGCGTGGTGTTTAAGGGCCGTCGTTTTGATACTGGCGATAAGCTCTCGTATTTGAAGGCGAATATTATTTTGGCTGCTGAGCGCGGCGATTTCGGTCCCGAGCTGTGCCAGTGGTTGAAGGAATTTACTGCCGAAAACTGCTAAAAACACGCGTTATAGGGTGTTATGATGCGGTGGCTTCCCATGCCGGGGGCCACCGCATTATTGTGCGGTTGGGTGTTTTCAACCCGGTGCTGTGTGGGCGGGCACAAAAACTTGGTGATGTTTTGTGCCTGGGGCGTATTCTGGCACACCGATATCCGCTAACTTCGGTAGTATTTATAGATATAGGTTTTTGGGATCCGGCGTTTTTATGGGGGCGGTATAGAAGCATGATCTGGCTGAGCACTTCGGGCATTGTGGTTGCCCTTGCTGTCATTATGCTCTTGTGGGTTGTGCCTAGGGCTTCTCGGCGCGCGCCCGCCAACGGATCCCGGCGGCAGCTGGCGAGTGTGGGCCGCACCGCTGAGGATATTTTCTTGTCCGCAAAAGTACTGTTTAACGAGGAGGCTGCACACGGTACGGGTGCGGCCGTGCCCTCTGCTTCCGGCAAGGCTGAGGTGTACGCTTCAACCTCCACCGGTTCGCTGGAGCCCCTGGGCGGGGTGGAGTTTGCTGAGAGCGCCGCTTCGGCTGCGGTGACCGTGCAGCAGCGACAGGAAGAGTTTGCGGACGATAAGACGCAGCTGCTGTACACCACGGATGCAGCCGAGAGTGCCGAAGACGCCGACCTGTGGGAGGAGGCCACGATGCGTGAGGAAGCGAACGCCCAGCAGCAGGGCGCACACGATACTGAGCTTTACGACGAACCGTACGATGAGGACCTCTACGCCCCGGAGCCTGACCTGGACTCTGCGCCCGGTGCGGAGCCTGCCGACGGCGAGGCTGATGCACCCGCACATTGGGAGGTTACAGCAAATTCCCAACCTTCAGGCTCCCGGATAGGTCGTAGTATCCCTGAGGTTAATATAGACGCTGAGACGGCGGAGCAGGATCCCTCCGCAGCGGGCGAGGACACCGATTCTCAGCGCCCCAGCGGCACCCACCATCAGGGCACCGGGCGTGCGGAGGAGTCTCGGGGGGAGGCGCCTTCGGCGGCTGCGGTTCGCGGCCCTGCCCTGCATGAGCTTTCCTCTACCGAAGAAGTTCCGGAGGTTCAGGAGTCAATGCTGGGGGGTCCGGTACCCCCGGGGATGACGGTTCATACCGGCCGCGCCGTACTTTTGGGTGTGGCCTTGCTGGCGTTTGTCGCGGCCCTGGGGTTTGCCCTTATGGCTTTTTCCGGCATGCTGTCGTGGGTGTGGCCGGTGGCGGCGCTGCTGGTTGCCGTGGCGACCGGCGGGCTGCTGCGGTACCTCGCGATTTCGGGTGCTAAAAAGCCCGCAGCGAGCCGTCGCGAATCTTCCAGTGCCCCGGTATCCGAACAGGCCGAGGTGACAGCCTCCGCTGAACACGGCAGCCGTGAGTCTGAAACAGCCGGTGCTGACCCGGCGGCTAATACCCTTCGCACCAAGGAGGCACGCCCCGCTCCCGCCCGTATAGCAGCTGCGGGTTCGGTTGCACGTCAAGACAGCGGCCGGACGCAGGGGCGTCGCGCCCCCGCCGCCGAGCACCGCAGCGAACGCGCGGCAGAGCGTGAACGTCCCGCTGGTGAGGGCGCTCAGGAGGAGTCGTCTCGTCCCCGCCGTGAGCCTGCACCGGTGCGCCGCCACACACCTGCGCGTCGCAGTGCGTCAGCTCAGGGGGCCCGTGCCGCCGCATCGCCCGGGGTTCAGCGGGAACCTGATGCTCAGGGCGCCGCACGCCGTAGTGCAGCGGAACGGGAGCCGGTTCGGGCCCGTACTTCTCAGCTTCCGGCGATTCGCCGGGGTGGGCGGGGCTCGCACCTGCCCCCGCAGCTGAGGCCCCTGGCGCACCGTGATGAGCCCATGCTTTTTGATATCCAGCCCGAGACCCCTCAGGCGCCTTCAGCCTCTGCCCAGGCCACTCAGCCTGCTGACTCGGCTGTATCTTCTGCGCCGGTCGCGCCTGCTGCCCCCACCCAGAGCGCCCCTTCCCAAAGCGATTCTGCTGAGGCGGCGCAGCCTACTGCGCCTGTTCCAACTCAGCCACCTGCCGCCCCGGCCCGACCGGAGGCTGCTGCTAGGACCGGCGGGGTGCCGCAGCAGAACCTTTCCGGGGCATCCTCCTTCGAACGGAGTGGCTCCTTTGATGCTGACGTTACCGCCCCGATCACGGATGGGATATCCACGGCGAACCTGGCTCAGCGTGCCGCTGCGGCCCGCGCGCAGGCTACCCGCGCAGCTGAGGCGGCGCAGCAGGTGCAGCGTGAGGCTGCTGAGCGTGCCCGCCGCAGGGCGCGGCAGCTGAATCTGCAGAACCCGTACCCGCAGCAGGATCCGGTGCACCAGCCCTCCAGTGATACGGCGGAGCACACCACGGTGCCGCTGGGGCAGGGTGCAGCCCCTGATGTGCCGCCGGTACAGCCGCCCGTTCCGCATACTCCGGTGCCGTCAACTATTGATGAGAGCGACCTGGACTCTTTGGATGATGATGTCTCACCGGTGTTCGAGCCGCAGCAGCAGCTGGGTACGCTCGGCAGCGGGTTTGAGGATACGTCTACTCAGGGCATTCGGCTGGGCCCCGGGGCGATGCCCATGTTCAAGGCCACCTCAAACACCTGGGAGCCGGTGGAGCTGCCGAAGCCGCTGCACACCCTGCATCAGAAGAAAGATAAGGACGCTAAAGGTAAAGGCAAAACCGGAGAATAGGTACCAAGGGCAGAAGCCGAGATATACAAATGCAGAGTGGCTTTTGCCGTAGTCTATAAAAGCCCGTGCGGGCCTGCCTCACTGTGAGACAGGCCCGCACGGTGTTAGTGAGCGGATAGATATAGCGCACAGTAACTCTATGATTAAAGTAATACTTGAATATGCCGTGTGAGTGGGCGCACAGAACCTATGATGGGTTTATCGAATACATACAATCCGAAAGGATACCGGTTACGATGACTTCCGAAATAACCCGCCGCGCGGCTTTAAGCCTTGTGGGCGCAGGAACAACGGTGTTTTTATCTGCCTGCGCGGCAACCAATGTATTTGTGGGTACTCAAGAGGATGCCTCTTCACCGTCAGCCTCTCCCAAAGACTATAAAGGTGAGGCGAAACTGGAGGAATACGATACTTCCGCCGGTACCTTTGAGCCCGCAACCCACGACACTCCGCCCAAAAACGTTCCCAAACCCATTAAGCCCAAAAATGCTGACGAGGACTCCGTAGCCGGGCTGTATTCCAGCATTGCATTTCTTGGGGCGGCTATCACCTACGCCTTACTCACTGGGGAGGTCGGGCCGGTTAACGAGTCCGCCTTAAACGAGGAAAACCGGGAAAACTTTACCTCTGGGCTTACTCTGGATAAGATCCGTGAGGGTAAATACTGGGAGGCCGAACCCAAAGCTGTCTTTTTCTTAGAGACCTCGGAGCCCACAAAAGAAGGGGACGAGTACATCTGGCCGCATAAGATGGAATCACGGCACGGGGCGTTCCGGGTAGATGTGAAAGAGACTTCTACCGAGCGCTCCGTGAAGGTGAGCACCATCCCCACAAGCCAGCAGGTGCATAAGGGAGGCGGGAAGATTAAAGCAAAATACACTGGTGGTCGGTGGGTCATTGATTTTGAGTTTGACAAGTCAAGCTCCAGCGCCTCACCGTCTTACTAAGAACCGCCCCCATCCCGAACATCCGGGTGACAGCAAGGGAGGAGTCCTAAGAGGGACTCCTCC
>ERZ773054.932-NODE-932-length-19559-cov-20.453189_pt1 | contig 19559 bp, 9 predicted proteins | sample MGYA00580630_ERZ773054 | MGnify/ENA primary metagenome ERZ773054 (study PRJEB29015, sample SAMEA2737994) | human oral metagenome | biome: human oral; feature: human-associated habitat; material: dental | place: China | collected 2115 ... | reverse complement strand
GTCGCCGCACCGATCTCTTCGCAAGCATCGTCTTCGTCGCAAGCATTATCGTTCTCTTCGCAAACGTCCTCGCCCCTCGCCGAGCGCCTTCGAAGCGGCCGCCCGCTCACCGGCAAGGACGTGGACGAATGCGCCGCCGCGGGCGACCCTCACGCGATCCGGGCGCTCGACGCCGCAGCCGCCGCGGTTGCGGGCATGTGCGTCGACATGGCCAACGTCTTCAACCCCGAACGCATCGTGGTGGGCGGAAGCGTGGCCATCGCCCACCCCGACTGGATCGCACGGGCATCCGAGCTCGTGGCACGCGAAGCCCTCGTCCCCGCCAACCGCGAGGGAATCGTCGTCCCCGCGGAACTGGGCGACGACGTGAGCCTGGTCGGCGCGGCGTTCCTGTAAATCGGCACAGCGTTCCAATTACACACCTGCGGCTTTTAGGCGGCGCATTTTCGGAGAGAGGGCCGAGTCTTCGCGGACGTCGAGCCGCACTTCCCCAGAATCTATGACTCCTCTTCGTACGTTGTAAACGTCCCCTCACTCGCAAGTAGCTCAATCGCAAGTAGTTGGAGCCTGAACGTCAGGGGTACGTAAATCGGGCCGTGTTGCGAGTAAAATCGGTGCATGGGTCTTGGCGTGATTGTCTATGGTTTGTCGCTTTTTCTCGATGGTCTCGGGATTGTCAACACAGTAGCGGGGGCGGCCGAGCGATTCAGGAAACTATCGCGACGTCAGAAGCGGCAGGCGAGGAGGATCAGGAAGAGGCTGACAAAAGCGTCAAAATGTCAGAGCAAATCCGCTGTCTCAGCTGAAGAGAAAGCTGAGTTCGAAAAGGCGACGGCTTCGGCCCTTGCAATGTTCAAGGAAATCAGCGAGGACAAGGAGGCCCTTGCTCAGGCAAGGCGCGGCCGAGAAGCTCTCCTCGCCTACGCCGACGACCATGGTGGCGCCGAGCGCCGCGGGGCACTCGGGGAGAACGCGCGAGGTTTGTTTGACGAGCTGCTGATTATTGTCGCCGACGGCGTCTGCCGCCAGGCCGAGACCGACCCCGACTTTGTCCCCCAAGCACTGACAGACCTACTTGGCAGCTTCCATACGCTCCTCGGGAAAGTAGAAAGAATCGAGACAACCACCGAAAAGACGTTGGAGGCAGTCAACGCGGGCAACGCCGCAGCCGACAATCACCATCGTGAGACAAGGGCCTATTATCACGAGGTAACGGGGATGATGACCGAAATAAGGGGGACGACGAATGAAGTTAGGAACCTCATTGATGAGCGCCTTCCCGCGAGACACACTGATCCTGAACGGAAAGTTCGGTTTGGCTCTCCCCCAGGCCGGGTGGCCGGCTTCATCGACCGAGACGAGCAGGTCAGGCTTGACGCGACGCTGGGCCTGCCTGGACCGCAGAGCGAGGCTTTAGGGCCGGCCGCCGGAAACGATGCAGCTGGGGGCTCGTCGGCCGACGGCGATGGCGTGAGTTCTTCGTCCGACGGCGGGGGTCGTGCAGCCGACGGTTCGGGATCTTCAACCAACGGTTCGGGATCTTCAACCAATGGTATGGGGTCTTCGGCTGTGGGTGGGCCGGTTGTTGTGTGTGGGATGCGGGGTGTGGGCAAGTCTCAGTTGGCCGCCGCGTATGCCCGCGACTGCGAGAAGGCCGGGTGGTCTTTGGTGGCGTGGATGGACGCCTCCAGCCGCAACGAGCTCGTGGCGGGTTTGGCCGAGCTGGCCGTCGAGATGGGAATCGACGACGGCAAGGGCGACCCTGACGTTGCCGCTTGCCGGTGCGTGAACCGGCTCAACTCCGGTGAGGGGGACCGGCTGATCGTGTTCGACAACGTCGAGGACTTTGACGATCTGGCCGGGCTGGTCCCCCACGGCCAGGGTTTGCGTGTCCTTGTCACGACAACGGTTGCCAGCCCGGGCGACAGTGCCGGGCGCCTCATTGCGGTGGGGGCGTTCACGCGGCCCCAATCGGTAGATTTCATCAGGGAGCGGACTGGGTTAGACGACGACGCCGGAGCGGCCCGTCTGGCCGAGGCTCTTGGGGATCTGCCCGTGGCCTTGGCCCAGGCTGCGGCGACCATCAAGCTCAACGGGTATGCGACGATAGACGAGTACTTGGCCGACCTGCGCAAGTACCGGCTTGAGGAGGTCGTCGACCGTGCAAGCGGCGAGGCCTACCCTTCTGCTGTGCACGCGGCCCTGCGCATGGCCTGCACATCGGTTCTCGACAAGCTCGACACACAACGGATCGAAGACGACACCGACCAAGACGGCCCCGCGCGCCAATCTGCGGCGTGTGTGCAGTTGGCGGCCTTGGCGCTTCTTGCGCCGTCGGGCGTGCCTCGGCCTTGGCTTCACCGGGTCGGCAACAGCGAGCTGATCGCCCGCCAGGCGGTGGGGGCGCTTGTGGCCCACTCCGTGTGCACCCTGTCCGAGGACGGGCGCTACGTGCGCATCCATGGCCTCCAACGGCGCGTCCTGCGCGAAGACTACATGAGGCAGCCTGAGGTCTTCGCCGATTTAGAGGGCGCGGTCGTCGCCCTGTTGGAGAGCATCGACATGGACGAGGCCTCAAAGAACGACGCCCAACGGACCGACGCCCTCGACATGGCCGACCAGCTCCGAGCCATCGCAGAACAACAACAAGGACAAGCACGCCATTCTCCCCACGAAGCCCGCATCGACCTGTCAAGCGTCGTTGGCATTGTGAACGACACGATCTATTTCCTCACCGCTATGGGGCGTCCGCAAACCGCCCTGACCCTCGAAGACGCCGTCGACATGCTCGCCGACGCTCTCGGCTCCGACCACCCCCACACACTCACTGCGCGCAACACCCTCGCCGGCGCACACCAGCACGCGGGGCACCTCTCCACGGCCATCGACATGTTAGAGGACGTCCTCCTAGCCGACCTCACCCGTGTCCTCGGTCCCGACCACCCCCACACACTCACCACACGCCACAACCTCGCCTACGCACACCGGCAGGCGGGGCACCTCTCCACGGCCATCGCCATGTACGAGGCCCTCCTGCCTGACATGACCCGCATTCTCGGCCCCGACCACCCCAACACACTCACCACACGAGGCAACCTCGCCTACGCACACCGGCAGGCGGGGCACCTCTCCACGGCCATCGACATGTTCGAGGCCCTCCTGACCGACTGCACCCGCGTCCTCGGCCCCGACCACCCCCACACACTCACCACACGGAACAACCTCGCCGACGCACACCAGGAGGCGGGGCAACTCTCCACGGCCATCGACATGTTCGAGGCCCTCCTGACCGACTGCACCCGCCTCCTCGGCCCCGACCACCCCCACACACTCCTTGCGCGCCACAACCTCGCCACCGCACACCAAGAGTCAGGAAACCTCCAGAAAGCCATCGCCATGCACCAGGCCCTCCTGACTGACAGCACCCGCGTCCTCGGCCCCGACCACCCCCAAACACTCGGCACACGCAACAACCTCGCCGACGCACACCAAGAAGGGGGAAACCTCCAGAAGGCCATCGACATGCACCAGGCTCTCCTGCCTGACATGACCCGCGTCCTCGGCCCCGACCACCCCCACACACTCGCTGTGCGTAGCAACCTCGCTGCCGCGAGAAAGAAAGCGCAGCAAGCATCGTCGCCTCATACGGACGGCGAGGCAAAGTCCCCGCCTCCTCCCGAGAGTTAGCAAGGATCGCGGAGCAAGAGTTAACAGAGGATCGTAGAGCGACAGTAGTACAGAGAGTGGGGGGCGCGCCTTCAGGCGCGCCCCCACCAGCCACCAGCCGCAGCGCTACTCCCGCGCGGTCAGCTTGAGGCCCGGCGTCGAGTCGGACGGGTCGGTGTCCACCGTGACCGTCGCGCCGTCGGAGACCTCGCCCGAGAGCAGCATCCGCGCCAGCTTGTCGCCGATCTCGCGCTGAATGAGCCGCCGCAGCGGGCGCGCGCCATAGGCAGGGTCGTACCCGTCCATCGCGAGGAACTCCCTGGCCGCATCGGTCACGTCCAGCGTGATCCGCCGCGACTTCAGGCGCCGCGCCACCTGCTCCACCTGCAGATCCACGATCTTGCCCAGCTCCTCCAGGCTCAACGGGTCGAACACGATGACGTCGTCGAGCCGGTTGACAAACTCCGGCTTGAACGCCTTCCGCACCGACGCCATCACCGCCTCGCGCTTCTGGCCCTCGTCGAGCGTCGGATCCATGAGCGCCTGCGAGCCCAGGTTCGAGGTCAGAATCAAGATCGTGTTCTTGAAATCCACCGTGCGCCCCTGGCCGTCGGTCAGGCGGCCGTCGTCGAGCACCTGCAGCAGAATGTCGAAAACGTCCGGATTCGCCTTCTCGACCTCGTCCAGCAGAATCACCGAATACGGGCGGCGCCGCACGGCCTCCGTCAGCTGGCCGCCCTCCTCGTAGCCCACGTATCCCGGAGGGGCGCCCACCAGACGCGAGACGGAATGCTTCTCCGAGTACTCCGACATGTCGATGCGCACGATCGCGCGATCGTCGTCGAACATGAACTCAGCCAAAGACTTCGCCAGCTCCGTCTTGCCCACGCCCGTGGGCCCCAGGAACAGAAACGAGCCGAGTGGCCGGTTCGGGTCGGCGACGCCGGCGCGCGAGCGGCGCACAGCGTCCGAAACGCTCGCCACCGCCTTCTTCTGGCCGATGAGCCGCTTGCCCAGGACGTCCTCCATGGACAGCAGCTTCTCCGTCTCCCCCTGCAGCAGCTTGCCGACGGGCACGCCCGTCCACGCGGAGATCACCTCCGCGATCTCGTCGGCGTCCACACGCTCGGCGATCATCGGCTCGACGTCGGCGTCGGCCTCGGCGAGCTCCTGCGCCTCGGCCTCCGCAATCTCGGCCTCGATCGCCGGAATGTCGCCGTTTTGGAGGCGGCCGGCGTCCTCGTAGCGGCCCTCGCGGACGGCGCGTTCGAGCTCCGTGCGCAGCTCGTCGAGCTTCACCCTCAGCTCGCCGACGCGGTTGCGTCCGGCCTTCTCGGACTCCCACCGCGCGTTGAGGGCGGCGAGCTCCTCAGACTTGTCCGCAAGCTCAGCCCGCAGCTTCTCCAGCCGGTCGGCGGCCGCCGCGTCGTCCTTCGTCTCCGTCTCCACCAGGTAGGCCTCCTCCATCTTGAGGCGGTCCACCTGCCGCTGCAGGGCGTCGATCTCCTCTGGCGAGGAATCGAGCTCCATGCGCAGGCGCGAGGCGGCCTCGTCGACGAGATCGATGGCCTTGTCCGGCAGCTGGCGCCCCGGAATGTAGCGGTTCGAAAGCGTCGCGGCGGCCACGAGCGCGCCGTCGGAGATCGTCACCTTGTGGTGCGCCTCGTACTTCGGCGCGATTCCGCGCAGGATCGCCACCGTGTCCTCCACCGAGGGCTCGCCCACGTACACCTGCTGGAAGCGCCGCTCCAGGGCCGGGTCCTTTTCGATGCCCTCGCGGTACTCGTCCAGCGTGGTGGCGCCGATCAGCCGCAGCTCGCCGCGCGCCAGCATCGGCTTGAGCATGTTGCCCGCGTCCATCGCGCCCTCGGAGCCGCCGCCCGCGCCGACGATCGTGTGGATCTCGTCGATGAACGTCACGATCTCGCCGGCCGAATCCTTGATCTCCTGGAGAACCGCCTTGAAACGCTCCTCGAACTCGCCGCGGTATTTCGCGCCCGCCACCATCGAGGCGACGTCGAGCTGGATGAGCCGCTTACCGCGCAGGGACTCCGGCACGTCGCCGTCGACGATGCGCTGGGCCAAGCCCTCCACCACGGCCGTCTTGCCGACGCCGGGCTCGCCGATAAGCACCGGATTGTTCTTCGTGCGCCGCGAAAGCACCTGGACGACGCGGCGAATCTCCGAGTCGCGGCCGATCACCGGGTCCATCTTGCCTTCGCGGGCCGCCGCCGTCAGATCCGCCCCGTACTTTTCGAGGGCCTGGAACGTTCCCTCGGGGTCGGGGCTCGTCACCTTGGCGCTGCCGCGCACATTCGGCAGCACCGCAGCGAGCTGCTCACGGCCCGCGCCCGCCGACTGCAAGATCTCCCCCGCCTGGCTCTGCGAGGCCGCGACGGCAATGAGCAGGTGCTCGGTCGAAATGTAGGCGTCGCCCAGGGCGGTCGCCTCCTTGCCGGCGTCGCTGATGACGCGGGAGAGCGTGCGGGAGGCCCCCGGCTGCTGCACCGAAGACCCTTCGGAGGCCGGCAGCGCCGCGAGCGCGGCGTTCACGCGAGATTCGACCTCTCCGCGGTTGACGCCGACGGCGTCGAGAAGCGCCACGGCCACCCCGCCCTGCTGGGCGAGGAGCGCGGCGAGCAGGTGGAGGGGCTCGACCTGCGGGTTGCCCGCGTCGGTTGCAAGCCGAATCGCCTCGGCGAGCGCCTCCTGCGATTTGGTTGTCAGTTTGTCCATAAGCCTTTCACTTTCCTTTGCGTCCTTGAGGGACGGCATTGATGTCTATAGAAGACTGTGTCTATGAAGGACAACGCCACTGAGATTGAGTCTATTCCACTCAAGTTTATTTGCATAATGACGGCTCACGGACGAGGGCGGTCCCTCGCTGCCTTGTCGGCAGTCCAACGCACGCGCCGGCCGCCGATCCGGCGTCGGAGGCGACTAGTTTCCGAGCGCGCCCGTAAAGTCGCCTCCGATCGACAAGTCGCTCTTCTCGACGATCTTCGTCAGCTCCGACTCCGAATACGCCGATGCCGGGCACGTGTAGTTCACTCGCACGAGGATGGCCGGCGGGGTCGCCGTGAAAGTACGGAACCAGTACCAGCCGCGGTAGTTATTCCCGTCCTTTCCGGTGTAGGTCACCATACTCGCCACGCCGTCGACGTCCTTCCCTCCCGCGCCGTGCACTTTCGTTCTGCCGGAAGGCTCAGATCGGAAATCAGACATGCTCTGTTGCAGCTGACCGAGAAGCCGGTTCGCCAGCTCCTGTGTGACCTTCTGGTCCCCTCCCTGGGCTCCGCTGACATACTGCTGCTCGGCGGCAAGGTAGCAGCCTTTCTGGCTCCTCGAAAGGAACTTGCCGTCCTTTTCCACAAAGTCGACTTTCCAGTTTTTCATTTTCGTGGGGAACTTCCAGAAAGGAACTTCCTTGACGTCGACTTTGCCCTTGAAGCGCTGCGACGGGAGGCTTGCCGACGGCGAACCCGAAGCCGTTGCATCGCTCGCCGAAGGCCCGCCCCCGGCCGAGGATTTGTTCCCAGAAGGATCCTTGACGGCATGCGAGGCGTTGCCGCCAGAAGCTTCCTTGCCGGATTCGCCTCCGTCCGAGCACGCCCCCAGCGCGGCGAGGGACAGACCCGCGGCGGCGATCAGAGCCACGCCGCGCATGGCGAGAAGGCGCCGGCCTGGAAAACGGTGTGCCATTGCAATCACATCTCCTATCGAATGATCGACCGTTTTGAGTACTTGCTTACACCAACGGACTCTACCCATCTCTCGGGCAGGCATGTCGCCGCTGACACAATGTGGAACCTTGCCGTCGAACGCTCCTCGCGGAAGGGCTGGGAGAGGCATGGAAAGCGCCGGATGACGCGAATCGGCGTCTCCTCGGCGATCGCGGGTAGGATGGTCGCCGACGCGAAAGCCCGCAGTTTCCGGGGCCGCAGTCGGCGCAGCAGCGTCTGTGCCGGTCGCGTGTCAACCCCAGCGACTGCCAACCGGTAGACGCCGGCGCAGCAGCGTCTGTGCCGGTCGCGTCCTTGCGAATCGCGAACGGCGCAGCTGCGGAATGCCGAGCCGCCGCCGCGGAAGTCGGCGGGGTCCCGCGCGCCGGGTTAACGCTGCAAACAACGAGACGCGCACGCCGGGAAACGCGCCCGCGAACGGCAGGAAGCGCACGCACGCCAAGACGTGCACTAACAGCAAGAAAGGGAGGCCATGCCGGAAGGTCAAGCAATTCACCGCATCGCACGCCTGATAAACGAGAGGTTCGAGGGCGCCGACGTCGCAGCGTCCTCCCCGCAGGGCCGATTTTCCGACGGCGCGCACCGCCTGGACGGGCTCACGGCCGGACGGGCCGAAGCGTGGGGCAAGCACTTTTTCATGCCGTTCGCCGACGGCGGCTCCACCGCCCGCACCGACGGCGGGCCTTCGAGCGGCATGCCGGCGGGCAACTCCTCCCCGGGCGAGGAAGCGCCAAACAGCGCGTCTCTAAAGGCGAGAAATGCGATGGCCCCGAGCGCGGCGCCCCTCGCCGAGACTCCCCTGTGCGGCACGTCCCTGGGCGACGACGGGCCCGTGTGGCTTCACATTCATCTGGGCCTGTACGGCAGGTGGCACTTCACGGGCGAAGGCTCGGACGCGATCGTCGGCGCCGGCGTCCGCAGCGGCAACCACAACGCGGTCAACGTCGGCACGGGCAGCACGGTGCGGCTGCGGCTCGCCGCCAATGGGTTTGCGGCCGATCTCACGGGCCCCTCGCGATGCGAGATCCTCGACGGGCCGGGCGTGCGGGCCGCCGTCTCCAAGCTCGGCCCCGACCCAGTTCGCAACGAGCCCGGAGACCGCGAGCGCTTCGTCGAGGCGGTTCGGCGGAGGCGGTCGCCGGTGGGCCAGCTGGTTCTCGACCAGTCGATCGCCGCCGGGCCGGGAAACATCTACCGCGCGGACTGCCTTTTCCGCGTCGGCATCTCGCCTCTGCGGCCCGGCAACAAGGTTTCGGCCGAGCGTCTGAAGGCCCTGTGGGACGACCTCGTTGAGACGATGCAGGCCGACGTTCCCGACGGCGTCATACGCACGGTCCCGGAAAGCCTGAGGCCCGAACCGGCCGAGGCTTCCGACGTGAGAAATCCGGACGCAGCAGAAGGCGCCGACGGCGAAGACCCGGAGGCCCAGCGTTTCGCGGTCTACCACCGCACGGGAAGGCCGTGCCTGAGATGCGGCACGCCCGTGGCGGAGAAGGAGATGGCCGGACGCCGCCTCTTCTGGTGCCCGAGCTGCCAGCGATGAAACGGCGATGGGCTCTGCGCTCGCTGCGTCCGGTCGTCAAGCCATTCAATCGAAAGAGACCGTGTTTTCAATCCGAAGAGGCCTTTAACCGAAAAAGATTGGCTCTAGTCGAAAGAGACTGGCTCTAGTCGAAGGAGACTGGCTCTAGTCGAAGGAGACTGCCGATTCGAGCCACGCCACCTGGATCAGCTCGCGATTGACTTCGCGCGAGCGGAACTGGCCGCGGCCGGGCATGCCCTCCTGGGGCCGGATCCGGCCGAGGACGGCGCCTTCCTCGGGGTTGCCGGGCAGGAGCATGGCGGGCGAGGCGAGGTCGTTCATCGCCTGAATGACGGGCGAGCCGTACATGGCCCTGCTCGCGCCTCCCATGCGGCGGGCGACGATGATGTGCAGACCGACGTCGCGCGCCTGGGCCATCATCGGGACGAGTGCCCTGACCGGGTTGCCCTGGGAATTGTCGACGAGGTCGTAATCGTCGACGACGACCCACGCCTCAGGGCCCTTCCACCAGCTGCGCTCGCGCAGCTGCTTGGCGGTGACGTCCGAACCGGGAACGCGCGTTGCGAGGAACTGCGCCAGGCCGTTGAGCTGCTCGGTCGCCTCGGCGGCGTTGCGCAGGTGGCGGCCGACGTAGCCTTCGGGCAGCTCGCCGAGGAGCGAGCCTCGGTAGTCCACAGCGAAGATCTGCGCCTGCTGCGGCGTGTACAAACGGGCGATCTCCGAGCAAATGAGCCGCAAAGTCGCGGTCTTCCCGGACTTCTGGTCTCCGAAGAAGAAGAAGTGGGAATTCGCGTCGAAGTCGATTCCGAAGGGCTCCAGGCGGGATTCGCCGAGCCCCAGAAGGACCCTGCGATCGTCCTTGCTGACCCTGCGGCGGACCTGCTCGATGGAAACCTTGTCCGGGAGCACGCGCAGCTTCGGGCCCCGCGGGCCGGTCCACAGTTTGTTGACGTTTTCGACGAAGTCGTTGACGCCCTCGGAGAGGTTCTCGGGGTTGTGATCGGCGTCCACCCGGGGAAGCGCGCCCAGAATGTGGTGCTTGGACGGCTCGAGGCCGCGCCCGGGGGCGCCGGTGGGCACGTTCCGCGAGAGCTTCCTGTCGATCTCTGAATCGAGGGCGTCGCCCAAACGCAGCTCGATTCGCGAGCCGAACATGTCTTTGACGGCGGTGCGGAAGTTCATCCACCGCAGCGCCGTGGCGATGACGTGCATTCCGAAGTTCAGGCCGCGGGGGATGAGGTCCTGCAGGCGCATCTCAAGCTCGTCGAAGTCGGACCGCAGCGCCTGCCAGCCGTCGACCACCAGGAAAATGTCGCCGTATCCGTCGTCGGCCTTCCCCTCGGCGCGCATGCGCCTGTATGCCGACATCGATTCGATTCCCTGGGCGGCGAAGTACCGCTCGCGGTCATCGACGATCGACTTGATCTCAGCGAACATGCGGCGGACGCGGGTTTCGTCGCTTCGCAGGGCGACGCCGGACATATGGGCGAGGTCCCGCATTCCGGCGAACGTGCCGCCGCCGAAGTCCATCGCGTAGACCTGGATCTCCATCGGCGTGTGGGTCAGCGCCAGCGCGCCGACGACGGTTCGCGCGAAGGTCGATTTTCCGGACTGCGGGCCGCCGATGATTGCAAGGTGGCCTCCCGCGCCGGAGAGGTCGAGGGTGAGTATGTCCCTGCGCTGTTCGAGCGGGCGGTCGACGTCGCCCACGGGGATCGTGAACTGGCCGGCGCCGCGCCACTTCGGCGAATGCAGGCCGAGGACGGGCGAGACGCGCAGATCCGGCATGAGGCTGTCGAGCGTGGCCGGAACGTTGAGCGGCGGCAGCCACACCTGGTGGGCGTCCGGCCCCTTGCCCGCCATCCGCGCGACGGCGATGTCGAAGGTGGTGTTCGGCACCCCGGGGATGCCGGAGTCGCCGAGCTCGTCCTCCTCCGGCCCCGAATCCTCTTCGACCTCCTCGACCTGCTCGGTCTCCAGGCGCAGAGGCTTGGCGGTGAAGTCGAGGATCTCCACATCTTGAACCTCGCCGGATCCGAGGGCGGCGCTCAGCTCCGCCCTCTTGGGCGGAGGCCCGGAAACGTAGGAGGAGCGGAATCTGATGAGCCCGCTGCTGGCGTCGGGCTTGAGGTATCCGACGCCGGGGATCGCGGGGAGCTCGTAGGCCTCGGAGCCGCCGATAACGCCGCGCGACTCCTGCGCGGAGAACGTGCGCAGGCCGATGCGGTATGACAGGTGCTCTTGCAGGCCGCGCAAACGGCCCTCTTCGAGCCTTTGCGAGGAAAGCAAAAGGTGGACGCCCAAGGATCGGCCGAGGCGGCCGATCTGGTTGAACATATCGACGAAGTCCGGCTTTTCTGCCAGGAGCTCGGAGAACTCGTCGGCCACCACGAGAAGCGCGGGAAGGGGCACGAGCTCGGTGCGGCCGTTCTTGCGGGCCCGCTCGTAATCGTGGATGTTCTTGAAGTTTCCGGCTGCCCGCAGAAGCTCCTGGCGCCGATTCATCTCGCCGCGCAGGGCGTCCTCCATGCGGTCGACCAGCGTGAGGTCCTCGCCGAGGTTGGTGATGATCGCCGAGACGTGGGGCATCTTCGCCATGCCCGCGAAGGTCGCGCCGCCTTTGAAGTCGATGAGCACGAAGTTGAGCTCTTCGGAGGAATGCGCCATGGCCAGCGCCAGAACGAGGGTTCGCAGCACCTCGGACTTTCCGGAGCCCGTCGCGCCGATGATGAGGCCGTGCGGGCCCATTCCGTTGAGCGCCGACTCCTTGATGTCCAGATAGACCGTTTTGTGCTCGGGGGTCAGGCCGATGGGCACGCGCAGGCGGTCGCGCTCCAGACGCGGCCTCCAGGCGATGTTCGTGTCGAGGTCGCGGACGTCGCCCAGACCCAGGAGGTCCACAAGCTCGGCGGAGGCCTCCCCGGGGGCGTCGACGGCTGCGCCCGACGCCGCGGCGTCGGTCTGTATGAGAGCCTGCGTGGCCAGGCGCCTGGCGGCGGCCTCGGCCTGAACCACGGAAAGTCCGTGCGACCGGCCGCTGACCGGCTCGAAGCCGATCTGCAAAAGCTCGAGGTTATCGCCCTCCCCCAGCTGGACGCGCACCGTGTTCGCGTCCGTCAGCGACTCCCAGTTGGCGGGAATCTCCACGACGGTCACGCCCAAAACCCCGTCTTCGGTGATGATCGGATGGTCGGGCGGGATGGTGAGGCCGTCGTTGACGATCACAAGGTGGGGAAGCTCGGTTCCGTTCTGGTCGGAGACGAAGCGGGGGCGGTCGGCGACGCCGTCGGGCAGAAGGTCCATGATGTTGGTCGGATCGACGTCGATCATGCGGGCCGGGCCGATGGAGTCGAAGATCCGGTCGGAGCCGGCGTGGGGAAGCCACTTGATCCAGTCCCACTCGTCCCAGTGGGCCGTGCTGGTGAGCACGGCGATGCGGACGTCGGAGGCCTTGGTGAAGGTTGCGATCTGAACGAGCACCGAACGCGCCACGGCACGGGCCTTGGCCGGGTCGTTGCCGATGATCTGCAGGCGGGCGATCGTCGAGAGGTTGACGCCCAGCGGCAGTTCGTCAAGCCCCTTGTAGAGCCCCTCGAACTGGACCAGGGCGGATTCTGCGACGGGGTCGGCCTCGGCCACGGCCGAGGCCTCGGCCTTTGTGTAGTCCAAAGTGAAGGGCTGGTTCGCCGCTCCGACTCGCGACAGGAGGAACTCCTCGTCGGAGGGCTCGCGCTCGCCCACTCGCGTGCCTTCCTCGAGGATTATGGGAAGGTCGCCGGGGTGGGGCAAAAACCACTGAGCGAATTCTCTCTGCATGTCCTCGGCCTTGCGGGCGTTCTGCCTCGTTTTTGCCAGGTAGGCGAGGTATTCGCGCCTGCTTCCCGTGACGGAGTTCCTGAACTGGACGCGGTTGCGGTAGATGTTTAGAAAGGCCACACAGAGCATCGCCACGACGAAGAGGCCGGACATCAGGATCATCCTCGGCGATCGATTGCCGGACATCGCCATGACCACCATCATGCCCATCGACCCGAACATGGGAAGGATCATGGCCAAAGCGCCGGTCAAGCCTTCCGAGCGCTGAATCTCAGGCGGAGCCTTGAGCTCGACGACCTCCTGCGGCGGCGCTTTCGGCGCCTGACGTTTCGTCGTTGCCACGTGCTGTCCTCCAGATTCGTTCTCTTCCCTCATGGATATGCGAAGCGGGCCGGCCTGCGGACCGCGGCGCGGACCCCTCTATGGATCATACTGAGCAAAACGGATTCGCTCGAGCGTGTCCATCCTCGCTTTCCTCGGAATCCATGCCCCTATTCACCGAAACTGCGCGGTTAGTGAGATTTGCTGTAAGTTTACGGGGAGTACTCCACCGAGCGCGGGCCCACGCAGCGCGCTATTGTGGACGAGAACGTACACACGCAGCTTTCGACCAAGGGGAAGCATGGCCGCCACTTCAGCGTCTGTTTCATACCTCACCCTCGTGGTGCAGGGGGAGAGCCACGACGTCGTCGCGCCGGCGGGCTTGACGCTAGCGCAGGTCCTCAAGATCCGCAGGGTGCCGCCGGACCTCGTGCCCTGCACAGTCGCCGGCGACAAGCTTCCCGGCGCCTTGGTGGTGGGCCGGGAGATCCGCAACGGGGCGCTCGTCGTGCTCCAACCGCCCGGGCCCGACTTCCAAGTGACCCTCGAGGACTACAAGCCGAACGCCGCCTCGCCCGAAGCCGCCTTCTCCCCCGCCGTCTCGATTGTGGGAATGCTCATTTCCGTGGTCCTGTCGCTCCTCGTCTTCCTCAGGAGCCCGCTCGTCCCGGAATGGCAGGCGCTGACTGCGGCCGGAACGATGCTTCTCCTCGGACTGCTCTACTCGCTGCGCCCCAACATGGGGCATCCCGTCTCCGAAACCCTCGCCGCCGTCACCTGCGGCATGACGGCGGGTTTCCTGGCGACGGCGTCGAATCCCGACGACGCCAAGTATCAGGCGCTCGTCAGCGCCTTCGCGGCCGCCGGAATTCTCGCCGCGATGCGGTGGGCATGGCGCGGACGCAACGACGTCGCAACCGCCCGGGTGGCGGGAGACTGCGCGGCGCTCGGCCTCATCGTCTCCCTGGGCGGCCTCGCGTTCCTCATCCTCGGCGTCAAGATCGAACTGCTGCTGGCCGGCCTGTTCGGCCTGTCCGCGCCTCTCATCCAGGCGCTTCCAGGGTTTTCGATAAGCGTTCCCGTCGAAAGGCTCATCGACGAGGCGACCATCGTTCGCGAAGCCCGCTCCGTCAGGCACGCCGAGCCGAAGAAGCTCGACAAGATCACTCCGCAGGAGACGGCCGACCTCATCGCGGCCGGCACGGCCCGCAACCGCCTGTGGACGGCCATTCTCTGCTCGGCCGCCCTCGTCATGCTGCCGACGATGACCCGCGCCGCCCTGCGCGGAGGGTGGCAGGGCGTCGTGGCGGGGGTCTCGATCGCCTTCGTCGCCCTGGCCTTCCTCCTCGTGCCGCGGACGGCGGCCGCGATATACGTTCGCGTGGTCCCGAGGGCGACGGTGGCGGCGATGGCCCTCTGCGGCGCGGCGTTCGCCGGCGCTCGGGGGTTCATAAAGGAGCCGGTGCCCCCCGTCGTCGTCCTCACGTGCGTCGCCTTCACCATTCTCCTTGTAAGCATTCCCATTTCCCGCGGCTGGAGGCCCCTTTCCTTCACCCGCATAGCCGATATCGTCCAAAGCCTCGCCTGCGCCTGGGCCCTGCCCCTCGCCCTCGCGGGAACGGGCCTCATCACCCTTGTTCGAACAGGGGGAACTTCATGATCCACCCATCCGCCGTCACGAATCGAGTGAGCGATGCCTGAGAGAAAAGAAAACTTCATTCGAGCGACCCTCATACACGAGGAGAAGCGGGCAGACATCCTCTTGCCCTCCAACATGCCGGTGGTCGAGCTCATTCCGAGCGTCGTCCGTCGCTTCGTCTCGGTGACTCCCCGAATGGTCTCGCGAGGATTCATCCTCACCACCCCCAACGGGCAGGTCGTGGATCAGTCCCTCACGTTGAAGGCCCAGGGAATCAACGACGGCACGCTCCTCATGCTCTCGCCCAGAGTGAAGGAGATCGAGAAGAAGTATGACGATCCGATCGAGGCGGTCGCCGACGTCGTCAACGAGACCAACAGGCCCTGGACGGACTCCGACGCCGCCGGGGTGGCAACCGGGGCGGCCATAACGCTTCTCGTCGCCTCGGCGATCCTCCTGTGCATGGCGCGGCCCCTGGCGGGAATCTCCATACCGATCATCCTGGGCGGCATGGCGATCTTGCTGATCGGCGTCATTTGGGCGCTTCAGCGCGGCGAGCGGCACACCCACGCCGCGGCGCTCGCCCTCGTCTCCTCGGTGATCGTCGGGGCGTGCGGCTTCAGCGTGCCCAATCCGCCCGCTTCCTTCGGCCTCGACATGGCGCTTGGCGGATTCTGCTGCTCGATCGCGGCAATGTTGACGATGCCTCTGCTGAGCGAATGGAAGGAGATCATGTTCGCCCCCGCGGTCGCAGGCATCTCGCTGGGCGCCGTCGGAGGGGTCAACATGGCGCTCGCCGATTCGCATGAGCGCGTCGCCGTCGTCGCCACGAGCCTCCTCGGCATTTTCCTGCTCATTCTTCCCGGGTTGTCGATGCGTCTGAGCAGGCTTGACCAGGCTGACCCGCTTCTGGCTTCGGGCGGCGGAGGCCCGGCGGCCAATCCGGGCGCCAAGCGCGAAGCCCGGCCGATCAACCCGCGCGTGATCAAAGACCGCTACCTTCGCGGCCGCCGGGCCATGTTCGCGGCGCGATGCGGGGCGGGCTTCGCCCTTGCCGTCCTCACTCCGTTCACGGTCGCCAGCGGCAAGTGGGGCGTCGTGGTCATCGCCGGAATCCTGATCATTCTGACGGTCGGATCGCGAGTGCAGTACGCGAAGATGGACGTCATGTCCGAGTACGTCATCGCCGTCCTCGTCTTCGCCATCGGATGCTCCTCGGTGATGATGCTCCACTCGCAGTGGTGGCTCGGCCTCGTCATCGTCCTGGCCGTCGTGGCCTCCATCCTCATCGCCTACGGCCTGGTCATAGGAAAGACCCCCCAGTGGCTGCGCCAGGCGGCCGACATGTCCGAGACGATTGCGGGAATCGTCCTCATTCCCGCCGCAGTTCTAGCTCTAAGGTTGTGGTGACGTGGCATCGACGAAAGACATCCTCGACGGGCAGCGTTTCAACCGTCAGCGTTTGGTGACGGCCTTCACCTCCGGAATGCCCGGAGGCCGCGAGCTCACCCCCATCCACCCGTGGAAAGGCATCATCGCGAGCCTCGTGATCACGGCCCTTGTAGTCGGCGGGGCGTGGATATCGAAGCTGTTCGCCCCGTCCCTTCCCGACGGCTGGAAGAACGGCAACCTCGTCATCAACTCGTCGAACGGCTCCCGGTACGTCTCCATCGAAGGAAAGCTCTACCCCGTTCTCAACGCCTTCTCGGCCCATCTTCTCTTTCCCAACCTCAAAACGATCACCGCGAACGACGACGCGCTGGCGACCGCCCCGCTCGGCCCGGTCGTCGGCATCCCGGGCGCACCGGACAAGGTTCCCTCTGCCGACAAGGTCAAAAACGCGGACATCAGCGCATGCATCGCGAGCAACGACTTCCTGTGGAAGGGCGTGAACATGAAAGAGAAGGTCTCCTCGGCGAACGGGGCGGCGCTTTTCGTCGAGAGCAACCACGTGAAGTACCTCATCGCAGGCGAGTATCGCTATCCCTTCAGAGAGGGCGAGGGCGAGAACCCGAAGGCCGAGCGCATCCTCGAAAGCTTCAACATCGACGACGCCAAGCCGATCCAGGTCAAGGCCGCGTGGCTCAACCTCTTCAAAGAGGGAGAGCCCCTCACTCCCCTCCAGATCGACGAAGGCAGGGGCAATGTGAGAGTCGAAGGGATCGATCGGGAGTACCCCGTCGGAACGATTCTCAAGGAGGCCGACGAAGAGAAGGGCACGAAGTACTATCTGGTCCGCAAGGACGGAAAGCTGCAGCGCATGTCGACGACGGCCTTCCACATGTACACGCTCTCATCCTCGGGCCGCGACGCCACCCCCTCGAAGATCAAATCCTATGAGAGGGGCCGGGCAACCTTCAACGACGAGAAGCTCATGCCCACGTGGCCCGAGGACATCCCCCGCCTCGTGAACAACTCGACGTCGAGGCCGTGCGCGCACGTCGCCACGGGGCAGAGCACGAGGCTCATGGTGAGCAACAGCATTCCCCGCCTCACCTCCGATCGCGTGGAGGTCGCCTCCCAGACGGGGGCCATCGTCACCCAGCCAGGCAACAAGGTAAAGCGCTACCACCTGATCGACGAGGACGGCCTCGCCTACGAGATGGACAACTTCGAGAAAACCGGCGAATCGCTGGGGTACAAGAACGTGACTCCGCTGGAGGCTCCGCCCGAGTGGATGGATCTGTTCAGCTCCGGGAAAGAGAAGACTCCGACGCTTTCCGTCGAGGCAGCATGGTCCACCGTCCCGGCCGACGCCCGCAAGGCGGCGAACAAGTGAGATCGAAGGGAGCGAGCGCAAGGAGCATGGACCGGAGAGAACGAAAAGCCTGGCGCTGGGCGGCGGCCTCATCGGCCCTCGTCCTAGGCCTCAGCGGGCTCGGGGCAACGGCTTCCGCACAGGTCAGGGCTTCCGCACAGGTCAAAGGACCCGCTCCGATGTGGTTCGACAGGCAGAACTGCGAGAAGGATTCGGCCAAGAGCTACCACCCCAAGGACGAAGAAAGGAACGCGATCGGCACCTACGCGCTCGATCTGACCGAGACCCACAAGCTGACCAGGGGCAAGAAGGCGACGATCGCGCTTATCGACACCGGAATCGCGACGAACAACAACAACCTCAACCCCGCATTGACCGGCGCGAGCTTCGGCGCGGGGATCGACCTCACGGGGGGCAACAACTTCAGGGTCGACAATGACGGACACGGAACGGCCGACGCCTCCATCATCGCCGCCCAGCCGGGCAAAACGAGGTCCTTCAGCGGCGTCGCCCCCGAAGCGACGATCGTCCCCGTCAAGGTGGCCAACGAAGAGCCTCAGGAGAACGCCGACGCGGCAGCGATAAAAGCCTACAAGCAGAGCTTGGCCGCCAACCTCATCAAGGGGATCAGCTGGGCGGCCAACAACTCGTCCGTCGACATCATCGCCATACCCATAGCCGGGGACTCAAGCGCGAGCAACGACGCCCTCAAGAAGGCCACGGAAGACGCGATAGCCAAGGGCAAAGTGGTCGTCGCCGCCGCCGGGAACTCTGAAAACCGACGCGGCGGGTCCTCTTCGCCTTCGGCCACTTCGACGTCCTCGTCAAACTCCTCCGAGAATATGCGCTACCCTGCCGGATACGAGGGCGTCATCGGCGTGACCGCGGCGGATTCGCAAGGAAACGTCAACGAGTCCGTCGTCCATTCGGACGCCGTCAAGCTGGTTGCGCCCGGCCAGAACATGATCGTGGCCAACGGGGCGACGGGCATCTGCCTGACCTCCACGCAAGCCCCGAGCACGAGCTACGCCACCGCCTACGTCGCCGGCGTCGCGGCGCTCGTCAAAGCCCGTCACCCGAGTGAAAGCGGCAGGATGATCACGTATCGTCTGCTGTCCTCGGCCAACCGCGCGAGCGCGGCCAGTTCGAACAAAGAACGCGGCTGGGGGTTCGTCAATCCCTACGGCGCGGTCACGATGGTCGACGACGGGCAGATTCCGGGTCCGACCTCGCCCGTCATTCAACGGCTCAAGCCGGTTCCCACGGTGGGCTCCGACGTTCCCCCCAAGCCGCACGATCCGCAAGGCAACAGCCGCAAAGCTGGAATCATCTGGGCCGGCGCCGGCGTGGGACTGACCGTGGTGCTGCTCATCTTGGCGGCGGGGCGCAGCAGAATGGCGCTCAGGCCGCGCGAGGCCGACGACGACGCGGACAGCGCCAAAGACTAACCGCGCAGAAAAGCGGCGGTGGAGCGGATCTCTCCGTTCCACCGCCGCTTTGGCTTACGGCGTTCTCACTTGCTCGGCTCAACCGACGCCGAATCGCCGGCCCCGACCGCTTCCAGGCTCTCAGTCGAATCGCCACGCCTGCCTGACTCCAGGAAGGTGACGGCCCGGCCGGGGTCGTAGCTGGAAACGACGTTCTCCTTCGCGGGAAGAAGGCCTTCGATCCCCTTGCCCTGCGTTTCCTGCGGGCTCTCGTCGCGCCTGAGACGGCGTCCGACCAATCGGCGCAGAATGCTCGAATCCTTGAGCTGCGATTCGGCCGACGTCGAAACGCCGCTCTCACGCTCGGAGGCCTTCTCCTGAGGCAGGGGCTCGTTCAGCTCGAGGGAGACCTTCACCTCGCCGTTTTCGACTTTGGCCACGATCGAGGCGGAGAACCTCGACATAACACGGTACAGGGTTCCCGACGCCCGCGCGGTCACCGTGAAGGTGCGCACGGCGCCGCGACGCGCGGCTTTCCTCTTTGGACGCTTGGACGCCTCCGCCATCTTTTGGGCGGTGACTGCCGCGCTGCCCGTCACGGGAACACGGCCTTGCGTGCCGAGGGCGCCGTGCGCCCCGCCGACCG
>ERZ773054.931-NODE-931-length-19563-cov-5.043521_pt1 | contig 19563 bp, 19 predicted proteins | sample MGYA00580630_ERZ773054 | MGnify/ENA primary metagenome ERZ773054 (study PRJEB29015, sample SAMEA2737994) | human oral metagenome | biome: human oral; feature: human-associated habitat; material: dental | place: China | collected 2115 ... | reverse complement strand
TTTTCTCCTACTTTCTTATATCAATTTACGGGCCCACTCAGACATTTTCCCTGAAAAAATCAAGAACCCAAACATCACTAAGTGCATTGTTATTAACCAGCTAATCACTTTATACCAGGTCTTATTCTTATTTTTCTTATAAAACTTCGATTTTTTCTGGTACCACTCGAATGTAGCCATTAAGATTCCATGATAGAATCCATAAGCAATATAGTTCAAGGTAATTCCATGCCAGAATCCCATAAAAGTCATGTTAATCATATAGGCAACCATTGCTGTCGTCAAGCGTTTTTTAAAGATTTTTTTTCGCATAAATCTCATAACAATACGAGAGAATACGAAATCCCTCAACCATGTAGATAGCGTAATGTGCCAACGATTCCAGAAATCTTTAATATCCACACTAATAAACGGAATGTTAAAGTTCATTGGTGTTTCAATTCCAAGAATATTACTTGCTCCTACTGCCATCAGACTATACCCTGCAAAATCAAAGAATAAATATGCGGTGTATAAATACATATAAATAACGAAGAAAGAAAAGTCTTTATATCGAATGGATGTCATTTGTTGAAACACCATTCCAGAAATTACAAGCTTATAAAATAGTCCAAGAACCAATCTAAAAAGACCTGTTCCCGCTAATTCTAAATACTCATCCTTTGTTCGTTGCTTCTTCCAATCTTCTAAGAATCTGCGACTGCGATCAATCGGCCCTGAACTTAGCGCAGGGAAAAATAATAGAAAGTGCACATAATCTAGTGGTCCCATTGGCTTTTCGATTAACCCATCATAAATTTCAATAATGATTTGGATTAACTTAAAAGTCATGTAGGAAATACCTAAAAAGCCAAGCCCCGAAATCTTAAATACAGCGAGAACTTTAACTAAAACAAGCGGTAGTCCTGCAAGAAAAATCATAAGAATCATTGTTTTCTTATGCTCTTTGAACTTCACACTCAGATGCATCAGTATATAACCTACTAAAACATAACCTATGATAGAGCCAAAATGCATAGTATTTTCTGCGAAAACGAAATAAACCATCAACGTAGAAAATACTAACGATAGATAGTAAGTAGGTTTTTGAAAGACATTTAGTATGAACGCTACGAATAATACGAGTCCTAGCGTCATGAAGAAAGAGAGACCTTCAAAATAATGCATCAACTACACAAGCTCCTTTAATTGTTTTTTATCAATCTTACCGTTATTGTTCAACGGCATTTCATCTAAGAAGACGATTTTCTTTGGAATCATATATTCCGGCACATGTTGCGCCAATTCTTTTTTCACGAGTTTAACTGTTTCAAAACGTTTTTCGATCAGTTCATTATACACGACAAATGACGTAATCGATTTTACTTTCCCATCTGCCATCGAAGGAACCGTTGCGGCCTGACGAATTTTCGGATTCTTTAATAAGTTATTGTCGATATCTTCCAACTCAATACGGTGACCATGTAATTTGATTTGGAAATCGATTCGTCCTTCGCAGAACAATAAATCTCCTTCGAAATGTCCCACGTCTCCTGTACGGTACGCACGCTCACCATCTACTTCAAAGAAATGTTTCGCATTCATTTCAGGGTTTTCGTAGTATCCTTTCGCAACTGTATTGCCGTAGATAATAATCTCTCCGCTATTTTCCCCATCGATCAAAACCGTCGTTCCTGGTTTAACAACTCCTACTGGCAAGTTATCAGGATACCGTTCCACTAATTCCTTTGTAAGTGGCATCCATGTGACCATTACTGTAGATTCTGTCGGTCCATAAGTATTTACGACTTCTGCTTTTGGGAATCGTTCCATTAATTTTTCTACTGTAGAACTGAATAATTTTTCTCCACAGAAAACAAATTGTTCCAGTTCAGGGAGCAAGTCTTCATTAAAACTTGGATCCGCTAAACACATTTCCGCAAAAGACGGTGTAGAAATCCAAACAGTCGCTTTTGATTCTTCTAAAGTTTTGAACAACACTTTAAAATCTTCTAAGTGTTGCTTATCAATCTGGATTAACGGAATATGCATATACAATGCTGGCCATAAAGACATCACTGATAAATCAAAAGAAAATGGTGGATGTCCTAAGAAGACTTGAGGTCCTTTTCCATCATAATAAGCTGTATACCAATCTAAGAAGTGATTTAAGTTTGCATATGTAATAGAGACTCCTTTAGGCTTTCCTGTACTTCCGGAAGTGAAAATAATATAAAAAATATCTTCATCCTTCACATAATCCGCCTTAGAAACACGTTCTTTAGTTTGGGTAATGATTTTTTTTGCCTCATCTACTGTCAATATAGAAGTAGTAAGTTCAATCTCCTCACTCACTAAAACGATTGGACTCTTTACGGTTGCAACAATGTCTCTCACACGATCAATTGGGGTGTTGACATCCACCGGACAGAATGCTCTTCCAGATTTAACACAAGCTAAGAAGTACACCAGCATAAATGGATGCTTATGACCATAAACCACAATCGGAGATTTATCCTCTTTATAAGTTTCATTTAAATAAAATGCCAACTTATCAGAGTACTCCCATACTTGTTCAGCTGTTAGCTCTTCTTCTGGCATTAAGTCGTGCTTATAAATCACTTTATCTAGTTGTGTATTTTTTTCTAATTGTTCTAATAAACGTGCCATCTTTTTCTCCCTTGAACACCTTTTCAAATTCTCTTTCTGAAAAACAATTGCCCTTGTTTTCATTACAAAAAGGATTATAGCATATTGGAATATAGTTTCATATGAAATTTTGGTAAAAATTATAGATTTTTAACATTTTAAAATCCCTGTGTTTTCAATTCATCATGACTCCCCACAAAATAATTAGTAGGGGACAGTTTTTTCTTTTTTATAAAACTTTACAATATATCTTTGAGGTTATAGACTTAACAAAAAGAAACTCATATATAAGCAGATATCCATGTTGAAATCGGAACTATATAAGAATAACTCTTTTATCAAAAGGCAAAAAGGAATTAAGCAACTTTCGCTGCCTAATTTCTTTCTTTATATTTCAACATCATTTGAAAAAGTGATGAAATATTAAATTTAACTATTTCTAAAATTAGTTTAACCTCCCAAAGATTAAAATTTCTAGTTAATGGAGACTGACCCCCAAAAGTGAAAATTTAATAAAAACACCCTAGGGCTACCGTCTCCGGTATTCAACCGGAGACAGGTAGTCCAATTTTTATTGGATTTTTTCATTCTCATTTACGGAGATTAGTGCCCTAAAAAGCAAGGTTTTTCTTTTTATATCAATACTTACAAGCTATTTGTAAAAACGTAGTTGATTGTATATAGTATCAAGATAAGAAGAAAAAATTCATTTAGGAATTTTTTAAACAAAAACCACCCTAAAAAAAGGGTGGTTTTTGAATTATTTTTTTAAATAATAAAAGTTAACTAAACACCGACAATTAAAAATCAAACCTCATTTTTTTATCACCCATCACTAAATTTATCTCTTGGATTTTTCCATAAAAAGAAATATAAAAAATATCCTATCCATATAGCAAAAAAAAACATACGAAAATGAGGATTAAATAAAACTGAAGAATCGTAAAAAGAATAGCCTAAAAACACGTACAATATAATTCTCATAATTCTTGATGATTTTTTAAAAGAGTAAACTGCTTTTTTAAACACTATTGCCACCCCACTGCTGTAATAGAAATTTAGAAGAACCAAGGGTTTTCGGTTACAAGAGCTGCAAACCCTAAAACCACCCTAAAAAGGGTGGTTTTTGAATTATTTTTAAAATAATAAAAATCAACTAAACATCGATAATAAAAACTAGAACTTTTATCACCAATCCTTAAATATATCTCTTGGATTTTTCGATAACAGAAAATATGAAAAATGTCCTATCCAAAGTCCTAAAAGACCATTACGCGCCCTTAAATCTGATAGAAAAGAAGGATCATAAAAGGAATAAAGATAATACACAGCTAATACAAGCCCTATAATTTTTGTTGATTTTTTTAAAGCATAAACTGCTTTTTTAAACATTATTGCCACCCCGCAGTTGTAATAGAAAGTAAGAAGAATGAAGGATTGTCATTCAAAACATATCCATTAGGAGTTAATTCAACATAAGGTTCTATTTTTGCTTCTTCTTCTCTTGTTAATTGTCTTTCTTCTATTTTTGCAATTTCATAAGTTTCTTCATCTGCATAAACACTAGTAGTTAAAACACTCATACCAACTACGTTACCTCAAAAACGTAAACAACATTACTATTCTTTTTATCCAGTTTTTAATATTGTGAAAATCTCCTTGATTTTTATTTTGTTTTTATGTATATACTAATTTTACTCCTCCTTTTTTGTTTTTGATAGTCTTTTTTTTTTCATATTCTGTAGCGGTATAATTAATTTTTACGGTACTAAATTAGGAGCGTGCGACGCTTGATTCGACCTTTAGCAATTAAAATTCCAAATAATCAAAAATCGCATAACAACAACGTTTATTAAGTACTCAAAACCGATTACTCGGGCTGTTTTTTTGCTATCATCCAAACAACTTGCACTGCAAAGTCTAGCACATAATGTTCTAGCAGTTTCCCTTATGCTCTGCACAAAATTTAACTTGAATTTTAATGTGGTTCCATTGAACGTATTTGTGTTTTAAATGCGACTGAATAAAAAATACCCTTTCCGATTTTTAAAATGTGAAGTGCACCCCAAAAGTTAGACACAAAATCTAACTTTTGGGGTGCACTTCACATTCTAATGGCTTTTTGTTTACTAACTATTCATTTTCTTCATCCACTAATTGTTGCGCAAAGTCTTTCATATTGCCTTTGATCGCTTCATCTGAAAGAGATACAGTTGGTGTTTCTGTTGCAGCTGTTTCAGCAGTTGCTTCAGAAGCTTCTTCTGTTTCTTCTTCGCGGTCCACAATCGCTAATGAACTTACAATCGCATCTTGATCGAGACGCATCATACGAACTCCAAGTGCGCCACGGCCTGTTTGAGACACGTCTTCGGCATGGAATCTGATGATAACCCCTTTATTGGTCATGATGAGTAAGTCTTCATCTCCAGTTACCGTACGTAAGCAGACAAGTGGTCCGTTTTTCTCGGTAATCCGAAGTGTACGAACCCCTTTACCACCACGGCCTTTCAATGCGTATTCACTCGCAGCCGTACGTTTTCCGTATCCTTTTTCACTCACGACTAATACTTCATTATCAGGAGTTAAAATATCCATTCCGATGACATAGTCGCCGTCACGTAGAGAAACCCCACGAACACCTGAAGCGGTACGACCCATCGCACGAACTTTATCTTCATGGAAGCTTACAGCATTACCGTGATACGTTCCAAGGATAATTCCATCATTTCCGCTTGTGACCACTACACGAATGAGTTCATCATCTTCACGTAATTGGATGGCACGTAGACCATTTGTACGGATATTCTTGAATTCTGATAGACGAACACGTTTGACTGTTCCACGTAATGTTGTAAAGAACAAGTAGCGTTCTGTTTCGTCAGATTCTGGAACACTGATAATCGCTTGAATTTTCTCAGCTGAATCAATGTTTAATAAGTTGATGACTGGTAATCCTTTTGCTGTACGGCTATATTCAGGAATTTCATACCCTTTTGCTTGGTAAACTTTCCCTGTATTCGTAAAGAAGAGGAGTGAATCATGTGTTGAACATGAAATCATGTTTTCCACGTAGTCATCATCATGGACGCTCATTCCTTGAACCCCACGTCCTCCACGGCGTTGTGCCTTGAATTCAGTGTTAGCAAGACGTTTGATATATCCATTCTTCGTTAATGTAATCACGACATCTTCTTGTTCGATTAAATCTTCATCTTCAAGGCTTAATGCTTCTCCGACTAATAATTCTGTACGACGAGGATTGTCGAAACGTTGTTGGATTTCAAGTAATTCTTGTTCGATGATTTCGTAACGAAGTTCTTCGCTCGCTAATACTTTTTCTAAGTATTGGATGGTTGCTTGTAATTCGTTGTATTCTGCATCGATTTTCTCGCGTTCTAATCCTGTTAAACGAACCATACGCATATCAAGAATCGCTTGTGCTTGTTTATCGCTTAAGCCGTATTCATTCATGAAGCGGTCTTTAGCGATATCTCCACTAGCTGAACTTCTTAAGATGGCCACAATCGCATCGATATGGTCTAAAGCGATTTGTAACCCTTCTAAAATATGAGCGCGGTCTTCCGCTTTTTTCTTATCGAATAAGCTACGACGACGAACGACTTCTTCTTGGTGATCTAAGTAGTGGCGTAAAATTTCTTTTAAGCTCAATACTTTTGGCTCTTGATTCACAATCGCAAGCATATTGAAGCCGAAGTTTGATTGTAATGGTGTTAATTTGTATAAATTATTTAATACAACGGATGCTGAAACATCACGACGTACTTCAATCACAACACGCATACCCACACGGTCAGATTCATCGTTTAAGTAAGTAATTCCTTCGATTTTCTTTTCGTGGTGTAATTGTGCAATCCGTTCTACTAAACGCGCTTTATTTACCATATATGGTAATTCAGTGATGATGATGCGTTCTTTTCCGTTTTTCAATTCTTCAATTTGTACGCGTCCACGAACCGTAATCGATCCACGTCCTGTTTCGTACGCACGGCGAATTCCAGATTTACCTAAGACAAGTCCTCCAATTGGGAAGTCTGGTCCAGGGAGAGCTTCCATCAATTCAGTAGTGGTTACTTCAGGGTTCTTCATTAATAAGTGAAGAGCAGAGATGACTTCCGCCAAGTTATGTGGTGGAATATTTGTTGCCATCCCTACGGCAATCCCTGTTGCACCGTTCACTAATAAGTTTGGAATACGGGCTGGTAAAACTTCCGGTTCACGTTCTGTTGAATCGTAGTTATCACGGAAATTAATCGTATCTTTGTTAATATCGCGAAGCATTTCAAGAGCAATTTTACTCATACGAGCCTCTGTATAACGCATCGCAGCGGCGCCGTCTCCATCGACAGAACCAAAGTTACCGTGTCCATCGATTAATGGGTAACGGTATGAGAAATCTTGTGCCATACGAACCATGGCATCGTAAATTGCAGAGTCACCGTGTGGGTGATATTTACCCATTACGTCCCCGACAATACGCGCAGATTTTTTATGCGGTTTGTCCGGTGTCACTCCAAGTTCACTCATTCCATATAAAATACGACGGTGTACTGGTTTTAATCCATCGCGTACATCTGGTAGGGCACGCGATACAATAACACTCATCGAATACTCTAGAAATGATTTACGCATGGTATGCACTAAATCAGTTGATTCAAAAGTTTCTTCAAAGTGTTTCACTTCTTCAGACATAATTAGTCTCCTTTTCTATTCTTCTCTTCAAATTCGTTTACTAAATTAGATATCTAAATCTTCCATATTGACATATTTCGCATTGCTTTCGATGAATTCACGACGTGGTTCTACACGGTCACCCATCAAGATATCTAAAATTTGATCCGCTTCTGCAGCATCTTCCACAGATACTTGTAACATTGAACGGTTTTCAGGGTTCATGGTTGTTTCCCATAATTGTTCCGCATCCATTTCCCCAAGACCTTTGTATCGTGACAATTGTGGTTTTGGATGTGCTGGTAATTCTTTTAGTTTCGCTTCTAACTCTTCATCATTTTGAATATAGTACTCATTTTTCCCTTGTTTCAATTTGTAAAGAGGTGGTTGCGCGATGTAAATATATCCAGCTTCCACTGCAGGGCGCATATAACGATAGAAAAGAGTAATGAGCAATGTACGAATGTGACTTCCATCGACATCGGCATCGGTCATGATGACTAATTTTTGGTAACGAGCTTTCGATAAATCAAAATCTCCACCAAAACCAGTTCCCATCGCTGTAAAGAGCGAACGAATTTCTTCGTTGGCTAAAATTTTATCGAGTGTTGCTTTTTCAACGTTCAAAATTTTCCCGCGGATTGGTAAAATCGCTTGGAAATGACGTGAACGTCCTTGTTTTGCTGAACCACCCGCAGAGTCCCCTTCGACGATGAATAATTCAGAAATCGTTGGGTCATTACTTGAGCAGTCTGCTAATTTACCTGGTAAGTTTGAAATTTCTAAACCAGATTTCTTACGAGTCACTTCACGCGCACGTTTTGCCGCAAGACGTGCTTTCGAAGCTAAAATCCCTTTTTCAACAATCTTACGTGCGACTTGAGGATTTTCCATTAAGAATTTATCGAAGTGTGTGGAGAACAGACGGTCTGTAATCGTACGAGCTTCAGAGTTTCCTAATTTCGTTTTTGTTTGTCCTTCGAATTGTGGATCAGGATGTTTGATAGAAACAACGGCTGTTAACCCTTCACGGACATCTTCACCACTTAGTTTTTCTTCGTTTTCTTTCATCAATTTTTGACGACGCGCGTAATCATTAATCACACGCGTTAAGGCTGTCTTCATCCCTGATTCGTGAGTCCCACCTTCATAAGTGTGGATATTATTCGTAAAGCTGAGAAGATTTGTATGGTATCCAGAAGTGTATTGCATGGCCACTTCTACTTGAATGCCATCTTGTTCGCCTTCTACATAAATTGGCTCTTCGAATAACACTTGCTTTGATTTATTCAAGTGTTCAACATAGCTCTTAATCCCGCCTTCGTAGCAGAACGATTTTTTCACTGGCTCTTCTGGTCGGAAATCCGTAATCGTTAATTTTAATCCTTTATTCAAGAATGCTAATTCACGCACACGGTTGGCTAATTTATCAAACTCAAAGACGGTTGTTTCTTGGAAGATTTCTGGGTCTGGTACGAAATAAACGCTTGTACCATGTTTATCGGTTGTTCCAATAATTTTTAAGTCTTCTAATACCGCACCACGGCTATAAGATTGCTCGTAAATATTGCCATCTTTAAAGACTTGAACAGTTAAGTCTGTTGAAAGAGCATTTACAACAGAAGCTCCAACCCCGTGAAGACCCCCAGAAACTTTATAGCCTCCGCCGCCGAATTTACCACCGGCGTGAAGCACTGTAAATACTGTTTCTACGGCAGGACGACCTGTTTTTTCTTGAATATCGACCGGAATCCCACGACCATCATCGGTTACACGAATATGGTTTTCTTTGGTGATTTCAATTTCAATATGAGTGGCAAATCCTGCTAAAGCCTCATCAATTGAATTATCCACGATTTCCCAAACAAGGTGATGAAGACCCGCACTACTTGTTGAACCAATATACATCCCAGGACGTTTACGAACAGCTTCGAGTCCTTCTAATACTTGAATCTGACTGGCATCATATTGCGCAGCTAATTCAGCTTTGTTTTCTTCTGTCATATGCTAATTCTCACTCTCCGTTTTTAAAATAGTTCCTTTTTCAATCGGTATTACGACCGGTTCATTAATAAATTGTTGCTTAATCCCATCCAGGCTCGTTGTGGTAATAAAGGTTTGCACTTTATTTTCAATGGCCTTAATCAGATGGGTTTGTCTATCATCATCGAGTTCTGAAAGTACATCATCTAATAATAGAAGAGGATACTCGCCTGTCGATAATTTCATCAATTCGATTTCCGCAAGCTTCAAACTCAGTACGGTCGAACGTTGCTGACCTTGCGAACCGTACGTTTGAACCGGAATCTCGTTCAAATAAAAAATCAAATCGTCACGGTGCGGTCCAATCAGCGTTGTGGCTTGATCCGCCTCACGAGTTTGATTCTTCTTGAATTGATCGATATAAATTTCTTTCATTTGCGAAGGGGTTAAACCATCCTCCAGGGGAATCGTTGCTTGATACGACACCGAGAATTTCTCACGACCAAGCGATAACTGATCATGAATCGGAATGGCTAAAGCCTCCAATTGCTTCATAAAATCGAGACGATGAAAGACGATTTTACTAGCTAACTCGCTTAACATCTCGCTTAAAACCTCTAAGTATTCGTCCGGCTGCTTTTTCTTAATCGCTAGCTGCTTCAAATACGTATTGCGTTGTTTTAAGACGCGATTATATTCCACTAAATCGTAGAGGTAGAGGGAACTCATTTGTCCAAGTTCCATATCCACGAATTTACGTCTGTTTTGCGGAGACCCTTTGACAAGCGTGAGGTTCTCTGGGGCAAATAGAATGACATTCAAGTTTCCAAGATAGGAACTCAGTCGTTTTTGCTCCAAATAATTCACTTTTGCGATTTTTCCTTTTTTAGAAAACTGCAATTCTAAATTCGTCTTTGTCGCTGTTTTTTCAACGGTCCCTTTAATCGTCGCAAACTCTTTTTTCCATCCAATCAGTTCTTTGTCGTTTGTAGTGCGGTGGCTCTTTGTCATCGCCAAGGCGTAAATCGACTCCATCAGGTTGGTTTTGCCCTGTGCATTTTCACCAATAAAAACATGCACACCGTCTGTAAACTCTAGTTGGACAGATTCATAATTACGAAAGTTTTGTAATTGTAAATTAGTCAGCTTCATGCGTTATATGTGTTCAAATCATTTTCATCCGATTTCATTTCTTTCACGATAAAAATACCCTCATCAGGTATTTCGACACGTGTATTCGGATATAATTTTCTACCACGTCGATTTTCTAACTCTCCATCTACAAAAACTGTATATTCTTGCAGGTACCATTTTGCTTGTCCGCCCGTTGTAATGACGTCAATATGTTTTAAAAATTGCCCTAATGTAATGTACTCATCAGAGATCGATACGATAGTTGTCATGAACTTCCTCTTTTCTAATGGATATTGGTGAGAACTCCATTAAACTCATGCATGCTCACATATTTTTAAGTAGAATAACTCTACATTATTATACATTTTTTACAAGCTTTTCGCAAAGAAATTGCAAATTTTAGGGGGTTATTTCAATTTTGAGGAAAAAACATCAAAAAAGCCTAAAAAAACAAAAAAACAAAATTTAATGGGATTTTTTCAAAAATTGAAAAATTCGGCCCAAAAATTACCCCAAAATCGTGCTGCCCGAAATTCACTTATAAGTGAATTTCGGGAAATTGAGCAGATGAGGGTTGAAATATATGCTATACTATTGATAAATAAAGCATTTCGAGGATTCTGATATGAATATTGAGCCATTAAAAAGAGAATTAGAGGAAGAAATTAAACATAGAAATTACGATTCATTGGTTTATGTATTATTTGATGAATCTAATACCACGCTATTTGCAGTACATCTTTTCTATAAAAATCATTTATTTATGGTGAATAGTAGAGATGATAGATCTTATGTTTTAGGAAAGACATTTGAATTTACAAATTTCATTGATGCAAAAGAGAAGTTTTTCAATATTTTAGACTTTATTGTTCGAGAAGGTCGTAGAGAGGTAGCTAAACGCGGAAGTTATATGTATTCTTCTCCATTGTGGGATGATTATAAAAACTAAGAATCAAAAAGGAATTAGGCAGCATTCACTGCTTAATTCCTTTTTCTATACATAAAAAAACTCGAGCCTTCAAAACGAAAGCTCGAGTGAAAATTTGATAACTTACGATTACCCGTTGAATGTACGAACAGGTGTCACTAATTGAATGAAGCTATGTGGAATACCAGAATGGTCTTCTTTTAGTTTCAATGTGAATGGACGGTTTGCTTCTAAGAAGTTGATCACCGCTTCTGAAGAACCGAATAATTTCAACGCTTCTTTTAAGTAGTCAGGGTTGAATGAAATTTCAAGTGGAGCTCCTTCGAAGTTTTCCACAGCGATTTCTTCTTCAACCGTACCCACTTCAGGAGATTTCCCTGTTAATAGAATCCGTTCCGATGAAAGTGTTAATGTCGCGATATTGTTTTTATCGGTATGTGACATTAATGAAGCACGTTCTACAGCTGCTACAAGTTCGCTGGCAACGACTGTAATCGAAGTGTTCGCTCCGTCATTAATTAAACGGTCTGTATCAGGGTACATTCCTTCTAATAAACGAGAGTAGAAGGATAATGTTTCTGTTTGGAACAAGATTTGATTATCTGTAATCGCAAAATCAATCGTTTCTAATCCATCGATAATACGAGATAATTCTAATAATGTTTTACCAGGTAATGTCATTTCAAAAGTCAATGCATCACTTCCAGCTGGCATTTGTAGTGGAATGATTCGTTGGCTTAAACGGTGAGAGTCCGTTGCGACCGCTTTTAATTGGTTGTCTTTAATCACCATATGAATCCCTGTTAAGATTGGACGAGATTCTGCTGTCGAAACGGCAACAGCTGTTTGTACAATCACTTGTCTAAATAATGGAACAGGAATAGTGATGACATGATTTTTTTCGATTTCTGGTAATTGTGGATAGTCCACTGCAGATAAACCATTTAATGTAAATGATGCACTCCCTGCTGTAATCGTTGCTTGTAATTGATCGTTTGTTTCGATAGAGAAGAGATTTAAAGGTAATTTTTTAACGATTTCTCCAAAGAAACGAGCAGGAAGAACGATGCTACCTGGTTCTTGGACTGTTAATTGTAGTTCTTCGTCTTCGATAGGTAAGAATACTTCGATAGAAACTTCTGAATCACTACCTGTTAATGTTAAACCTTCTTCACTTGCAACTAATTTAATCCCAGTTAAAATTGGAATCGTTGTTTTTGATGGAATTACACGTTGAACATCGACTAGATTTTTTAAAAATCCTTGTCTGTTTACTGAAAATTTCATAACTTCCTCCTTTTGGATGTCCTTTTATATTTAATTTATTTATTAAAAAAATAGTAATAGTAGTAGGGGCTGTGTATTCTGTGGAAAAGTGAAGAATCCCTACAGCTCTTTCATTTTTGATTGTGGATAACTATTGTGGATAAACAGCTTGAATTTTTTGAGTTATCCACTGACTACTGATGAAGCAATCCTTTAATTTCATTAATGACTTGAGTCGTTTCACTATTTTCTTTTACTTCTAAGCTGATTTTTTCATAAGCATGAAGAACGGTTGAATGGTCTCTACCAAAGTCAGATCCAATTTTTTGTAAAGAACTTCCTGTTAATTCACGTGAAAGATACATGGCGATTTGACGAGGTTGAACCATTGTTTTCGTTCTCTTTTTCCCTTTAATATCTTCAACAGTAATATTGTAATATTTGGCAACAGCACTTTGAATATCATGAATCGATAGTAATTTTTCTTTACCACCTGGTAGGAGATTTTTCAAAGCTTCTGCGGCTAAATCTGTTGAAATATCTTCACCAACCATCACGGAATAGGCTTGAAGACGCATTAGAGCTCCTTCCAACTCACGTACGTTTGATTGAATATGTCCTGCTACATAGCTTAGTACATCGATTGGAATATTAAATCCAAGTGATTGTGCTTTATTTTGTAAAATCGCAATCCGAGTTTCTAAGTCTGGTGGAGTAATATCCACAGGAAGACCAGAAACGAAACGAGAAACAAGTCTTTCTTGAAGTGCTTTAATTTCTGTTGGTTGTCGGTCACTAGTAAGTACGATTTGTTTTTGGTTATTGAATAAAGCATTAAAAGTATGGAAGAATTCCTCTTGTGTTGCTTCTTTTGCTGCTAAAAATTGAATATCATCGACTAGTAAAATATCCACATTGCGATAACGATTGCGGAATTCTTGTGGTGTCTTTGATCCAATGGAAGCAATCATTTCATTCATAAACTCTTCACTGGTTACGTATTTTACACGTGCTGTTGGATGATTCTTCTTATAATCATTCCCAATTGCTTGCATTAAATGGGTTTTTCCAAGACCTACACCCCCATAGAAAAAGAGTGGGTTATAAGCCGTTCCAGGGTTTTCCGCTACATATCGAGCAGCAGCCGTAGCCATTTGGTTCCCTTTCCCGATAATGAATGTATCAAAAGTATATTTTGGATTTAAATGGGAATCCTCTTCAATCGCAGTTGGAGAAGGATGACTTAATCCAGTCGTTTGTGTTTCTTCTATATTACTGTTGTTCGATTGAAAAGAAGAAATCGCTGGTTCGAAATCAGACTCTGGTGTAATAAATCTAGGTTCAAATGATTGTCTGAAATAGTCGTACCCAAATTCAATAATGTCTCTTAATAAATTATCTTGCCAATATCTAGCAAACGTTTGAGAAGGGACTTTAATATAAAGAATATTTTTCTCGATACGAACAGGTTCAGCGGGTTTTATCCAATGGTTGAATGTAAACTCGGAATTTGTTTTTTCAAATTGTTCTAATAATATATCCCAAAAATCTTGAATGGAATTCATAAATGCACCTCCTTATAGTTCTAAAGATTCTAATCCAGTTAACAGTTTACCATCTTTCAATAGAGTTTTCCACAATTGGATGGAGAAAACCACAATAAATCAAAGTTTTTAATAAAATTATCCACAAAAATGTGGATAATCGATAAGATTAATAGAAAATAAACAGAGTTATACACAGAAATTTTCAAGTTATTCACATTCATTTTTATTGATTTAAAGAGATTTTAACAACTTATCCACCAGTTGTGGATAGATTTATACAAACAGAGTGTTATTTTGTGGATAAGTTGTTGAAAACTAGTGGATGAAGAGTTGTTTTTAAAAAAAGATTTCCACTATGATTGTTGATAACTAAAAAAATCGATACAAAAATACAGTTATTTGTAGAAATTTTTAGAGAGATTATGGTATGATACTTCAGTAATTTAGCGATTAGATAGTTTATATTGACAATTCAATATTTTATATTTATAATGTACTAGACTGTCTAGGGAGACTAGATATTTCATTTACAGTAGGAGGTGCACATCGAATGAAAAGAACATATCAACCAAGCAAACGTAAACGTCAAAAAGTTCACGGATTCCGTAAACGCATGAGTACAAAAAATGGCCGTAGAGTATTAGCAAGCAGACGCCGTAAAGGTAGAAAAGTTTTAGCAGCTTAGATCACTGAACGTCTCAGTGGTCTTTTTTTTTAAAAAACATTTCGAGTGACTGGAGATATTCAAGTAGATGAAAAAATCGTATCGAGTAAAGAAAGATCGTGAATTTCAGCAGGTATTCCATAAAGGAAAATCTACAGCTAATCGACAATTTGTTATTTATAAGTTAAATAAGGAAGCACAAGCTCATTTTCGTGTGGGAATTTCAGTAAGTAAAAAGCTAGGAAATGCAGTGACAAGAAATCGTCTAAAAAGACGAATCCGTCACATTCTTATGGAACTGGATGATCAAATAACTCAAAATGCAGATTTTATCGTCATTGCTCGATCTCCCATCGTACAAATGTCTTATCAAGAAATGAAAAGCAGTATGATGCATGTTTTAAAATTAGCTACATTATTACCTAAAAATTAAGATTCTTAATTATAGGTAGGAATCATCGAAAATTAAATATTCTAAAAGGTGGGACTTTTCAGTGAAGAAAAAAAGCCAATTGATTTTATCATTAGCAGTTTTAACTTTATTTTTAGCGGCCTGTGGAACTTCTCCTGTTACGGAGTCTAGTACAGGTTTTTGGGATCGAATTGTTCTCTATAATTTATCTCAATTTATTATTTGGTTATCTGATTTATTTGGAGGAAGCTACGGGTTAGGAATTATATTCTTTACGATTATTACTCGTTTAATTATGGTTCCTTTAATGCACTTCCAATATCAAAGCACACGTAAACAAGCAATTCTTCAACCAGAAATTAAAGCTTTACGTGAAAAATACTCTGCTAGAGACCGTGCAACACAAGAAATGCTTCAAGCAGAAATGAATGCTTTATATGAACGTGAAGGAATCAATCAATATGCTGGTTGCTTACCATTATTAATTCAATTACCTGTAATGATGGCCTTATATCAAGCAATCAGTCGTACAGAAGTCTTAAAAACAGGACACTTCTTATGGTTCCAATTAGACCAACCAGACCCATACTTCATCTTACCAGTATTAGCTGCTGTGACAACATTCATCACAACGTGGTTATCTATGAAAATGCAAGATACTGGTGGAGCCGGTAAAGCAATGATGTATTTTATGCCAGTGATGATTTTATTTATGTCACTTGGTTTATCAAGTGCTTTATCCCTTTATTGGGTAGTCGGAAACGTATTTATGGTAGGTCAAACCTTACTATTAAATAATCCATTCAAATTCCAAGAAGAACAAAAAGCGATTATCGCTGAGAAAAAACGTCGTCAAAAGGCGCTTGAAAAAGCGAAGAGAAGACATGGAAAATAATTCTTATATAGAAGTCTTGTTGAAACGTCTCAATCATGAGATAATAACAATGATTTTTAAAGAGTAGGAGAGTTTACGATGACAAATACTATTAAAGTAACAGATACTTCAGTAGAAAAAGCAATTCAAAAAGGATTACGTCAATTAGGATTAACCCAAGAAGAAGTAGTTGTTGAAGTATTATCTGAAGGTAAAAAAGGATTGTTTGGCTTTGGCCAAAAAGATGCAATAGTTGCTTTAACTCCAGTTGTTAAAGAAGAAGTTGTGGAAGAAGTTTCTACACCAGTAGTAGAAGAAACGATTGAAGAAGTAGTAGCAGCTGAAGATGAATCTTTCGAGGAAGAATTCGAAGATGAATTTGAAGACGAAGAAGATGTTGAAGGTTCTGAAAATGAAGAAACAACCGTAGATCGTTTAGAAGAAGCAGCTCATGTAACCAAAGCATATTTAGAAGGAATTGCGAAAACTTATGGTGCAGAAGCAACTGTAGCAGTTGAAGTGCGCCGTGATCGTATGACATTTGTATTAGATACAGACAAACAAGGGCTATTAATTGGTAAACATGGTAAAATTTTAAATGCTTTACAAGTGTTAGCACAAGTTTCTGTCCATCGTTTTGTTAAAGGAAGAATTTCTGTTCAAGTAGATGTAGGTGATTACCGTGCTCGTCGTAGTGAAACACTACAACAAATTGCCGAAAGAACAGCTCGTAAAGTATTAAAAACGAAACAACCTGTTTACTTAGAACCACTACCAGCATATGAAAGAAAACAAATTCATGCTGCATTAAGTAAAAATAAACGTATTTCAACACATTCTGAGGGGAAAGAACCTCATCGTTACCTAGTTGTTGAAATCGCAGAATAGAAAATGATGAAAGCTTATGACCGTTTCAGTCATAAGCTTTTTTTCATAATTAATGAAAGATAATAAAAGACATTTCAGAAAATATTGCTATAACAATATTTTTATGAATGGATAGGTAATATAAATCATTAGGACGAAACAAATAAAGTATAAAAAAACTTTCATAAATAGAACTATTTCAATCATAAAAAAAGAATAATTCCTATAAATGTCCACTAAATCTAAGTTTTTCTTTTGGAAAAAATGAAAAATAAAGTTATAATAAATAGTGAATATAGGGAGCATATATTTAATAAAAGATGAGGAGATATTATGGACATTCAAATTTTTGTGAATCGACGAAAAGAATTAGGTTTATCTCAAATTGAATTGAGTGAGGGTATTTGTACACAAGCAACATTAAGTCGATTCGAAAATCACGGTCAAATTCCATCCATGAAGATATTGACCTTACTTTGTAAAAAACTACATATGGACGTAGGGGAGTTATTTCCATCTGTAGCGATTAAAGATTCAGTTATAAACAAAAAGCTGGATAAAATAGAATTTCATATTGTGAATATGGAATATGAAGAAGCTGAAGAATTAATTCATAGTATAAATGCGGCTCATTTAACCACGCAGCAACTATGGAGATATTTATACTTAAAAGGTTTCACTCAAACCTTATTAGAAAAGGAAAGTACAGATAGCTTTTTCTACTTCAATCAATTGTTAGCAGATCATTCTGATGTGGATAATAAATATATTTTCTTAGCGTATACGGGAATCGGACTTATTTATATGAATCAGGGAGACTATGATAAGGCCGAATACTTCTTCGAAAAAGCCATCCACCAAATCGATAATCATACAATTGAATCCATTGAAGATGTATGTCGTGTGTTAACAGTTCTATATTATGGTGGAACTTTCTATGCAAAAATTAAAGAATATGATACTAGCGATGTCTTACTAAGACGCGGAATTACAATCTGTAGTGAAAATCATGTTACATACTATTTAGCTCGTATCAAATATTTGCAAGCAGAGAACGCTTATGTGAATGACGCCTCAAGTGAAGAAGTAAAAGAATTGATGAGAGACGCCGCAGCATTTGCCAGAGTGAATAAAAATACGGTATTATTAGAAAAAATAAAAGTATTTAAAGAACTTGTGGCGAAAGGAGAATAGGAATGTCTATTCGTCAAAAAAGAGATGATTTATTCAAAAAAGAAAAATTAGAAGTTCCAGAAGAGATTAAAGAGGAATTTCAAAACGATGAGTATGATTTAGATAGTTTTGGAGATGCATTTGTAATGATGCCAAAATTAGAAGAAGATAAGCGTCAGAAAAATCTAGAGAAAAACATAAAAAAAGAATGGCTAGAGGATTTTGAATAAATCGCTTTTGACCTGCTAATTATGATAAGAGACCTTGTTTTTCAAGGTTTTTTTTATTTCAAAAAAGTAGAAATAATTCCTTTTCAGAAACTTATTCATTTAGAAAGAAATTTTTAATGAAAACAGTAGCATTTTAGTTGAAATCACAAACTAGTTATGATAAATTAATATCACTGTTAAGCGAACGTTCGCTTTTAAAACCGTTTCAAAATCTTCCAAAAAGATGGATGAAATCTGTTGACAGTAAAAATGTCCTATGATAGTATATAGGAGTTGTTGAAAAACAACGATTGACCTTTGAAAACTGAACAAAGAAGACGAACCAAATGTGTAGGGACTTCATTAATTTTAATGAAGAAACAACAATTTCTTATCTCTTAAAGAGATACAATAAGTCAGTAATTAAAATGAGCTTTTCAAAGCTCATGAAAATTCAAATTTTTCATGAGAGTTTGATCCTGGCTCAGGACGAACGCTGGCGGCGTGCCTAATACATGCAAGTCGAACGAGAGCGACCGGTGCTTGCACTGGTCAATCTAGTGGCGAACGGGTGAGTAACACGTGGGTAACCTGCCCATCAGAGGGGGATAACATCCGGAAACGGATGCTAAAACCGCATAGGTCTTCGAGCCGCATGGCTTGAAGAGGAAAAGAGGCGCAAGCTTCTGCTGATGGATGGACCCGCGGTGCATTAGCTAGTTGGTGAGGTAACGGCTCACCAAGGCCGTGATGCATAGCCGACCTGAGAGGGTGATCGGCCACATTGGGACTGAGACACGGCCCAAACTCCTACGGGAGGCAGCAGTAGGGAATCTTCCGCAATGGACGCAAGTCTGACGGAGCAACGCCGCGTGAGTGAAGAAGGTTTTCGGATCGTAAAACTCTGTTGTTAGAGAAGAACAAGTGCTAGAGTAACTGTTAGCGCCTTGACGGTATCTAACCAGAAAGCCACGGCTAACTACGTGCCAGCAGCCGCGGTAATACGTAGGTGGCAAGCGTTGTCCGGATTTATTGGGCGTAAAGCGAGCGCAGGCGGTTCCTTAAGTCTGATGTGAAAGCCCCCGGCTCAACCGGGGAGGGTCATTGGAAACTGGGGAACTTGAGTGCAGAAGAGGAGAGTGGAATTCCATGTGTAGCGGTGAAATGCGTAGATATATGGAGGAACACC
>ERZ773054.930-NODE-930-length-19572-cov-21.850438_pt1 | contig 19572 bp, 16 predicted proteins | sample MGYA00580630_ERZ773054 | MGnify/ENA primary metagenome ERZ773054 (study PRJEB29015, sample SAMEA2737994) | human oral metagenome | biome: human oral; feature: human-associated habitat; material: dental | place: China | collected 2115 ... | reverse complement strand
CGCTGGCCGCACCGCCGCCGCGGACGGGAGCCGCAGTGGCTGTGCGCGTCTTCTTCGCCGCACGATAGGCCTTGACGCCTGCAGCCCCCGCAGCGGTAGCCCCGCCGAGACCGGCCAGGCCGGCCACGGTGGCATTGGTCGACAGGGCCGGGGAAGCGAGCCCCGACCGCACCGCGTGGGCGCTCGCCAACGTGCCGTTCGCGGACGATTCATAGGGGTGCTTCACCGACTCAAGGTGCACTCCCTCAGCGGAATTGCCCGGCAGCCCCACCGACGGGCGGAGAGCCGCAGTCGACTGCCACTGCGCAGCAGAGTGCGTCGGAGAGACTCCTCGGTTGGCGTCGCCCGCACTCTGGCCGCCTCCAGACGTCTGTGAACCACCGGTAGAGGACGAGCCGCCTCCGAAATCGCCCGATCCCGAGCCGCCGGAACCCGATTCGTCCGGCCACAGCGTATTGAGCTTCGCGATCGCGGACTGGGTTTCGGTGTCCAGCGTCGTCAGCGCTGTCTGGGCCTTCGTATTGGCCGCCTCCACCGCGGCGTCGTGAGCCTTCACGGCTTTGTCGTAGGCGGAGACCGAGGAAGCGCTGAGGGTGTCGCCTCCCTTCTCAGTCGCAGGCGTGGCATTGCTGAAGGTGGAATCGGCATCGCCGACGCTCTTCTCGACTTCCTCCTGGACCTGAACGGCATTGCGTCCCGCCGTGGCCGCAAGCCGCCGGGCCTCGGCGATGACTTTGACGAATTCGGACCCATGCACCGCAGCCGTCGAAGCGTTGCCGAGGGCTTCGTCGGCAGCCGTGCCCGTCTCCCCTTCGAGGCCGAGATCGCCGATGAGATTCTTGATCCTGTTGGAGATGGTCTCCAGGTTTCCCGCGATCGTCTCCAGGTCCGCTGCGCGGTCCTCCGCGCTTCCAGCAGAGAAGAACTTCACCTTATTCAGTTGTTCGATGCTTTCCCTACCCATGGCAGTCAACCTTCCTTTTCACTGCTGAAGGGGAGTCGGGCGCTGGTGCTTTTCCGGCTGAGCCGACGGCGGCGCCCAATCTCCGTTCTTCTCCTGATCCGTATACTCGCTGCTCTTCTCCATGGCGTTCAGCTTGGCATTGACGCGAGCCTTGAGCTCTTCATCCATACCCTCTATGCTGTCCACGGAATCTTTAAGATTTTTAATAACTTTTTGAAGGTTTTGCGACATGGTGGTAAGTGATGTATTCACTTCATCTGTGGCTTTAGTGAGCGGTGCCGCGAACTGATTGAGCTGTTCAGCCGCGCTCCAGTCTCCGCTGTGGACATTCCCGAAATCCGTGCAGGCCGTATCGTAATCGTCCGTTATCGACTTAAGCTTGTTCACAGTCGCGTCAAATTGTTCCCTGGTTAACTTCAACATTGCGGAGCCTCCGATCTCAGGTGAGTAATCCATTCGAGGTGGGTGTGCGGCGGAGTCGTACTCCGCCGCACACGGCCAAAGCGGCTTTCCAGCGCCTATACCTATGCCGTTCAGGGATTACGTACGGTTGGCAGCAGACTGATCGGCGGACTGATAAGCCTGTCCGGACGTTTGAGCGAGCTGGCTCATGATGTTGAGCTGTGTACGCATCTCGCCGGCGCTCTGATGCCATTCGGTCTGCGACGTGTGGTAAGCCTGCTGTGCAGCACCGTCCCATCCCTGGTAGATGCCGTTGAGCTGCGTCTCGAGCTGGGACAGTGTCTCTTCGATCTTCTGCTGCTTGGTGTTCAGCTCGGAGGAGATGCCCTCGATGCCTCCGAAATTGGCGAGAAGTGACATGTTTTCAGTTCCTTTTCTAGTACTCTAAATTTAAAGCGTCTCAGTTCTGCTGCGCAGTCAAAAGCCTCTGGATCTCCGCCTGGACATCCGCTTCGGTCTGATCGAAGGTCGTCTGCGTGCCCTTAAGCGCATCACGGAGACTCTGAAGCGCATTGAAAACATCAGTCGCTTCCCGATCCCAGTTGTTGGCGGCAGTCCTGAAAGCATCGGCTCCCTGACCCTGCCACGATCCCTGAATCGATTCGGTCGTTCCACGGACTTCGCCGACCGTACCGAGCAGAGACTCCTGCGCAGTGTCCACGTACTGGATACCCAGCTGGAAGGTGTCTTCTCCGGTCCGGACTTGGTTTGTGTTGTCAGCCATACTCTTTCTCCATTTGTTTGGTTGAGAGGTTCGAAATCCTTTGCGGATCCAGACTTCATTGTAGGACGGCCAGTAGCCACCTGACCAGACCCCAATCCGTGTAATGCTCCCCATGCATTACTAGGAAACATTCCGAAAACCGCGTCACGACCCGAAAACAGGATCGAGCACCAGGTGACAACTCCCCATCGGGTTGCCTTCCCGTCGGATCACCGGCGCGGGCAGCCCTCGGGGTTCCCCCGAACGTTCGGAACCGACCGCGGCCCGCCGACCTCGACAGTATAGCCTAGAGGCCGGCGCGGCGATCCCGAGACGGCGTGTCCGCCCCGCCGTCACCGCCCTTGTTCCGCAGTCACGTCACAGGGAGAACGACCAGTTGGGGATCCGTTGGAAGTCTAGAGACGCCTGGCTCGCCCGCAGGCGCATCGTAGGAGCGGCGGAATGCTCGATCCGGTGGACCGCCTACTCGGCTCGCCCACGGGCGCACTCCGCCGGCCTCTCGGGTACCTCCCGCAGGCGGGCCGGCGCGATCGGCGTTTCCACACAGCGTGCGCGTACGGTATATTTCGAGCAGTGAACCAACCGGTTCGCCTTCCACAAGCGTACGGCATCACAGGAGGTAGCCATGGGTGTTTTCGACAAGGCCAAAGACTTCATCCACAGCGAAGAAGTCAAGGAGAAGTCCGACGCTGTCCTCGACAAGGCCGAAGGTCTGGCAACTGAGAAGTTGGGCGCCGATAAAGCGGACACCATCGCGAAAGTCCGCAACACGATCGACGACAAGATCGGCAACGAGGGCAATTCCTGGTCCTCGACCCGCCTGTCGGGTCGAGCCCGCGCAAGCTCCGCCCCCGTTCGGAGTCCCGCCTCGGCCGGCAGAGCTCGCCGCCGCCGGCTGGGAGTCACCACATAAACGCCAGTGCGGCGATGCCCGTGGCGGCGACTCCCGCCAGAGTCAGCGCGATGGCCGTCATTCTGCTCATTCGTCGGCGGGACCGGCCGCGGTCGAGGTATTCCTCCCCGGGGATGTATCCGCAGAAGTCGTATCCGCCTGACGCCTGGCGGCCTCCCTCGCCTATCGGTCTGACGCTCACCGGCGCCCCTTCGTCAAAATGCCCATGGAGCGATTTTACAGTGCGCCGAGGCCTTCGCGTGCGAATTCAGAGCCTTTTTCCAGGATCGCCGGGTATACGGGACTCGATTCGCGGCGTAGACGCCCGAGCGTGAGCCGCTCCATGAATTCGTCGGCGCTGCGAACGCCCTCCATTCCCAGGCTGAGGCCCAGGAGCCCGATGACGTCCGCGGGCTTCCAGCCGAACGCGGCGAGGTCCGCCATGGTCACCGCCCCGTCGCGCTTGGCCAGGCGGATTCCCTGACCGTTGAGGAGCATGGGGACGTGTGCGTAGGCCGGCGTGGCGAACCCGAATTCGCGTTGGAGGTAGACGTGCCGGGGCGTCGAGGCGAGCAGGTCCTTTCCGCGAACGATCTGCGAGACCCCCTGGAGCCCGTCGTCGTACACCGCGACGAAGTTGTAGCTGAAGGCCCCGTCGCCCCGGCGGATCACGAAATCGTCGACCGTGCCGCGGTAGGCTCCCTGCACCTCGTCGACGACGTCGATCCGGCCGTTGTCAGTGCGCAGCCGATAGGCGGGGCCTCGGCGCAGCCCGGCCATGCGGGCTCGCCCGGCTCGGCGCTGCGCCTCGCTGAGTTCGCGGCATGTGCCGGGGTAGGCGCCGGGCGGAGAATGCGGAGCGGAGACCACTCCCGCGAGGTCGCGACGCGTGCAATAGCACTCGTAGACCAGGCCTCGTCGGTTCAGCTCCTGGAAGGCGGCTTCGTAGAGCCCCAGGCGCTCGGACTGGTAGACGACCGGGCCGTCCCAGTCGACGCCGAGAGAGCGAAGGGTCGCCAGCTGTCTCGCGGCGAACTCCGGCCGGCATCTATCGTCGAGGTCCTCCATGCGGATGACGAAACGCAACCCGGCACGCCGTGCCAGAGCCCAGGCCAAGAGCGCGGTGCGCAGATTGCCCAGGTGGAGCTCGCCCGTCGGGGACGGCGCGAAGCGCCCCGTCCCCATCCTCGGCGAGCGCGCGGCCTCCGCACGGCTGCCGAGATGCGTCCTGTCCACAGCTGCGAGCATAGCCTCCGGCGGCGTTGCGTGAAGCCCGCCATCGCCGCGCGCCGTCCGGCGCTCCGCCCCCGTCCGCTGAGACGGATCCGGGAGAACTCGTCTCCAGTCACCGAGAAGTTGTGCCGGGCCGGCAACTGTGCCAAGATACCTAGCCAATCGGGGAAACGATCCGCTACATCCCCCCACGGGTGGACGTGCCCAGGGAACGATGTTTGATACCTTAAAGGAGCATGGTATTTTGTCACTGTCGCACACCTCTATCAACGCTGGTCGTGTGCGGTCATGACAGAAGGAGTCACCTATGGCCCATTCATCACGCACACTGATGGGCATAAAAACTACAATAGCGAGTACTATTGTCGCTCTTTTCGCAGCATTTGCCGCCCCGCTCACACCGGCAAGCGCTCACGCACATGCTGCTATCTCAGTCACTGATGTCAAGCTCACCAGATCGGATGCAAACGGGAATCCAATCGCCTCTCCTCTGCGAAACGACGATATCGCCTCCTTCAGCTTCACCTGGAGCGCCGGAGACGCCGCCGTATCCGAAGGGGAATCGATAACGGTCGGCCTTCCGGAGTTCTTCGGCAACCTCGACTACGGACGAGCCGCTGCCCTCACCGCCCAGCGGATGGGGTCGACCGTCCCCATCGGGACGTGCGCCATCGCCAAGCGCAGTCTTGCCTGCACCTTCGCCAAAGGCCTGAACGCCCTCCGCGCTCAAGGCTTCGTCGACATGAAGGGAACGATCAGCGTTCTGCTCAAGGCGACGTCGCAGACCGCCGCCAAGTCCGCCCGGTTCCTCATCAACGGGAAGCCCGTCTCCGTGTCGATTCCGGGCGGAGGGATCGGCCCTCGCCCGGCTGCCGCATACCAGCCGGTGAGCTTCGGCAAAGTGGCGGGAGCTCTGGGAGCCGAGAGCAAAATCCTCCTGTGGTCGATCAACTTCGGCTCCAACCACGTCTCCGAGAAACTCAAGGCCAGCGGCCGGGATCTCCCGCTCAACGGCAAGTCCACGGCGATCTCCTTCACCGACCAGCTGGGCCCCGGCCAGGCCTTCCAAAGCAACGGCAGAGGCCGATGGGTTCTCTTCCGGACGTCCGGTCGAGGCGACAAGGCCGCCCGGCGGGAACCGCTCACAGACTCGAGCGGATACGACTACTCGACGAGTCACGGGAACTTCGACATGAGCGTCGAAACCCGCGGCGCACAAGCGGTCATCAAAGCCAGCGGCCCATGGGCGCCTGACACGAATTACGCGATCGGATACGCCACCGACCTCGCGAACGGCAAAGCCACCCCCGGATTCGCCTACTCGAGCACAGTCAAGCTCGACGGAACTCCGCTCGCATCGACTTTTTCTCGCTATTACACCGATCCTTTCTCAAGCAGGGTGGATCTGAACGCCGCTTTCGGAAGCTTCGACATTCATATGAGCGTCAGCGGCACCCACACTCCGGACTTCTCGTCCAATGCAACTTTCCCCGTCACCGCGGATTACACTCTACCGGAGGGAATGAAAGTCACTTCCTACAAAGGTTGGAAAGCTCCCGGAACCGTCAACGGGTCCGGCACGGGCGGCTCCGTCACGCTGATGGCCAAGACCGGGCAGACCACCGCCGTCGCCGAGAGATTCCCAGCCGGAACCCGTGTGACCCTGCGCGAAGACCTCTCCCACGTCTCCGGAGCCGCCCAGGGCGTCTCCTGGCAGAAGCCCGTTTTCAAACTGGAGGACAGGGAGATCGCCACACTGACCATCGGCGCGAAGGCGCGGGCGAAGGTCACTGTGGTGAACACCGTCGCCAAGCGCTCGGCGCCCGAGTCGTCGCCGTCGACGGTGGCCCCCACGGCCTCGCCGAGCTCGCCGGCTTCGCCGACTCCTACGTCCGGTCCTACGACTTCGCGGACGCCGGAGCCGAGCCCCTCGACCCCTTCAACGCCGAGCGCATCGCCGACGGCACCCCCCACACCCACGCCCTCGACGCCGGCACCCACCATGACGACCACGCCGAAGCCCTCGCCGAGTCCCACAGCCGACCCCTCCCCGTCGCCCACCGGCGAGCCGACAGCCACCGGCAAGCCCACGCCGACCGGCAAACCCACACCGAGCACCGAGCCGTCGCCTACCCCCAAGCCGTCGACCACGACCAGGCAGCGCGAACCAGAGCCATCGAATTCGTCTCTGCCCGAACCGAGCCCTTCCGACCCGGCTACGCCGACGGCCTCGTCGAGCGCGCCGAGTAAGGCCGAAAGCGAGTTGGAGCTGATGTCGATCCTCGGGCTGGACACGGAGTCCGAGTTCCTCAAGAGGGTCGACGGACCGGGGCAAATCGTCTCCACGACGAGCAAGTACCGCACGCCCGTCGCCCGAAACAACGCGATCAGTCCCCTTCCGTCCGTCAGGCAGCGCTCATCCGGCATTCCGATCATCGACACCGGTATGGACATGGGCGGTGGAGTCATCTGCGCCTTCGGGATGGGACTGATCGGCGCCGCCCTGGTACTGCGCCGGTATCTGGCCTAGGCGGCCTCCCATGGGCGAACGTCGCGGCTGCAGGGACGAATTACCGTGCGCCTTGGGCCTAAGCGCGGGGACGACGTCGAGTGACCAGTCCTGTCCGGCAGATGCGGCTGGCTGGGCGCCAACGCGCGAACGTCACCGTCCGCGCGGCTCAGCGGCCCGTAGACGCCCTCCAACACTGGGACGTTAGACTTCTGGGGTGAACACCACCGGACGGCCTGCGGTCGGCGAGGCGAAACCCCGCCGATCCGCTCTTCTCATCGACGAGGAGGCCCGCTGGATCCGCCATCCGCGCGACCTCTTCTCGGCGAGCATCACGGCATTGGCCATCGGCGGCGTCATGCTTTTGGCGATCTACGCCTCCTCGACCACGCTGGCGGTCACCCGGGACGTCCGAACCGCTACCAACGAGATCCTCGAGACCATCCTCTTCATACCGGTCAACGTTCTGGAAGGGCTGATCAGCTTCTTCCTGCCGCTGACCGTGATCGTCGACATCGCCTGGCATCGACGATGGCGCGCGCTGATAACCGCCGCCGGGGCCACGGTCAGCGCCGTCGGCATCGCCTTCGGCCTCCTGTGGTTCTTCACGAAGTACTTCCCCCTCTCCCCCCTGACCGGCCAGCTGTCGGACTCGCTGACCGAGCAATCCTACATCTGGCTGCTCCCCTACGTGGCGGTGATATCCGCGATCCTCACCGTGGCGTCGTCGGGGAAGAAGACGAAAACCGCCCGCTGGGGCTGGCCCCTCCTGTCCATCGTCCTCGTCCTGTCGGTTCTGCAAGGCAACCAGACGCTGCCGGGCGCGCTCATCACGGCCTTCCTCGGCACGACATGCGGCATGCTGGCCCGATACATCCTCGGCGACCTGCCGAATCACGCCGCGGGGGTCGACCTGGTCCACCTCGTCCGCCGCGCCGGCATCGACGCCAAGCTCATCGTCCGGATCGACGAGCTCCCCGAAGAAGCGACGCTCCAAGCCTGGGTCGCATCGGCGCGCACCGATCTGGGGCACGTCGACCGATACGGCGTCGAACAGATCCGCGCGATCCTCAAGCAGGCGGGGGAATCAGCCGAGAACGCCGAGACCGGGCGGACCGCCCACGACGACCTGCCCTACACGACGACGCTGCCGCTTCCCTCGCCGGGTCTCATCCGCGCCCTCGACGTCGACGCGAACGAGGTCCGCGACACCGTCCTGGAGAGCTACCATCCCCCCATAGGCGAGGAAGCCGCCCGCAACTACGTGGTCATCGACGCCGACGACGTCGCCTACCACGCCTCGATGCTCGACGCCGACCGCCAGATCGTCGGCCTGCTGGCGACCATGTGGAGCAGGATCGTCCTGACGACGACAGCACGACACACCGAAGCCACCATAGAAGCAGCCAAAGACCGCTTCGCGCTGATGGAGCTGGCAGCCGTCTCCGCGCGGCTCGTTCCCGACCGCGGGCTCCACGTGGCCGCCACCGACAACTCCGCCGTCATCCTCATGCGGGTGTGCGGCGGCACCGCCCTCGACCGCTTGGACGCCGACGGGATACCCGACAGCGCGCTCGACGAGGTCTGGGACATCCTCCGTCACGCCCACCAGCGCGGACTGTCCCACGGCGACGTGCAAGCCGGCGTGACGGCTCTGCGGGACGGGCACGTCGAACTGCTCCACTGGGAGAACGGAAGCATCGCCGCCTCGGAGATGGAGCGGCGCATCGACATGGCCCAGACGATGGCGATGATGGCGGGGATGGTGGGCATCGACAGGGCGGTGGCTTCCGCCAACCGCTGTCTGTCGGCCGACCAGGTCATCTCCCTGGCCCCGATCCTCCAACGCGCCGTCATCCCCGCGCAGACCCGCGCCCAGTTCCACGACCGCAAGGAGCTCGAATCCCTGCGCGACAGGCTCACCGAGCAGGTTCCCGAAGTCGGCACGATCACGCCGACCCAGCTCTACCGGTTCTCCCCGCGAACCGTAGTCACGGTCACGATCGGACTCATCGCCGTCTATCTGCTCCTCGGCTCGGTCAACTTCACCGACTTGCGCGAAACGCTTGCGCAGGCCAACCCGCTGTGGATGCTCTTCGCCTTCGGATCGGCCCTCTTCACCTACCTCGGAGCGGCCATGACCCTGCAGGCCTACACGGCCGAAAAGCTGCCTCTGCGCGAATCGACCATCGTGCAGGTCGCCGCCTCCGTCGTCACCCTCGTGGCGCCGGCCGGCATCGGCCCCGCCGCGCTGAACCTCCGATTCCTGCACAAGCGCAGGGTCCCCACGCCTATCGCACTGGCGACCGTGACCCTGGTGCAGGTCGCCCAATTCGCCACGACGATCATCTTCCTGATCGTCCTGAGCCTGGCGACGGGAGAGGTGGGCCGGCTGACGCTGCCGTCCGGATCGGTCCTGTTCGGGGTCGTCCTGGCGATCCTGGTCATCGGCGCCCTCATGCTCATCACGCCCCTGAGGCAGTGGGTGGCCCGCAAGACCCGCCCGACCATCGACCAGGTTTGGCCCCGGCTCGTCTGGCTCACCACCCATCCGAGCCGGATCCTCTACGGCTTCGCCGGATCGATCGTGCAGACCATCGCCTTCGTGACCTGCTTCGGCGGGTGCCTGGCGTCCTTCGGCTACCCGCTGCCGATCGTCACCCTCGCGCTGACCTACCTGCTGTCCAACTCCCTGGGATCGATCATCCCCTCCCCCGGCGGAATCGGACCGGTCGAAACGGCCCTGACCGGAGGCCTGTCCGTGGCGGGCGTGCCCTATTCGATCGCCTTCTCGACGGCGATCCTCTACCGGCTCTTCACCTTCTGGGGGAGAGTGCCGCTCGGATGGCTCGCGCTGCGGTACCTGAGCAAGCGCGAGATCATCTGACAGACGGGCGCGTCGGCTTCCAGCAGTCCGGAACGCCGGGACGGCCTCTGCGAACGGCGGACCGCACCCGGCGCCCGGCGAATCATTCCGAAGCCCTCCACACCGCCGCCGCCTGTGACTAGACTGCATCTGTGAGCAGCCCAGAAGACAGCCCCCCGTCCACGAGCGCCTCTGACGCCGGCACCCCCTCCGCGAAGGCCTCGGCAACCGGTACGGCGCCAAAAGCCTCCTCAGCCAACGCAGAGGGAGGCGGGGAGAGAGAGCGGACGGACACGCCCTCGGCAGACGAAGGAGCCGGACACGACGAAAGGACGCCGAAGCCCGGCCGGAGTCGTCGTCTCCTCCGTCGACTCCGCGGCTTGCGACCTGACCCCCGCAGCCTCGCTCACTGGATCATCGCGGCGGTCGCCGCCGGGGCCTACATCGCCTACTCCGCCTTCCAATGGCGCGACTTCGCCGTCCCGTCCTGGGACCTCGGCATCTTCAGCGAGCTGGCAAAACAATACGGAGGCCTGCACGCCCCGACCGTCGACATCAAAGGACCGGGATTCAACCTCCTGGGCGACCACTTCCACCCCCTCCTCGTGCTTCTGGGGCCCGTCTACTGGCTCTTCCCCTCGGGACTGACACTCCTGGTCGTCCAAGATCTGCTCTTCGCCGCGAGCGCCGTGCCCATCATGCGGCTCGCCTCCGCGCGCCTGGGAGACCGCCTCGGCGCAGCGGTCGGCGTCTCCTACCTCATGAGCTGGGGCCTGTGGAGCGCAGTCGAATCGCAGTTCCACGAAATCGCCTTCGCCGTCCCCCTGATCTCCTACAGTCTGTGCTCGTGGATCGAATCCGAGGGCCGCTCACGCAGCGCCATCGTCTCGATGGCGGCCCTCGTGTTCGTCAAGGAGGACCTCGGGCTGACCGTCGCGGCGTTCGGCCTGGTCGTCATCTGGATCGAGTGGGGCCGCACCACCCGCGAGGGCGACTTCGACCTGTACGTGCGCAGCCTCACCTCCCTGATGGCCACTCTGCGATCGCGCACCGCCAGGATCGGAGCAGGGCTCGCCGCCTGGGGCATCCTGTGGACGCTCCTGGCCATCACGGTCATCCTGCCCGCTATCCACCCCGGAGGGACGTGGGAGTACACCGACAGGCTGTCGCAGACCGATACGATGACCACCGGGCCGTTCACCCGGCTCATCTTCCCGACCGTCAAGCTCCAGACCCTCGGGCTGCTGGCCCTCGCGGCCGGAGTGATCGGCGCGGTCAGCCCCTACATGTGGATCATGGTGCCGACGCTCGCGTGGCGGTTCCTCGGAAACGTCGACTTCTACTGGGGATGGCACTGGCATTACTCGGCGATCCTCGTGCCCATGGCAGTCGTCGCCCTCGTCGACTCGGCGCACAGACGACGCAGAATCCGAGGAGCCGCAGCGCTCGCCGTCGCCGTGTCCCTGTGCTCGAACCTCGCCGTGGCGTGGACGTCGACCATCGACCAGTTCTTCGACCGCCAACCCCACGCGCTCACCGCCAGGCAGCGCACAGCGGCCGAAGGGGCGGTCGCGATCGCCGGCTCGGGTCACAGGGTCGTCGCCAGCCTGCGCCTGCTCGCGTACCTCGTCCCCGACAACAGGGTGTTCTGGGAGGGGACGGCCAAGGGAGCCGACGTCGACGTCGTCGCCGTGGACCCGGCCTCCGCCGCGAGCAGCTCGGGGGAGGCGGCCGACAAGTGGGCCGAAGAGCGCTTCGGCGGCCGGTGGCGGATCGTCTACCTCAAAGAGGGGTACCAGGTGGCGGTGCGGATCGAATGACCGCCCGCATAACCGCCCGGGGGCGACGGCGCCGACTGGCCGGCGACGGCTTCGCCGTGTTCGCCGGCGGAATGGCGGGAACCGGACTGCGTTCCCTGGCCGCTGCGACCATCCCCGAGGGGACTCTTCCGTGGGCGACCCTCACGGTCAACCTCCTCGGATCTCTGTGCCTGGGGCTGCTCCTCGGCCTCCTCCGGAGAGTCGATCGCTCCCCTCGTCTCCGGCTGTTCCTGGCAACGGGGATCCTCGGCTCGTTCACGACGTACGGCACCTTCGTCCTGGAAACCACCCGCCTGTCCGCCCCGGGTGCGGTCCTCTACGCGGCGGTCTCGCTGATCGGCGGGGGATGCCTGGCGGTGTGCGGCCTTCAGGCGGGGCGCAGCCTGGCGAAGGGGGATCACCGGCGATGACGTTCGCAGCCGTCTGCCTGGTCGGAGGCCTGGGGGCGGTGTGCCGCTTCGGCCTCGACTCCCTCGTTTCGCGCCGCGCCCCCGGAGGCTGGGGGACGTTCGCCGCCAACGCAGTGGGCTGCCTTCTGCTGGGGGTCGCCGTGGCATGCCCGGGGATGCCCCCGCAGGCGGCGCGAATCCTGACCACCGGTTTCTTCGGCGGATTCACGACCTTCTCCACTGCGATGGCCGACGCGGTGCGCCACCTCGAACGCGGCCGCCCGGCGCACACCGCGGCCCATCTCCTCGGCACGTACGGAACCGGATTGGCTGCCTTGGAGCTCGGACGCGTCCTCGGCGCGGCCCTGTGAGCGTCCGAAAGCGCACAATCCGACCCGCGTGAATGCGATTCGTGACACAATCGTCGCATGAACGAACTCGCAGGCACCCCCGCTCGCGAGCAGGATCTCGTCGACGTCGACGCCCTGCTCTCCGCTTATTACGATATCGAACCAGATCCCTCCGATCTAGCTCAAACCGTCGTCTTCGGAACGTCAGGCCATCGAGGCTCAAGTTTCGACGGCGCTTTCAACGAAGCCCATATCGCGGCGACGACCCAGGCGATCGTCGACTACCGCCGCGCCCAGGGATACGACGGCCCGCTCTTCATCGGCCGCGATACGCACGCCCTGTCCAAGCCCGCCGAGGAGACCGCGATCGAGGTCCTCGTCGCCAACGGCGTCGACGTCCGGGTCGACGCCCGGGGCTCGTGGACGCCGACGCCTTCCGTCTCCCTGGCGATCCTCGTCGCCAACGGGGCGGGGAGCGGCACCGGCGTGCGCAACTCCGGATCGGGGCTGGCCGACGGCATCGTCATCACCCCGTCCCACAATCCGCCGCGTGACGGCGGCTTCAAGTACAACCCGCCGACGGGCGGCCCCGCCGACACGGACGCGACGAAGGTGATCGCGGCCCGCGCCAACGAGCTGCTCCGGGAGGGGTGGAAGAAGATCGAGCGCGTTCCCTACGAGCGCGCCAAGGAGTCCGTGCGCGGATACGACTTCCTCTCCGCCTACGTCGAGGCCCTGCCGACCATGATCGACTTCGATGCCATCAGAGCCGCCGGAGTCCGCATCGGCGCCGATCCCATGGGCGGCGCCTCGGCGGAGTACTGGGGCGCCATCGGCGAGCGCTACAACCTCGACCTCACGGTGGTCAACCCCGTCGTCGACCCGCAGTGGCCCTTCATGACGCTCGACTGGGACGGCAAGATCCGCATGGACTGCTCCTCCCCCTACGCCATGGCCTCTCTGCGGGCCCGCATGACGCCCGGCGCAGACGGGGCGACGCCCTTCGACGTCGCCACCGGCAACGACGCCGACTCCGACCGCCACGGCGTCGTCACGCCGGACGCAGGGCTCATGAACCCCAACCACTACCTCGCCGTGGCGATCGAATACCTCTTCTCCCACCGCTCCGGCTGGAATCCCAGCGCGGGTGTCGGCAAGACGCTCGTCTCCTCCTCCCTCATCGACCGAGTCGTCGACGGCATGGGCAAGAAGCTCGTCGAAGTCCCCGTCGGATTCAAGTGGTTCGTTCCGGGCCTGCTGTCGGGGACGATCGGATTCGGCGGCGAGGAGAGCGCCGGCGCCTCCTTCCTGCGCACGGACGGGACGGTGTGGACCACCGACAAAGACGGCCTGATCATGGACCTGCTCGCCTCCGAGATCATCGCGGTGACGGGCAAAACCCCCTCGCAGCTGCACGAGGAGCAGGTGGCCCGCCACGGAGCCAGCGCCTATGCGCGCATCGACGCCCCGGCGAGCAAGGAGCAGAAGGCCAAACTGGGAGCCCTGGCCCCCGAGGACGTGACGGCCCGCGAGTTGGCGGGCGAGCCGATCCTGGCCAAGCTCGTCGCCGCTCCCGGCAACGGCGCGCCGATCGGCGGGCTCAAGGTGGTCACCGAGAACGCCTGGTTCGCGGCGCGCCCCTCGGGAACCGAGGACGTCTACAAGATCTACGCCGAGTCCTTCAAGGGCGCCGAGCACCTCGCATCGGTGCAGGAGGAGGCCAAGAAGGTCGTCTCGGCGACGATCGGCGCCTGACGGCTTCCGCTCCCTCTCCGGCCGGCGGTCACCGCCATCCCCCGGTCGGAGCGTAGAGTTGGGCATCATGCCGGGTGCGTTCGCCGCGCCGCCGCACAGGCGAACGCACCCCACGGCGGGCTTCGGCGCCGCACCGGCTGTAACCCCGCATCGACCAACGAAGGAGAAACAATGGCGATCCCCACCCCTCCCAAGGGAGCCGCGGATATCGGCGTCACCGGCATGGCGGTGATGGGCTCGAATCTGGCCCGCAATCTCGCACGCAATGGCTTCAAAGTGGCCATTCACAATCGCAGCGTCGGCAAGACCGAGAAGGTCGCGGCCGAGCACGGCGGCGAAGGCGAGTTCTACCCGGCCGAGTCGATGGCGGATTTCGTCAACGCCCTGTCCACCCCGCGCGTGGCGATCATCATGGTCAAGGCGGGCGCTCCGACGGACGCGGTGATCGAGGAGCTCGCCTCCCTGATGGACCCCGGGGACATCATCGTGGACTGCGGCAATTCGAACTACCACGACACTCGGCGCCGCGAGGCGGACATCCGCGCCCGCGGGCTGCACTTCGTGGGCTCGGGCGTCTCCGGCGGGGAAGAGGGCGCGCTCAACGGCCCCTCGATCATGCCCGGCGGCACGGCGGAGTCCTACGACCGGCTCGGCCCCATGTTCGAGACGATCTCCGCGCACGTAGACGGCGTCCCCTGCTGCACGCACGTCGGCCCCGACGGGGCGGGCCACTTCGTGAAGATGGTGCACAACGGCATCGAGTACGCCGATATGCAGCTCATCGCCGAGGCCTACGACCTCATGCGCAAGGCGCTGGGGATGAGCGCCCCGGACATCGGCAAAGTCTTCGAGAAGTGGAACGCGACCGAGCTCGACTCCTACCTCATCGAGATCACCGCCGACGTGCTTCAGCACTACGACTTCGCCACCGGCGAGCCGTTCATCGACGTCGTCCTCGACCGCGCGGGCCAGAAGGGCACGGGTGCATGGACGGTGCAGAACGCAGCGGAGTTCGGCGTGCCGGTCACGGGCATCGCCGAGGCGACCTTCGCCCGTTCCCTCTCCGGCGGGGTCCCCGAGCGACAGGCCGGGCGGAAGGCGCTCCCCGCAGGCGTCCAGAGCGTGCCGGTCGACGACCTCGAGGCGTTCGTCGAGGACATCCGCCAGGCGCTGTACGCCTCGAAGATGGTCGCCTACTCCCAGGGCTTCGAACTCATCCGCAAGGCCTCCGCCGAATACGGCTGGAACGTGGACCTGGGTGCGATGGCCCGCATCTGGCGGGGCGGCTGCATCATCCGCGCCGTCTTCCTCAACCGGATCACCGAGGCCTACGAGCGCGACCCCGAGCTCGCGCTGCTGCTGGCCGACCCGTACTTCACGGGCGAGATCGGCAAGGCGGTGGCCTCGTGGCGACGCGTCGTCAGCTACGCCGCGCTGACGGGCGTGCCGATCCCGGCCTTCGCCTCCTCGCTCGCCTACTACGACGGCGTGCGGGCCGAACGCCTGCCGGCCAACCTCATCCAGGGCCAGCGCGACTACTTCGGCGCCCACACCTACAGACGCGTCGATCGCGAGGGGACGTTCCACACCCTGTGGAGCGGCGACCGCAGCGAAGTCCGAGAGGACTGACGGCACGCCGATCGGGGCGGCCGGCCGCGCGGTCGGCCGCCCCGAAGGGACTTTTAGGAGACTCCGCTGACCGCGGATCGGACGGGCGGCTGGACGGTCCACCGCATCCGACGGATCCCACACGCGGATCTCATACGAACCGGCTTTCGCTTCTTTCGTTTCAGAGATATCATAAGGGCATGGCCGTAGAATCGCAGACAGTCAAAAGAGCGCGTCAGCGGGGCGCCCAGGCGTCGCTGACGATCATGCCCACACAGGATGGCCAGACGCTCGACGCCGTTGACAGAACTCTGTCCCCGCAGGCGAAACTCGTCGACGCAGAAGGCCACACGACGCCGATTCCTCCGGAGATCCACGACATCCTCCGGGAAGTCGTCGAGGCGATGCAGGCCGGCAGGGCAATCGTCCTCACACCGATGACGACTCGCCTGACCACCGGCGAGGCGGCTTCGTACCTAGGCGTCTCACGGCCCACGCTCGTCAAGCTCCTCGAGGAGGGGAAGATCGGCTATGACAGGCCGAACCGGCATCGTTACGTACTCCTGCGGGATCTCGAGGAATACTCGCGGAAACAGCACGAAATAGCCGCGGACGCGCTCGATTCGATGATCCGCGAAGCCGATGAAGCCGGCCTTTACAACATCGAGCCGAAGATTTTCGACGAAGCCCTCGCCGAAGTCCGTGGAGAAGAGTAGACGGCCCGAATCGGCTGGGACGCCGGGACGCCGCGGAGACGTCGTCGCATCGGGGCGGAGACGACACACCAGGCAGGGCTTCGGTCAGCCGTCGCCGCATCGGCGCGGAGACGACACGCCCAGACACGCCCATATTTCATGGCTGCCCTTTTCGCTTTCACGCTGTAAATATATACTGTTTGTGCGAGGAGGTGGGGTGTGCTGGAAAATGCGTCTCGGAGGCGCCCCTATATGTTGGCATAGAGCCGATCGACGGCCATCTCACTCGCATACTCACCCGCCTCGCCGGACGCGGATTTCCGGTGAGGAAAGCACGGTGGCACAACTACATCGGCTTCGAGCACACCAAGCAGCGCGCTGAATACCGTGCATGTCTCTCAAAGGAGCAATGTGTCTACCATTCGTATCCATCATTTCCTTCGAACTGCAATGGCCTCGGTGGCGACGGCCGGGATGGTCTCGGCGTTCGCCGTCGCCTCCTCCGCGACGGCGTGCGTCTCCTCGTCGAGCGGGGGTGCGTCCAAGGGGTCGGCCACCGGAACCGTGCAGCCACAGCGACCGGCGAAATCGCCCTACTACGTCAAAGGCTGGGGCACTCCCGTCTTCAACGAAGACTTCAACGATCCCTCACTGGCTCAATGGAACATACACGATAATGAATACGCCAATCACGATTGGTCAACCGTAAAAAAAGAGAATGTCACCGTGAAAAACGGAAAAATCATTCTCAACACAAAACGCCTAGACCAAGCGGTCAACGATGAGAAAAACGAGAAAAAACGCTGGTATTCCGCGGGATTCATCGACACCGTAGGAAAATTCTCCCAAGCATACGGACGTTTCGAAATGCGCGCGAAACTACCCACGATTAAAAACAAATCGCGCGGCATCTGGCCCGCCTTCTGGCTCCGCGCCGACAACCCGAGCAACGGCGGCGAGATAGACATCCTCGAGGCTTACGGCACCCCGGACGCGGTCAACGGCTTCGACCCGGCGGGCCGCTCCCAGGGGACGCTGCACTACACGCAGGACGGCGAGAACTGGACGATGACCTCGAAGTTCACGCCCAAACGCATCGACCTCAACGACGGCGAATTCCACACCTGGACGCTGGAGTGGACGCCGGAGAAGATCACCTTCCTCGTCGACGGCCAGGCGTACCACACGGTGAAGAAGACGGACGACCCCCGTTGGAAGAAGGCCTTCGGCTCAGGGGACCCGTACAGCATCCGCCTGAACGTGCAGGTCGGCTCGAAGTACTGGGGAACCCCCAACCCCACGGACACCGCCGACCGCACCGACTACGTCGTCGACTACGTACGCGTCTGGAAATACCGGGGGTGAAGGCGCCGTAGCCGAACGTCCACGCCGTGGAATCGCATCGGCTTCAGCCCGTTCCACGCGGGAGCGCCGGACCGGGGCGATCTCATCGGCGCCCCCGGCCCGGCACTCCGATCAGGCCTGGCCGTCCCGACTGGGGATGATCCCCCTCCTCATGGCCTCCACGACGGCCGACGTCCGGTCCGCGACGCCGAGCTTGGCGAAGATGCGGGAGAAATAGGTTTTCACGGTCGTCTCGCCGAGGTTGAGGATCCTGGCGATCTGCCGATTGGTCTTGCCTCCGGCGGCCAGCGAGAGCACCCGTTCCTCCTGCCCCGACAGGGCCTCCTCCCGGCTTTCTCCCCGCATCCTGTTGGCCACGGCCTCGGCGGCCCTCTGGTCGAGCACGGTCCTGCCGCCTGCCGTCGCCCGGATGGCTTCGGCGAGCCTGGCCGGCTCAATGTCCTTGAGGACGTATCCACCCGCGCCCGCTTCGATCGCGGCGAGGATGTCCCGGTCTGTGTCGTAGGTCGTCAGGATGAGCACCCGCGTGCGCGGGCAGATCCTGCGCGCCTCGCGCGTGACTTCCGGGCCGTCCATGTCCGGCATGCGCAAGTCCAGAAGCAAGACGTCGGGTTGGAGGCGTTCGACGAGCTCGAGGGCCTGGGCCCCTCCCGACGCCTCACCGAGGACCTTGAGATTCGCGTACCTTTCGATCATGCTCCTGATCCCCTCGCGGATCATGGGGTGGTCATCGGCCATGACGATGGAGATCATCGCGGTCCTCCTCGGTAGTGCAGCCTTCTTCGATGCGGCGAGGTCTTTCGGCGGGCTGCCCCTCGGCTGAGCCGGAGTGCGGCAGCGGGATGCGGGCGCAGACGCGTGCGCCGGCTCCGGGAGCGCTCTCGATGAGCAGGCGTCCCCCGACGTCGACGGCCCTTCCGGCCATGTCGCCGATGCCGAAACCCCCGGCTCCGTCGCGCCGGGCCTGGGGATCGTCCGGGTCGAAGCCGACGCCGTCGTCGCGGATCTCGAGGCGCAGAACGCCTTCCGACTGCCCGAGGGACACTTCGACGCGACTGGCCTGCGAGTGCCGGGCGACGTTCGTGACGGCCTCCTGGGCTATGCGAAGCGTCGCGACCCGCACGGACTGCGGGAGCGCCGGCAGCGCCTCGTCCAGCGAGCGGGTCACCGCGATGCCCGAGTTCTGGAGGCCGTCGGCCACGCGGTCTATCGCCTCGGCCAGCCCCTGCCCGTCCAGCGCACGCGGGCTGGCGTCGGCTATCATGCGCCTCGTGTCGTCGAGGCCCTCCTGGGCCAGGGAGACGATCATCGCCAGATGCCGGGACGCCCGCGGATCGCCGGCCCTCTCCTCGTCGGCCGCCGCGCGTGCGAGGGCGAGGATCGAAGCCAGTCCCTGGGCTATCGTGTCGTGCATCTCGCGTGCGATGCGCTCGCGTTCTCGCGCGGATCCCTCCGCCTGGGAGAGCCGCGCGATGCGCCTGTTCTGGGCTTCGAGCCGTTCGATGAGCCGCTGGTTGCGCTCATCGGCCACCGCCAGCAGGTCGATGGGCTTCCCGAACAAGCCCGTCAGCACGACGATGACCGCCGCCGCGAGCGCCCGCCGCAGCACGGCCTGCAGGGTGGGGTCGGCGGCCGCGTGCACGGCGAGGAGGCCGAGGTTCACCGCCCCCACCGTGTACATGGCCGGCTTGTAGGGCAGCACGATGAACAGCTCCGGTATGAGATAGGCCTGGGCGATGCCCGCGTCCGGATTGAGCGCCGCCGCCCCCATGGAGCAGGCGACGGCGACGACGGCGAAGCACCGCCTGCCGATCGGGCCCGCCGCTTCGTCGTTCCGTCCTCGGCGGAACAGCCACGCGAAGAGCAGCGTGGGCGCGGCGGCGAGAATGCCGGCGAGGGCTGCTGGCAGCCGCCCCGCGCCCCGGCCGAGGACGAGGTGG
>ERZ773054.928-NODE-928-length-19607-cov-23.296747_pt1 | contig 19607 bp, 13 predicted proteins | sample MGYA00580630_ERZ773054 | MGnify/ENA primary metagenome ERZ773054 (study PRJEB29015, sample SAMEA2737994) | human oral metagenome | biome: human oral; feature: human-associated habitat; material: dental | place: China | collected 2115 ... | reverse complement strand
GGGCGCGCGCACGCCGAGCTCGGCTCGGGCGGGACGTGCGGCGCCCGGATCATCGATCACCGGGATGCGCCGGCGCTCTGAGCGACGTGCAGGCGTGCGGGGCCGAGGGCCCGAGTGCCGAGCCGGATGCGGTCAGACCACCAGCGGCGCTAGAAGGAACCCGAGTATGACGCATATGACGATCGAAACTGTTCCCGGCAGGACGAAGGGGTGGGCGAAGACGTTCCCGCCCACGCGCGTGGAGCCGGTGTCGTCCATCTCCATGGCCGCGACCGTCGTCGGGTAGTTCGGCAGGAGGTAGTAGTTGGCGACGGCGGGGTAACTGGCCAGTAGTGCCACAGCGGGCAGGCCGAGGCTCACCATGAGGGGCATGAATGCCTTGGTGGTGGCGGCGTGGGAGAACATGAGCGGCGCGGCGAAGTAGAAGAACACCGCGGCCAACCAGGGCAGTGCCTGGAGCGGTCCGGAGAGCGCGACCGAGATGGCCCCCTCGTAGTGCTCGACGAAGGCGTTGCCGAGCCAGGCCAGGCCCATGACGCAGATGGTCGCCGTCATACCGGCCCGGAAGGTGTCCTGGCTCGCGATCGACGCCGTGGGCTTGCGCGCCACGAGGCAGATGACGGCGGCAGTAGTCAGCATGATGGTCATGATGGCCAGTGTCGAGCTCATCGGCGGGTTGGAGATGATCCCGACCTCCTGGGAGGTCACCGTCGCGTAGGCGACGACCAGGACGAGGGCGGCGAGGAAGATGAGCAGACTCGGCACCGCACTGCGAGTGGGCCGGTAATCGTCCGTGACCGCGGCGCTCGGCCTGACCAGGCCCTTGTCCAGGCGCTCCCGGTAGACTGGGTCGTCCTTGAGATCGGATCCCTGGCGCGCGGCGACGACGGCGCCGACCGCCAGGCCGATGAAGGTCGTGGGAATGACGACGGCCAGGCAGATCAGGTAGCCGATCCCCAGCGGCTCGAGAGCGATGACGAGGGCGACCATGGCCGCCGAGATGGGCGAGGCGGCGACTCCCACCTGCGAGGCGACGACCGCGATGGACAGCGGACGGGAAGGGCGGATCCTGTGCTCCTTCGACACGTCGACGATGACGGGGATGACCGAGTAGGCGGTGTGTCCGGTACCGCACATGACGGACATGAGGAAGGTGACGAAGGGCGCCAGGAAGACGATCTGCCGGGGGTGCTTGCGCAGCAGGAGCTCAGTGAGGTGAACGAGGTGGTCCATGGAGCCGGCCACCTGGAGCGCGGCGACGGTGCAGATGACGGACATGATGATGCCGATGACATCCCAGGGCACGTGCTCACTCGCGGTGGGCACGCCGGTGACGGCCAGGACGATGACGCCGGCCGCTCCCGCCAGGCCGATGCCGATGCCGCCGAGCCTGGCGCCGACGATAATGAACAGTAGGACGATGAGTAGGTGGAACCAGATCATGGATGGTCTTCCTCCACTCAGGGGGACAGCGATTGCCCGCTGATCGGGCGCCACCCAGTGCCAGCGCATCCGGTGCCGCTGCGCCAGCGGCACCACGACTGGAAAGTGGTGACGCAAGACTCATTTTATAAGGCATTCTGTCATCTCGCTGGCTTTTGGCACGGGAATCGAATGGAAATGGGCTGAGAAGGCCTCACGGACTTGCGCGCACTTCTCCGAGCATCTCCTAGCACCCCATCCTCGTCCCCTCACGGTCAAAGAGTGTCAAAGAGCTCGACCCGGGCAGTGGCGGTCCAGCATTGAAAGGACGTGCAGACGTGCACAAGTGGACCCGTCTCAGCACGGAACCCGGGCCTCTGGCGGCGAATCGTGGAAGGAAAAGTTCTGATCTGAAGGTGCGCTCGGCGGGAGTCGCCGCTCTGCGACTCCCTAGAAACAACGAAAACCGCTGAGATTCAGCGGTTTTCAGTCGGGCTGGCGGGATTTGAACCCACGACCCCTTGACCCCCAGTCAAGTGCGCTACCAAACTGCGCCACAGCCCGTCCTTGCGGCTCAGCACCGCTGGGAACGAGTAGAACCATAGCCCATGAGGCCCTTACTCCCGAAATCTGCCGACGGTGACACCACTCACCGCTTGCTTCGACAGGTTGGCCGAGGAAGCCTCCGGCTCAGGTGCTTTCGGTCCAGGCCTTCATGCCACCGGCGAGGTTGGTGAGCTCCCCCGTGTAGCCGGCGGCCGTCAGCGCCTCGATAGCACGCGCCGAGCGCATTCCGGCAGCACAGTGGACGATCGTCTCCCGGCTCGGATCCAACTCCTCCATGCGCTCCACGACCTCCCCCAGCGGAATCCGCAGAGAGCCCTCAATGGCATCGATCGCCACCTCGTTCGGCTCACGCACATCCAGCAGCGTATAGGTGCTTCCGGGCGCCCGGCCCGCGGCGATCCGGGCACGCAACTCGGTGGCGGTGATCTCGTTCATAGTATGTCCCCTCGGAGTGTCGATCTTTCCGTCAGGAGTATCCCCCTGCGATCTGACACCGCAGAAGGCCTCGTAGTCAATGAGCCCGGTGATCGTGGGCTCGGTTCCGCACACAGGGCAGGTCGGATTCTTGACGACCGGCAGCTCGCTCCCCCTCCCCGTCCAGACGTTGAGCAGCACCATGCGACCGATGAGCGGCTGGGCTCCCCCAACAATGAGCTTGAGCGCCTCAGCGGCCTGAATGGTCCCGACGATTCCCGGCATGACACCCAGCACTCCGCCCTCGGCACATGAAGGAACCGCCCCCGGATCGGGCGGCATCGGGTGCACACAGCGGTAGCACGGGCCGTTCGGAGCGTCGAACACCGTCACCTGCCCGTGTGAGCGGAACACGGCTCCGTGCACAAGCGGAGTACCGAGCATGACGCAGGCATCGTTGAGCAGGTAGCGCGTCGGGAAGTTGTCGGTCCCGTCAATGACGACGTCCCACCCGGCGAGCAGCTCCATCGCGTTCGCGCTTGTCAGAGCCGTGTGGTGCGTGATGACCTTGACGTCGGGATTGAGGGCCTCCACGGCATGACGGGCCGATTCGGTCTTCGGCTGCCCCATTCCCGGCGTCGTGTGGATGACCTGGCGCTGCAGGTTGGAGACGTCCACAACGTCGTCATCGATGATGCCGAGGCACCCCACCCCGGCGGCTGCCAGGTAAAGAGCAGCCGGAGAACCGAGCGCGCCTGCGCCCACCAGCAGGACCCGAGCGGCGCGGATGCGCTGCTGCCCAGCGATGCTCACCTCGGGGACCAGCATGTTGCGGGAGTAGCGGCGCTTGTCCGCTGCGGACAGCGGCCGCAGGCGCTGCGAGTCGATGACTGATGCTTCTAGACCAGAGCGTTGCACGGGAAACTGTTCCCACGCCTTCCGTCAGTGGCGCAGCCCCCGGTAGCGGGTGATGAGGGCCCGGGTGGAGGCGTCCTGCGAGGCCAGGGCAGCATCGTCGCCCTGGACGGCGGGTGCGATCTGGAGCGCGAGCTTCTTGCCGAGCTCCACCCCCCACTGGTCGAAGGAGTCGATGCCCCACACGATGCCCTGGGTGAAGGTGATGTGCTCGTAGAGGGCGATGAGCTCTCCGACGACCGCGGGTGTCAGGGCCGGGGCGAGGATCGAGGTGGTCGGCTTGTTGCCGGCGAAGACGCGGGCCGGAACGATCTCCTCAGGGGTGCCCTCGGCACGCACCTCATCGGCGGTCTTGCCGAAGGCCAGCGCTGCGGTCTGGGCCAGGTAGTTGGACAGGAACAGCTCGTGAACATCCACTCCCCCGTCCTTGGTGGGGTGAGCGGGGTTGGCCACCGCAATGAAGTCCGCGGGGATGAGCTGGGTGCCCTGGTGGATGAGCTGGTAGAAGGCGTGCTGGCCGTTGGTGCCGACCTCGCCCCAGAAGACTTCGCCGGTCGTGGTCGTCGCGTCGGATCCGTCCCAGCGCACGCGTTTGCCGTTCGACTCCATCGTCAGCTGCTGGAGGTAGGCGGGGAAGCGGTGGAGGTACTGGCTGTAGGGGAGGATCGCGTGGGTGGCGGCGCCGAAGAAGTTCGCGTACCACACGTTGAGCAGCCCCATGAGCAGCGGGACGTTCCTGTCGGCCGGGGCGGTGGCGAAATGGAGGTCCATGGCACGCAAACCGGCAAGGAAGTCGGTGAAGTTGCTCGGGCCTATGGCGATGGCCAGCGATGTGCCGATGGCGGAGTCGATGGAGTAGCGGCCCCCCACCCAGTTCCAGAAGCCGAAGGCGTTGACGGGGTCGATCCCGAACTCGGCGACCTTCTCCAGATTGGTCGAGACGGCGACGAAGTGCTTGGCCACCGCCCCCTCGGCGTCGACGCCCCTGTCGGCCAGGGCGTCGAGGAACCAGGCGCGGCAGGCCTTCGCGTTCGTCAGGGTCTCCAGCGTGGTGAAGGTCTTCGAGGCGACGATGAACAGGACCGTCTCGGGGTCCACTCCGCGCAGCTTCTCCCCCGCGTCCGAGGGGTCGATGTTCGATATGAACCGGCATTCCAGGCCCTCTTGGACATAGGGCTTGAGCGCCTCGTAGGCCATGACGGGGCCGAGGTCGGATCCGCCGATGCCGATGTTGACGATCGTCGTCAGCGGTTTGCCGGTCACGCCGCACCACTGCCCCGAGCGGATCGCCTCGGCGAAGGCGTAGATCCGGTGGAGGACTTCGTGGACGTCCCCGACGACGTTCTGGCCGTCGACGACGAGGTGGTCTTCGGCGGGACGGCGCAGGGCCGTGTGGAGCACGGCGCGGTCCTCGGTGACGTTGATGTGCTCTCCGGCGAACATCGCCGCCCTGCGGGTGGTGATTCCCGTCTGTTCGGCGAGCTGGAGCAGGGCGGCGAGGATGTCCTCGTCGATGTAGTTCTTGGACAGGTCGACGAACAGGTCGGCGGCCTTGCGGGAGTAGCGTTCGGCGCGTGCGGGATCGTCGGCGAACCTCGCACGGAAGTCTGCGTTGAATCTATGGAAGAGTTCGGTCAGTCTCGACCAAGCGGGAGTCTGTGTGGCGTCCACGGGTGCGGTCATGATGAATCCTTTCATTCGGATGGGAGCGGGGCCGCCGGAGGGCAGCCTCGCGCCTCTCACCCCATCCTAAGGCGAACAGCGACGGTATATCGCCGAAATGTCCTGTCCGTCATATTATCCGCCTCCGAGGCCCCGCGCGGACGGCCCACGTTGTTCATCCGCTGCGCCGCCGAGTCGATAGTAGCCGAGGGTGCGCATCATGAGCGCCGGCCCGTTGACACGGGGCCGAGGGTGTGTCTCCGGCGTCTCTCACAGCCTCGCACCCGCGCTGGGCAGCGTGAGGACGGCGACCGTGCGTCCGGGGATCGTCACCGTCCCGGTGGCGGCGTCCCACACCGTCGACTTGACGACCGGGTCCGTGCCGTGCGCCTGGATCGGCGAGAGCCGATAGGCCTTGCCCCTGCCGCCCTCAATCGTCTCGACGATCGGGCGGGGCGAGGCGTTGAAGACCACCATGACCCCGTCCAGGGCCGGGTCCAGATCCTCCCCGACGGTGTCGTCGACGACCATGACGAGCAGCCCCAGCGTGGCGTTCGGGCCCGCATTGGGGAAGGAGACCTTCTGCTGGATCGTCTCGGCCTCCCCGAGGGTGAACAGCGGCGTGCTCCTGCGCAGCGCCAGGAGTTCCAGCGCCTGGCCGTGGGCGGCGGCGATGTCCTTCGCCCCCGGCTTGTTGGCGGGATTGGCCAGGTAGGGGGACATGGCCTGCCACCGGCTCCGGTTGTCGCGCTCGGGGGGCAGTCCGACGCCGAAATTCGACTCCTGCCCCGTCCAGTTGATGGCGTTGAACCAGTCGCCGGAGTTGTAGGAGTTGCGGTCCATGGACTTCGAGCGGAGCAAGTCGGTTCCCGCATGCCAGAACGCGGGGGACTGCCCCAGGGTCACGGTGGCCAGCGAGACGGTGTTCATGCGCACTCGGTCCTCCATCGTCGAGTTCGCGGGCATCTTCCACATGTTCAGGTCGTAGAGGGTCTCGTTGTCATGGGCATCCACGTAGTTGATGGACTCGTACGGCTGGCTGGCGTAGCCGACCACCTGGCCGTTGAAGTAGATCTCCGACCCTCGCCTCACGGTGCCGTCGCAGGCCGTGAACCGGTAGTCCCGGAGGTTTCCGGCCAGCCCGACCCTGATGACGTCGGTGAAGAAGCGCAGCTGGACGGCGTCGCCTCCCGCGATGCCGTTGGGGTCGGTGACCAGGCCGTTGCCGAAGCCCTGCGTGTCGTTCTTCCCGTCGGACTGCGAGCCGTGGACGGCGTCGCGCAGACGGTCGTTGAACGTCCCGATCCCCGTGCCGTTCATCGCGCCCTGCACGGACGGCGTGAAACGCGAGCCGTTGGCCGTCGTCCCGAACGACCACCCCTCCCCGTACAGGTACATGCTCTTGCCGTCCACGCCGTCCTCTTCCATGGTCAGGCCGTCCAGCGCAGCGCGGATCCTCTTCATGGACTCGACCGAGGTGAACTCCATGAGGTCGAATCGGAAGCCGTCGATCTTGTAGGCCCTGGCCCACGTGAGCAGGGAGTCGATCATGAGGTTCTCGGCCATGACATGCTCGGTGGCGAACTCGCCGCAGCAGGGGCTGGTCAGCGTCTGGCCTTCGTATCCGAGACGGTGGTAGTAGCCGGGCACGATCTTCTCGAAGACGGACTTTGCATCCTGGCCGTAGGCGTAGGTGTGGTTGAAGACGATGTCCTGGACGACCTGGTATCCGGCCTTGTGGAGGTTGCCCACCATCTGGCGGTATTCGGCCGTGCGGGTCCCGCCGTTCGCCTTGACGGCGTACGATCCCTCCGGGGCCGTGTAGTGGAGGGGGTCGTACCCCCAGTTGAAGGCGTCCACGTCCGCGACCTTGCCGACGGCGGCCTGCTGTTCCTGCGAGTCGGGCGCCGCATCGGCCGGCACGGCCGCCTTCCGCTGCTCGGCCGGGTCCTCGGGCACCGAGCCCATGTCGTAGGTGGGCAGAAGGTGCACTGTGTTCATCCCCGCCGCCGCGAGTTCGCGCAAGTAGGCCATCCCGGCCGAGCCCTCGACGCCGAAGGCCCCGTACTTGCCCCGCAGCCGCCGGGGGACGGTCGCGTCCGTGGCGGAGAAGTCGCGCACGTGCAGCTCCACGATGGCGCGCTCGGCGAAGCCTCCGATCCGCGGAGCGGGGGTGTCCGCCCACACCTCGGGCATGTAGCGCTCGTCGGCCAGATCGAGGACGACCGATCGCTTGGAGTCGATGGTCAGCCCCACCGAGTTCGGGTCGGTGACGAGATTGTGCTGGACGGTTCCCGCGATCCCCCTCTGGGCTTCGTCTCCGGGGGTGACGGCGGTGACGGGGATGTAGACCTCGACGTCGTACAGGTAGGGCTTGTCCTTCCAGGTCGGCCTGCCGGTGAGGGTCCACGAGCCGTCCGATTCGCGCCTCATCGGATGCTCGGTGTACCTCTCCGAGATGGGGCCCCTGTACAGGCGGAGCGTGACGGACTTGGCGGTGGGCGCCCACAGCGCGAACGAGGGGACGCCGTCGGCGAAGGTCACGCCCTGGGGCCTCAGGCGCGCCGATTCGGCGTACATCGCGTCGAGGATCCGCGCCGTCTGGAGCGAGGAGAAGGCGACGGGCCTGCCGTCGGGGCCACGCTGGAGGACGACGACCTGCCCCGTCAGGAGGGCTGCGGCGTCCACGGGTTCGGCGAAGCCCAATGCTCCGAAGTCTTCGCCGTCGAACGTGTAGGCGCCCGTCAGGTAGGGGTCGAGGGCCTTCTGCCCGGAGGTGATCCCGCCGTCCTTGACCAGCAGCTCGACCGAGCCGTCCGCTCCCGTGACCCTCTCCCCGTCGAGTTCGATCCCCCCTCTGGCCGCGTAGTACAGCCTGTACGTCGACCCCTGGCGCGTCGGCCAGGCGATCGTGTCCTCGTCGAGCCAGAACCCGATGGCCTGGCCTTCTCCGATAACCGTCATCCTCTTCTTCACCTCCACCGTCGAAACGTGTGAGACGCATACCCTCGAATGTGTCCGATATGCGGCAAATACCGCGAGCTTACCCGGTGCGTCCGACGGATGCGCATTGCGCATCCCACACCCCCGCGCGGGGGAGGCATCCCACACGCCTGTCCAACGCCTGAAGCCGCGGAGAATTTCCGGCCGGACCCCAGCGCCCGGCCGCCGATCGGCCGAAGCAGGAGCCGGCCGAGCCGGAGGCGGAGCCGGCTGCGGGTGTGCCCTTCGCGTCGACGTGAACGGCCCGATAGCGCGTTCCCCCGGCGGTCTCCGGCCGTGGAAGGTTCTCAGGCCTTCGCCCGGCGCGGCGCAGGGCGAAGGCCCCTCGTGCTCGCGAGGCGACGGGAGAACGCCGTTTCCGCCCACCGCGAACCGGCTGGTGGAGACGGACGCGAGCGGTCGCCCGGCGCCAGCGGCTGCCTTCCGCTGCCCGGGCAACGTCGCGGTCACGCTCGATATCGACACGCAATTCCATCCCGCGACCGGATCGGAGTGAAATATCATTTATTTATATCATAAGAGCTCAAATGAGTTGGTGCGGCAATATTTGCCGCACCAACTTCGATTCAGCTATGAGTAGTTTCATCGCCTTCGACGGAGGAAAACAAACGATTTATTGCACTTTATAGTCGAAAATGACAGTTTGCAGTCAGGAATGTCCATTTTGTTTTCGAAGACCGTGAAAATTACCTGCTACATCGGAATCCGTTCCTTTTATTATCGTTCTGGCCTGTTCAGTTGCAGTTCTGTAGTGCTTCAGACGCTCGACGATAGTATCCCGACTATTCTGAAAAGCCGTGGCAGCAGATTCGGCTTTCGCGCTTAAGCCCGAATTCACCAGCCCATCCTCTGAGGCTCTAATGGCGTTTTCACCGTCAATGCGTTCGACTTGTTCAATAGCCGCGTCCAATTTCCATAAAATGGATTTTATAGTGGACTCATCATATCGTAGGATATTCATTTCTTATTTTCCTTTCTTTAGAATTATTTCAAGTAATAAATGTCATTTATTACTTGTGGCCCATGTTTCAGGAGGTTCATTATTTTCATGCCTCCCCGTTGTTCGCAGCCTTTGAGGAATATTTTCAGTGCCTTTGGGCCATTCATCATAAAGTTTACCTTTAACGCATGGTGTTTCAATTTGAATTATGCTTCTTTTTAAATATGAAATATAAATGCGTGCACCTTTAGGATGAGAAAATACCGCAGACGCGCCACCGGGTTCACTTATATCGGGTTTAGGTGCATTAAAACCGTAAGGTTGTGCTATTTCATGCATTTTATTTATGGCAGCCTGCCAATTCTGCCGAGTGAACGGCCCTGCAGAAGCCAGACGATACGCTTCCGACGTATAACCGATGGGACAATCGATATGAAAGTTTTCCTCCACCTGTGCCTGAACGGACTGTGGAACCCACTCCCCTACACCGAAATCACGCGTCAGAACATCATAAAACGATAAAAGAAGATTTACCGTTCTATAACGTGCCTCTACTATGGATAAACTGCTTATATTTTTATGTACGTGCCTATCAGTTATATATTCGTCTGATTTGTTCATACAACTTCCTAAGAGTGATATTATAGAATATATTGCAATCAATTTGAACAATTTCAGCTGCATATAGTCCTCAGTTCTCTGGAGCGGCCATTCCGTTACCAGCGAGAATACTCGCTATATTATACGCAGAAGTACGATAATGGCCGTCATCTGTTTTATTCATGTACTCTGAATGTCCATATGATCCGGCATAGACTTCACCTGACGGACTCTTCCATTTTTCCGTGCTGAAATGCTCATAATCGACGTTATGGTCTGGAATAGCGCTTGGCGGAGTATTATGCCAGGCCGATCCCGCTACCGGATCGCCTCTGGCGCCACCGACGAAAACATGCCCAGGAAGCATGTTGAGGTTCGAATTACCCCCTTTCCCAAATCCCGGGGGGCCGAAAGCGGTATATCCATCGGGGGCCGTCGTTCTATTGAGAGCATATGCACTCAATAATGATCCATAAGAATGACCTGTAACAATCATGTGGGGGTCACCATTATGAGTTGTCTGTACGGCATCGCACAATCTAGAGAGTTTTTTCGCACCATCTTTCGCATGTTCATTCGATAAGACAGATCCGTCAGTGTTAAAAAGCGTATCATCCCAATCAGGTGCATCATAGTTCAGATTATAAATACCAGCAACACTTTGATCTTTTCTATCTGATTTTGATAAAATCATACGAGTTAATTGAAGTATATTATTCATATCTCTTATTCCCCCTCCCCAATTGCCGTTCTTTCCGAATATATTCTTATCTACTGTACTATTCATCCCTGGCGTATGAACCATCACATGATTCGCATTGTCAACGTCTCCTACTCCCACAATTGCACGTAAATTGGCTTTAGGTGAATCTCTAAAACCTATCAGCGAATAATTGAATGATTTTTGATTGAGAAGAGTGTTGATTTCCTCATCGCTGATTGGAATAGAGAAATTTTTTTGTAGAATATCAAGCGGCTGTTTCATATCGCTCAATTCTGTAAGTCTTTTTTCTTCATTCAATGTAAACGGAGGTCTATTTTTTCGCATAATAAGTGACATTTCATTATTTATAGATATGTATTTATTTCTCAAATACATAATATTAGCCTTATGACGATCACTACATGGAATTCCATCCAAATTTCTTATCCAATCGGATTTATTCTTAATAATATCTATCTGTTCCTGAGGAGATCTAGATGTCCACCAATCATTAACTTCTTCTACATCCCACGACGGATTAGGCTTTTGGTTCCAATTCAAAACTGAAGCTTTAGCGCCTTTTGCTTTTTTATTGAGTTGAATAATCTCATTATACACACCATCGATGAAATTTACTATGTCCTTTGCTTTTCTTATACATAAGGCAACCATTGCGTTCAATTTCTGATTCGCATCGGAAATCCCTTCCCAAAGATTTCTTCCGCTCTTATAAATATGATCAACATTTACTTTGTAATTTTGATCTGCATCACATACATTGCCATCTGTTGTGAGACGACCTCCAGCTGCGCATATTAAATTGAATATGTCATTCGCCTGTCTAGAAAGCTCTTTGACTGCCTTTGAAGCCTCGGCCAAATCAGACTCGATTTTATGACATCCCGAGTAGAGGTCCATGGCGTCATCCGCTATCGCGCGCCGAGTGCGCATCTCCGATTCCGCGAATGCGCCGGAGAGCTTCGAATTATTGACATCTATGAGCTCGTCGTTGAGATTTTTGTACTTGCCAGCCGCGCAGTGAAAGTCGAAACTGGCTTTTTCAAGCCCTTCTCCGCTCCAGGCCATCAGATCTTGAAGAGTGAACATGTGTATCCTTTCTTTAGATCTCTTACTCATTCATCTTTCCACACTGGAACCCTCAAGGACAAGAGGTGAAAGTGCATTTCGCAGCCTTTTCACCGGACGAGGATCCACCCGCAGGCCATAAAGCCTGAAAGCCTTCGAAAAGCAGCGCAATCCCGCCATGCTCCACTATGGTCCTCTGCCCGGCGCCCGGAATCTCCTCCGATTCCTGCGAAAGCCTCCCGAAGCGAACGGCGACGGGGCACAATAGTGGTAGGCGCCTAGACGAAGGAGTTCACCATGGCCGAGCCGACCAAGATCGCCGTACTGACGTCGGGCGGAGACGCCCAGGGAATGAACGCCGTGGTGCGCGCCGTCGTGCGCACCGCCATCCACGAGGGCGCCGTCCCCTACGCCGTCCACGAGGGGTGGAAGGGCGCCGTCGAAGGCGGGGGCCTCATCTCCGAGCTGACGTGGTCGGACGTCTCGGGCATCCTCAACGAGGGCGGGACGACCATCGGCACGGCCCGCTGCGCGGCCTTCCGCGAGCGCGACGGGCTGCGGGCCGCCGTCGGCAACTTCGTCTCCCGGGGCATCGACCGCGTCGTGGCCATCGGAGGCGACGGAACCCTCACGGGCGCAGACCAGCTCCGCGAGCTGTGGGGCGAACTCCTGGCCGAACTCGTCGAGCGGGGGGAGGTCGCGCCCGAGGCCGCGCAGGCCCACCCCCGGCTGCACCTGGCGGGCGTGGTCGGCTCGATCGACAACGACCTGGTCGGCACGGACATGACGGTGGGAGCCGACTCGGCCCTCCACCGCATCATCGAGGCGATCGACGCCATCACGTCGACGGCCGCCTCGCACCAGCGCACGTTCATCGTCGAGGTCATGGGGCGCCGCTGCGGGTACCTCGCCCTGATGAGCGCGATCGCGGGCGGATGCGACTACGCCTTCATCCCCGAGCTCCCCCCGGCCGACGGGTGGGAGGACGACCTGTGCGAGAAGCTCCGGGAGGGCCGGGCGGCGGGCCGCCGGGATTCGATCATCGTCGTGGCCGAAGGGGCCCAGGACCGCTCGGGGACCCCCATCTCGGCCGCGCAGGTCCGCGACCTCCTCGCCGAGCGCCTGGGCGAGGACGTGCGCATCACGTCGTTGGGCCACGTCCAGCGCGGCGGCACCCCCTCGGCCTACGACCGGTGGATGCCGACCATCCTCGGCTACACGGCGGCCCTCGAAGTGATCAACGCGGGCGACGAGGACGAACCGTGCATCGTCGGCACCCGCGGCAACAGGATCGTCCGCCTCCCGCTCATGGAGGCGATCGGCAACACGCGCGCCGTCAAGGGGATGCTCGCCTCGGGCGACTATCAGGGCGCCGTCGCGGCCCGCGGCCGCACGTACGAGAGGATGATCCGCATCTTCGAGACCATGTCCTCCCCCGTTGCCACCCCCCACGAATCGGCCGCGACGGCCAGGCTCGGCCGGCCGCCGCGCGTGGCGATCGTGCACGCCGGCGGGCTCGCTCCGGGAATGGACGCGGCAGCCCAGGCCGCCGTGCGCCTGGGCGTGGACCACGGCTTCACCATGCTCGGCGTCGAGGGCGGCTTCCCGGGCCTGATCGAAGGCGAGGTTCGGGAGCTCACGTGGGGCGACGTCGACACGTGGGTGGGAACGGGCGGCGCCCACCTGGGCACCCGGCGGCAGATCCCCACGCTCGACCAGTACTACGCCATGGGCCGGTCCATCGAACGGAACGAGATCGACGCGCTGCTGATGATCGGGGGCTTCTCGGGGTACCTGGCCGCCTGGCAGATGGTCCAGGAGAAGGGCCGCTACCCGGCCTTCTCCATCCCGATCGTGTGCGTCCCCGCCTCGATCGACAACAACCTGCCCGGCTCGGAGCTGTCGATCGGCGTCGACACGGCCCTCAACAACAACGCGGAGGTGCTCGACCGCATCAAGCAGTCGGCGGCCGCCTCCAGGCGCTGCTTCGTCGCCGAGGCGATGGGGCGCCGGTGCGGGTACCTCACCCTCATGTCGGGGATCGTCACCGGCGCCGAACAGGTCTACCTGTCCGAGACGGGGATCTCCCTCGCCCAGCTCACCAAGGACTGCGCCCGCATCGTCAAAGCCTTCAAGGGAGGCCGCGAACTCTACCTCGTCATCGCCAACGAGGAGGCGTCGGAGTACTACACCACCGAGGTCCTCACACATCTCTTCCAGGCGGAGGGCGGCAGCCTGTACGACGTGCGCCCGGCCGTGCTCGGCCACATGCAGCAGGGGGGCAACCCCACCCCCTTCGACCGGACGCTGGCGGTCAGCCTGGCGGCCCGCGCGATGGACGAGCTGGAGGCCCAGTTCGCCGAGGGGGCCAAGCGGGGAACGTACGTCGGCATGGACAGGACGGGGATCGCCGTCGGCAAGCTCTCCCACATGGACGAAGAGATCGACATGTCGACCCGCCTCCCCTACCACCAGTGGTGGAGGGACCTCGTCACCGTCCTCTACACGGTGGCGGACAAGGACTTCGACGTCCCGCTCGAGCAGCTCCCGATCTACCAGCGCGACTGACGAGTCGGCGACTCCGCTGGCGCGGCCGACGCCCGGACAGGCAGGGCCGCGCCAAGGAGCCCATGGTGCTTGCCAAGGCCTCGGCGCCGCTGACGCCCGGGACGCTACGGGGGCGGATACGACGGAACCGGATTTCGGCAGGGAGAATTCCGTGAAAGCGGTGCCAGCCCGGGCCGGATGCGACGGGGCCGGGAGCGGTCAGCCGTCCTCGGCCTGGACGCCGTCGGGCTCCTCTTCCTCCTCGGTGACCCGCAGCCAGGATATCCGCCGCCCCTCCAGGCTTCTGACGCGAAGGACGCGGCGCCCCCAGCGGACTTCGTCCCCCACTTCCGGCATGCGCCCGAGTTCGTTGACGACGAAGCCGCCGATGGTGTCGAACGGGCCCTCGGGAAGTTCGTCGCCCAGGACCTTGACGACCTCGGCCCGGCTGGCCAGGCCGTCGACGTCGCGCGAGTCGCCGCGCTTGATGGCCACCGGGGTCTCCCGGTCGTACTCGTCGCGGATCTCGCCGACGAACTCCTCGACCACGTCTTCGAGCGTGATGATGCCGTCGGTGCCGCCGTATTCGTCGACGACGACCGCCAGGTGGGCGTGTTTGGCCCGCATCTCCGCCAAGGCGTCCATGACGGGCTTGCCGGTCGGGAACAGGAGGATGTCGCGGACGAGGTCGCCGACGCGGCGGACGTGCGGGGCGGGGCGGATGAGGTCGCGGATGTGGATGAAGCCGAGGACGTCGTCGTCCGAGGACCCCTGGCGCACGGGGTAGCGGGAGTGCTCCAGCCGGGAGACCTCCAGCTGCGCCTCCTCGACGGGAGTGTCGGCCGAGAGGAATTCGACCTCGGTGCGCGGCGTCATGATCTGCTCGACGGTCCGGTCCCCCACCGAGAGCATGTCGACGACCATCTCGCGTTCGTCGTCGCCGATCTCCTCCTGGCCGGCGACGAACGCTCGGAGCTCGGCGAGCCCCATCGTGTCCTTCTGGGCCTCGGGATTGCGTCCGAACAGCCGGAGGACGACGTTGGTCGAGACGCCGAGGAACCATACGACCGGGCGGAGGAGGGCCGTGATGGCGGCCAGGGGGCGGGCGACGAGGCCGGCGATCGCCTCGGCGGACTGCAGGGCGATCCGCTTGGGGACGAGCTCTCCGAAGACGATCGACAGGTAGGCGATGGCGATCGTCACGAGGACGAAGGCGAGCGTCGAGGCCCCCGAGGAGCTCACCCCCCATTCGCGGAGGACGGGGGCCACGATGGGCGCGATCTCGGAAGCCCCGAAGGAGGCCGAGAAGAACCCCGTGACGGTCACGCCGACCTGGACGGCGGAGAGGAAGCGATTGGAGTCCTCAGTCAGCCGCTTGACGGTCCGCCCCGAAGGCCTCCTCGCCGCCATCTCCTCGACCTGGGTCTCCCGCAGCGAGACGAGCGCCATCTCCGAAGCCGAGAAGAGCCCGCCGATGAGGGTGAACAGCACAACGAACAGGATGTTCTTCGCGAGTGGATCCACCGTTCCATTGTCGCCGAGGCGCGTACACCGGCCAACGAATGGCGCCGCCCAAAACTATGACGCTCACCGCAGAGGATGGCGCAGTGGGCGGCAGACGCGCGCGATCGGCGGCAGGGCCCGCGGACGGCAGGAACCCGCGAGAAAGCCGAGCATGCCGAGGGAAGCGCCCCGAAACGCCTGCGATCGGCGTGCTCGTCTTCGCCGCGACCACCGCACTGATCTATCGCTCCATCGCCCGCCAGTCGGCGAAATATGCGACATCGGTGGGCGAACTTCGGCGGAATCCGGAGACGCGCCCGGTGAAACCTCGGTAAATTGACATTTCACCGGGTCAAAAACCGGTGTCGACATCGGCGAAGTTCCACCCGGTACAGAACCGCCCCGAACACCAACCCGGGTTTCACCGGGCACGAAGCTCAAGCCCGCCGGCGACGGCGGGCGGCGAAGCGCTTGGCCGCATACCCGACCAACAGTGCGACGATCCACACGGGCGCTGCGATCACCGAGGGCCGGTAGTCCGGCGACGCGGCCATGAGCACGACCACCAACGCCAGGAACGCGAGCGCGGAGAACGACGCCGCCTTGCCTCCGGGCAGTCTGAACGTCAGGCGGGACGCCTCTTCGGCGCCGATCTTGGCCCGGAATCTGATCTGGGTGATCATGATCATCGTCCAGTTGATGATTCCCGCGGCCAGGGCCGTCGAGAGGAGGATGGAGAAGGCCTTGTCGGGGAGGGCGATCTTCAACATCACGGCCGCGGCCGTGATGGCGGAGGAGACGAGCACGCCCCGCACGGGGACGCCCCGCGGCGAGAGCTTGGCCAGGAATCGGGGCGCGTTGCCCTGCTCGGCCAGGGAGTGGAGCATGCGCCCGTTGGAGTAGAGCCCTGAGTTGTAGACGGAGAGGGCGGCGGTGACCACGACGGCGTTGAGGATGTGGGCGGCCGCCGTGACGCCGACGGAGTCGAAGATCTGGACGAAGGGGCTGAGCCTTCCGTTGATCCGGTCCCAGGGCACGACGGCCATGATGATCAGGAGCGCCCCGATGTAGAAGACGAGGATCCTGTAGACCACCTGGTTGACAGCCCGGGGGATGGACCGCTTGGGGTCGTCGGCCTCCCCCGCGGTGATGCCGATGAGCTCGACGCCGCCGAAGGAGAACATGACGACCACCAGCGAGGCGCTCATCCCGGAGAGCCCGTTCGGGAAGAACCCGCCTCGGTCGACGAGGTGGGCGAAGCTCGGGTCGGGCAGACTGGAGCCGGAGTTGACTGCCAGGCCGATGACGACCGCGCCCAGGACGATCATGCCGACGATGGCGACGACCTTGACGAGGGCGAACCAGAACTCGAATTCGCCGAAGGACCGCACGCCGACGAGGTTGACGGCCGTGATGGACACGAGGACGATCGCAGCCGTCAGCCAGTCGGGTATCCCCGGCAGCCAGTATCTGACGTAGGTGCCGATCACGGTCAGCTCGGCCATCGAGACGACGGTGTAGTTGAACCAGTAGTTCCATCCGGAGACGAACCCCGCGCACGGGGACCAGTAGTCGTAGGCGTAGCGGCTGAACGCCCCGGAGGAGGGAGTGTGGACCGACATCTCCCCCATGGCCCGCACGACGAGGAAGATGACCGCGCCGCCCAGGGCGTAGGCGAGGAGGATGGACGGGCCGGCCAAGGATATGGCGTCGGCCGAGCCGTAGAAGAGCCCCGTCCCGATCGCCCCGCCGAGGGCGATCATCTGGATGTGGCGGTTCTTCAGGCCCCGGCGCAGTCCCCCGTGGCCCGCGCCCTCCCCAGAACCGTCCGCGCCACTCCCGCGGGAGCCACCCGCATCACCCATGCCGCTCCCACCGGGGCCGCCGACACCGCTCCCGCCGCGGCCACCCGCAGCTTGCCCTTCGGCCGCCGCGCGGGCGCCTCCCCTCGCCATGGTTCCCTCCGATTCTTCGCCCGGCCGGCTCGCCGGCCACCGACGCCGCGAACGCGGCACCGCTCCATGGTAACGGCTGACCTCCGGCATGGTATCCCTCCCCGGTGCAGTTCGCCGCAGACGAGTGGAACGAAGCCGCGTCTTCGCATGCAGGTGCGTACAGTTGGTGCCATGCATTCCGACGAATCACCCCGGGCGTCCACGCAGGACGAGACATCCCAGGACGACGCGCTCCAGCGCGGCCTGAGCGCCAGGCACCTGACAATGATCTCCATCGGCGGAGCCATCGGCACCGGCCTGTTCGTGGCCTCCGGCAAGACAATCCACGACAGCGGGCCCGGCGGCGCCCTCGTCGCCTACGGGCTCATCGGAGTCATGGTCTTCCTGCTCATGCAGTCGCTGGGCGAGATGGCGGCCTACATACCCGTCGCGGGCTCCTTCGGCGAGTACGGCGCGCGCTTCATCAGCCCCAGCTTCGGCTTCGCCACGGGGTGGAACTTCTGGTACAACTGGGCGATCACGGTCGCCGCCGAGCTCGTCGCGGCGTCCCTCGTCATGAAGTACTGGTTCCCCGACGTCCCCGGGTGGGTGTGGTCGGCCGTCTTCCTCTCGATCCTCGTCGCGCTCAACGCCCTGTCCGCGCGCGCCTACGGGGAGGGGGAGTTCTGGTTCGCCCTCGTCAAGGTCGTCGTGGTCGTCGTCTTCCTCGTCCTGGGCGTCCTCATCATCGCCGGCATCCTCGGCGACACCCACCCCGGATTCGACAACTGGACGAAGGGCGAGGCCCCCTTCGTCAACGGATTCGCGGGTGTCCTGGCGATCTTCATGGTGGCGGGCTTCAGCTTCCAGGGCACGGAGATGGTCGGCGTGGCCGCCGGGGAGGCGGCCAATCCCGAGAAGCAGGTCCCCAAGGCCATCCGCACGATCTTCTGGCGGATCCTGCTCTTCTACATCGGCGCGATCTTCGTGATCGGCACCCTCATCTACTACAAGAACAGCAGTCTGCTCGGCGAGGATGTCACCGACGTGGCGATCTCCCCCTTCACCCTCGTTTTCAAACAGGCGGGGGTTGCGGCCGCCGCCGCGGTCATGAACGCCGTCATCCTCACATCGGTCCTGTCCGCGGGCAACTCGGGGCTGTACGCATCGACCCGCATGCTCTACGCCCTGGCGCATCGCGGCAGCGCCCCGGCCCTCTTCAAGCGGACGAACTCGCACGGGGTCCCCATCCCCGCCCTCGTCATGACGACCCTCGTCGGGGCGGCGTGCTTCATCTCCTCCCTCATCGGGGACGGGAAGGCCTACGAGTGGCTGGTCAACGCCTCGGGCCTGGCCGGGTTCATCACGTGGATGGGCATCGCCTGGTCCCACTACCGCTTCCGGAAGGCATTCCTCGCCCAGGGGCACAGCCTCTCGGAGCTGCCCTACCGCGCCCGCTTCTACCCGGCCGGGCCTCTCCTGGCGCTGGCCATGTGCGCGATCGTCATCGTCGGCCAGAACTACGAGGCCCTCATCGGCAACCGAAACTTACTCGCGCTGCTGTCGAGCTATATCGGGCTGCCCTTCTTCCTCAGCCTGTGGGGCATCCACAAGCTCGTCACGCGCCAGCCCAAGATCGACCCCCGCCAAGCCGACCTCTCCCGCGCGAGGAACTGAGGGCCGGGCGCACGCCGCCCTTTGCCTCGGCCCGCCAGCGCGCCTGAAGGCGATCGCCCTCAGGCGACCGTGGGGGTGTGCGCCCAATTGGCCAAGTACCACAGCGCGCCGGCCAGGAGCGCATAGGTGGCCACGTCGAAGAGCCTGGAGCGCACCCGCGGGACGACGCCTCCCGGGAGGACGGCCCTCCCGCAGCCGAAGGCGACCATGCTCGCGGACACGATCCGGCATGCGACTTCCGCGGACCACACGTAGCCGGAGGCCGCGACGCATCCCGTCCACAGGCCGAGGAAGATGTAGACGCCGGTGTGGGGCACTCGCTCGGGTTTCATGGACCACTACTGTACTCGCGGGGCCGGGAGCGGCCCTACGGCGCCGGCGGAGGCTGACGAGGACGGCCAGGCGGCTAGCATGGACGGCATGGAGCATGTCGGCATCGTCGGAACGGGCCTGGCCGGTGTGCGCGCAGCCGCCGAGCTGCGCGCCGCGGGGTTCACCGGAAAGCTCACCGCCTGGGACGCGGAGGATCGCGAGCCCTACGATCGGCCTCCGCTCACGAAATCCCTCTTCGGCGAGCGGGTGCGGCCGCTGGCGTCGCAGGGCCTGGGCGACCTGGCCGGGTTGGGCGTCCGGG
>ERZ773054.927-NODE-927-length-19610-cov-5.192227_pt1 | contig 19610 bp, 20 predicted proteins | sample MGYA00580630_ERZ773054 | MGnify/ENA primary metagenome ERZ773054 (study PRJEB29015, sample SAMEA2737994) | human oral metagenome | biome: human oral; feature: human-associated habitat; material: dental | place: China | collected 2115 ... | reverse complement strand
CCACGCAGTCATCAACGACCTACCGCTAGGCCGCAATATCGACGAGATGCTTCGCATGGTCGATACGATGCTATTTACGAACGAGCACGGCGAGGTTTGCCCTGCGGGTTGGCACAAAGGCGACGTAGGGATGAAAGCAGATCCTAAGGGCGTCGCGGATTATCTAGGCAAAAATGCGAGCAAACTATAAGTTGTAAAATTCTTCGCGCGAGCGTATGAAGTTCTAACCGCGTAAGGTTTAAATTTAGCCTTGCATGGGCTGTTAAAGCTAGCAAAGCTTTCTAAATTCCGCTGCCAAAATTTTAAGTCTCGGCAGCGGAATTCCAAAAATTCCAAAAATTCCAAAAATTCCAAAAATTCCGTTTTTTGAAATTTTGCAAGTAAAATTTTAAAACCGCAAGTAAAATCCCAAATCCTTGGCAAAATTTCATCCATAACAAAGCTCGCAAAATCATACTTTAAACTAGCTTTTGTTACAATCGCAAGTTTTTAAATCCAAGGACAATTATGAAAAAGCTTATATTTTTTATCGCCACCCTACTTTGCTCTTTGAGCCTTTACTCCGCAGATATCAACCCGGATGCACCGCTTAAGCTCGATCCTAGCGTCGTGCACGGCGAGCTGGCAAACGGCGTGAAATTTTATATTCTAAAAAACGACGTGCCGAAAAATAGCGCACTTTTTTACCTCAACGTAGCCGCGGGCAGTGTCGATGAAAATGACGACGAACAGGGTCTTGCGCATTTCGTCGAGCATATGGCGTTCAATGGCAGCGAACATTTTGATAAAAATGAACTAGTTCATACCTTGCAGCGCTTGGGAGTAAAATTCGGCGCGGATCTCAATGCGCAAACAGGCTTTGAAAACACCACCTACAACATCCAAGCCCAAGTAAGCGATGAGACGCTAAAGGACATATTTTTGGTGCTGCAAGATTACGCGGGCGGCGTTAAATTTGACGAGAACGAAACGCAAAAGGAAAAAGGCGTCATCTTAGAGGAAGCAAAAAAAGGCTTTGAGAGGCGATTTTATGAAAAGCGTGCCACATATTTATACCCTAATTCCATATTTTCCAGACGCTTTCCGATCGGACAAAATGAAATCATCAAAGGCGCCACTGGCGAGCAACTAAAAAAATTCTATGCGCGCAACTACCTTCCTAGCGCCATTAGCATCATAGTCGTGGGCGACGTAAACGTTGAGCAGATTAAAAACCTAATCAAGCAAAATTTTAGCTCTCTTTCTGCGCACGGCGAAAAAATCCCGCGCGATCTTAGCCTACGCCCATTTGAAGGCGGGCTAGCAAGCACCGTAGAGCCCGAGCTCGGCACTAATGTCGCTAGCGTGCTTTACGCAGGCAAATATGAGCCGCTAAGAAGCTACGGTGCGCTTAAAAATGAGTGGCTGCAAGCCTACGTATCGAGGCTGATGGAGCTTGGATACGACGCGATGAATGTAAATGCCAAAATTCCGCTTAAAGCCTATTTCGGCTCGGACGATCTGTTTAAAAACCGCAGACTATACAGCATAAGCGCGAATATTTTTAATTTCGACGTCAACGCCACATTAAGTAGTCTTTTTAGCGCGATCAAAGGGGTGCGCGAACACGGATTTAACAATGACGATTTTGATAGCGTTAAGGCGGAATTTAAACATCAAGTGCAAGCCGATCTACTTAAAAACGATACGCAAAGTGCGCAAATAGGAGCATTACTTGATTTCGTACAAAACGGCAATGTAAAGCTTAGTAAGCAAGACGAGCACGATCTAAGCCTCAAGGCCTTAGAAGAAATAACGCTAGCAGATGTTAATAAATTTTTCTCAAAGATAACGGATGGAGCGAGATTTACAGAGATTATCTCGGCAAAGGATTTAGGCATTAGCCAAAAAGACGCGAAGCTGCTCTACGAAAAAGCGCTGCCGTTTAATTTCGCTGCTTCGAAGCTTGCTTCCAAGCAGCTTGCGGGAGCAGATTTAAAAGAGACGGAATTTAAAACGCAAAAAGGCGCTAGCGGCACTGAAATTTTGGAGTTTAAAAACGGCGCTCGCGTAATTTTAAAACCCCTTAAAAGCGAGAAAAATAAAATCGTCCTCGCAGCCGTTAAAAAAGGCGGCTACGCACATTTTGGCAAGGCTCGTGGCGAAATTTTAACTGCGCTGCTCAACTCAGGCACCATAGGCGAGCTAAACGAATATGAGGCGGGACGCTTGACCTCAAAATTTGATTATAAGCTAAGATTTAGGATGGATGACGCAGACTGCGGTTTTAGAGGCGCAGGAGCGGATCTGGAAGCGATGGCACACGAGCTTTACGCGAGATTTAGCGAGCCGCTAATTCATGCAAGCTCGCTTACAAAATATAAAACCGACGCGCTTTCGGCGATTGCGCTACGAGACGAGACGGCGGAATTTAAATTCGGCGAGCAAATTTTAAAATCTCTATATTCAGGAGATATAGCTCGTAAGCAGCCGCTTAGCGTAGATGACGTAAAGAGCGCAAATCTTGCCGATTTACAGCGCGATGCGGATGAAATTTTTTCAGGTGCTGGAGATTTTATCTTTGTGCTTAGCGGCGATTTTGAGCCTGCGCGCGCAAAACAAATTCTAGCCAAATATATCGGCAATCTAAAGCCCGGCACAAGCAGCGCTACGCCTAAAACTTTGATGCTAAATACTTCTAGCGGCGAGATTGTGCAAGACTACGGCGATAGTGATAAAAGCGAAGTTCGGATGATTTTTTCAAACTATGAGCTGCAAAATTTTGACTTTTCAGACACTTATAAATTTCAAGCTTTAAAAAGCGTGCTAAGCAATCGCATCGTCAAACAGATCCGCGAGGCGCGCGGACAAATTTACTCGGCGATGGTGCATAGCACCTATGTGCGTGAGCCACAAATCGCAGCGAGCTTGAACGTATCGTTTTCTACCGAGCCGAAAGATGCCCGTGCCGTTGCAGCAAGCGTGAGTGAAATTTTAAAACAGATCGAAAGCTCCGGTGCGAAAGATAGCGAGCTTTCAAATTTTAAAAAAGCGCAAATTTTATCGACCAAAAGAGCTGCGCAGACGAACGATTTTTGGCTTGCTAATATCACTGCGCACGAGCTTTACGGCTATCCGCTCTATGATGAAAAAAGTTATGCGGCAAGCATAAACGCAGTAAAAAGCGCGGATGTGCAGGAAGCGGCGCAAATGCTAAGCGATAGGCTATTTACAGCGATTTTGAATCCAAAGGAGCATTGATGTTTGCTTCATTTTTTAAAAACAAAAAATGGGCATTTTGGGCATATTCTGGAATATTTTTTCTAATTGCGATTAATTGGTATCAAACTACCTTAAATGTGAGAATAAACGAATGGTACCGCGCGTTTTATGATATGTGCCAAAACATAGATCGTCATACACTAAATGATTTCTATACGCAGATGAAAGTTTTTTTATGGATAGCGATGCCCTACGTAGTCTCTGCGATTTCAGAACGATATGCAGCTCGTATTTGGACATTTAAATGGCGGGAAGCGATGACCTTTTCTTATTTTTCATACTGGAAAAAGGTAAGTAAAGATATCGAGGGAAGCTCGCAACGTATCCAAGAAGATATCTTTCGCTTCTCAAGAACTATCGAGGAAATGGGTACGAGAGTGCTTTCGGCAGCTATGACACTGTTTGCATTCATACCTGTGCTATGGGGGCTTAGTAGCAACGTTCCTTTTGAATTTCTAAAAAAAATCCCGGGCTCACTTGTTTGGATTGCACTTGCAATCAGCATCGGTGGGCTAATAATTTCTTGGCTGGTTGGCTGGTATCTACCGAGGCTGGAATACAACAATCAAAAGGTCGAGGCGGCCTTTAGAAAAGAACTTGTTTTTGCGGAGGAGGATAAGATAAATTACGCAAGCGAGGAAAAAATTCTTTCATTATTTGATAAGATCAAATATAACTATTTTAAACTGTATCTGCATTACTGCTATTTTGATATGTGGTTCAACTCATTTTCGCAGTTTCTAATGATCGTGCCTTACTTGATAATGGGTCCTGGGTTATTTACTAAGGTAATTACGCTTGGAGTTATGGTTCAGGTAAGCAATGCTTTTAATCAGGTGCGCGGTAGTTTTAGTATTTTTATGAATAACTGGACGACGATCACGGAGCTTCGCTCAATCCATATGCGACTTAAAGAGTTTGAAAAAAATATCGATTACAAGGGCTAGATAAAATTTCGCCCGTATCTTGCGGCCCAAAATTTCACTTTCTAAATTTAAAGTGAAATCCCAGGCCGCAAGCTTTTAAAATTTCTATCCTTTTACTGCTCTCTTTTTTCGTGATGAGTAATGTTTAGCTTTATAAATTTATAGCTTCCTACGAGCAAGATCATCCAAATCGCGATGAAAACTAAAGATTTGACCATTTTTAATCCTTAAAATTTTTTATAAATGCGGCGCGTAAAAAGCGCCGCCGATATGAAATTTAACCAAGCGCAAAAGCACGCAATGCCTCGCACTAGAGCAACTCCTCGTCGCCGCACGACGTGCAAAAGCCGCGCTAGAGCGGGCGCGCCTAATAATGCTCGTTTGAAAGCCCCTCTTTATCGAGTTTTTTAGCATCCATCAGCCACCAAACGTAGCTAATATAGCCCAGCACGAAAGGCACTAGAAACGACACGTAAAACATCATCTTAAGCGTATAGAGGCTCGAGCTTGCGTTGCTTATCGAAAGCGAGCTTTGCAGGTCGAAATTTGACGGATAAAACGCCGTGTGATTTAGACCCAGAATCAAAAATACGCTCGTTACCGCGCATACGACGCCCACGCCATAGAAAAATATTCCGCGTACGCTGCTTGTAAATGCGCCTTTGAATATCCCCGCTAGCACCAGCACTACACCCAGCAGCAGCAAGATTAGCGCCGCAGGCAGGCTTAGGTAGTTATGTAAATACTTAAAGCTCTCGAGGCTTACGACGCCGCCGGCGCCTACTGCATAGCCCTGCTTTAGCAAGATCCACGCCAAAAACGCGATGAAAAAAACCAAAAACGCGCTAGCGTTAAATTTAAGCGAAGCTTTGAGCTTAGCGATCATTTCGGGCTCGGCTATATTATTCATCAAATATAAGCTCGCTCCAGTTCTGGCGCAGAAAAATAGCGCAAACCCCAAGATATAATTAAACGGATTTGCTAGCGCTTCAAGCCCGCGAGCGGGGTTTTTCCACTGCACGAAATTATTATCGCCCAGCGCAAACTCGCTGCCGCTAAAAAGCGTCGAGACGATGATGCCAAGCAGGATAGTGCCCAATGAGCCGTTTATGAAAAGAAAGGCTTCATAAGTTTTAGCGCCCAAGAAATTATCGGGCTTTTTTCTGTATTCGTAAGCGACGGCTTGGATTATGAAGCAAAAAAGTAGAGCCATCCACGCCCAATACGCACCGCCGAAGCTGGTCGCATAAAATAGCGGAAACGCCGCAAAGCACGCCCCGCCGAACATCACGAGCGTAGTAAATGTAAGCTCCCATTTCTTGCCGATGGAATTTATTATAAAATCCTTCTCGGTCTCATTTTTCGCCAGCGTAAAAAGCAGCGTCTGACCGCCCTGCACGAAGAGCATAAAAACTAAAATTCCGCCCAGAAGCGAAACCACGCACCACCAATAAATTTGAAAAATTTCGTGCATCTTAAAATCCTATCTTTATCTGTTTTAGCATGATCTTTATCTCGGCTATGAATAAAATCGTAAATAAAACCGCAAAGAGCGCAAACGAGATCATTATGTTCGTCCCCGCTAGGCTCGTAGCTGCGACGCCCACCGGCATAAGATCTTGTATCGCCCACGGCTGGCGCCCTACTTCGGCTACGATCCAGCCCGCCTCGCACGCTACGTATCCCAAAGGAATGCTAAATACGCAAAGCCATAAAATTTTCTTGTATTCGGCGAGGTTCTTTCGCATCGCTAAAAATAGCGTCACAAAAAATAGCAAGATAAAATAGCTTCCCAAAGCCACCATCACGTGAAAGCTATAAAAGGTAAGCGCCACGGGAGGGACGACCTGCTTCGCGTCGTCAAGGTAGCCGTAGCCTAAATTTTGCATATTTTGGTTGTCGAATAAAATTTCGCGCGCCTGCTGCATCGCTGCGGTATCATTGGCGTCTTTGGCGATCTTATAATCCTTCAGCGCTTGCAGGGCGATTTTGCCTTTTTCGATCTTTTTATCCGCGCCTTCGATGCCGAATTTTTCGTTTCCAAATACCAAATCATCGATGCCCGGAGTGAAATTATCAAGTCCTCTCGTAGCCATTAGTCCTAGCGCGTAAGGCGCCTTGATCTCAAATAAAAACGGCTCCTTATCGTCTCCCGCGGTTTTGCTCGGATTTAAAACTCCCGCCGCGACGATGCCCGCGTTTACTTCGCCTTTATATAGCCCCTCCATCGCCGCAAGCTTCATCGGCTGCTTTTGCGCGACCTGATAGGCGCTCTCGTCGCCGCTAAATAGCACGAAAAGCGAGCTTAACATACCGAAGCTTGCCGCTACGATGAAGCTTTTTTTAGCAATCGCGAAGTCTTTGTTTTTTAGCATATAAAACGCCGAAATTCCAAGCACGAAAAGCGCCGCGGTAATATAGCCGCCGCCGACAGTATGTAAAAATTTAGCCACTCCGAAGTGAGATAGCGCGATATCTAAAAAATTGCTCATCTCGTTGCGCATCGTATCTGGATTAAAACTCGTACCCACCGGATTTTGCATCCAGGCATTCGCGATTAGTATCCAATACGCGCTTAAATTTGATCCGATCGCCACGAGCCAGGTCGAGAGAAGGTGAAATTTCTTGCTTACGCGATCCCAGCCGAAGAACATTACGGCAAAAAAGGTAGCCTCCAAGAAAAACGCGAGCAAGCCCTCGATCGCAAGCGGCGCACCGAAGATATCGCCCACGAACCAGCTATAATTCGCCCAGTTGGTGCCGAACTCAAACTCCATTATGATGCCGGTCGCGACGCCGATGGCAAAATTTATACCGAAAAGGCGCAGCCAAAATTTAGTGATCTTGAGCCACTCCTGTTTGCCGGTCGCGACATATAGACTCTCCATAAATGCCACGATAAAGCTAAGCCCCAGCGTTAGGGGCACGAAAAGAAAGTGATAAAGCGCCGTGAGCGCAAACTGCGCCCTCGACCAATCCACGCTAGCAAGCTCTTGCATTCCTACTCCTTAGTCAAATTTTTATAGATGAAATCGATTTTTTCTTGATCGGTTTTAAATTTAGAATCTAAATTTTCGTCGAAAATGAAAAATTTAAGTAGCACAAAAATTATAAATAGCTTGATCAAAATCACCGCCCATAGCATTTTGCCAAGCTTCATCGAAGCAAATCCGTGCGCATAAAATTTTAAAATTTTGCCGAAAAACATCAAATTTTAACCTTTAGCAATTATTAGTTTATATTTTTTATTGTATAACAATTAATTAAAATTTAGCTTTAAATTTTAAAAAATTCGCGCTGATTTTATCCTATTTCGGAAAAAATTCCAAACTCTATCGCAGTGCGCCGTAGCGCGCATTTTTAAAAAACCGAACGGTATCGCCGCTTTTTAGATTAAAATTTCACTTCGTTACAAGCGACGTGAAAGATAAAGCTAGCGGATTATCTCGTTTAACGCGGTAAATTTAAAGCAGGACAAAATTTTAATCGTTTGAGCAATATAGAATTTAGCGTCGTATTCGACTCTAAATTTAGCGAAGATTTGCGGCGCAACTCATAAGTTTAATTATCTCTTGTAGATCAAATTTACCGCCGAAAAAAAGATTGAAAGCAAGCGCGCCCTGATTTATCAGCATCTCCTTGCCGTCTTTTACGGGCAGATTTTTTGTGCGCGCGGCTTGTAAAAACGGAGTCTGTTTGCCGTAGATCGCATCAAAGGCGAATTTTGCGCGGGATAAAATTTCATCTATTACCCCCTCGGGCGCTGGTAGCGCGTCATCTTTGAGACCTGCGCCAGTGGCATTGACGATCAGATCGTAATCTTTAAATTTGAAATTTTCATAGGTAAAAAATTCCTCGCAGCCGAAGTCAAAATCTTTTGCGCTGCGGTTTAGAATGTCGAATTTCACGCCGTTTTTGCTTAGCGCGTAGCCGATCGCCCGCGTCGTGCCGCCCGCGCCTAAAATAAGCGCGTTGCGAATCTCGCCAAAATCCAAGATCGCGCAGAAAAACCCCTGGGCGTCGGTGTTAAAGCCGTGCAGCGCACTGCCTTTTAGCACCAGCGTATTTACCGAGCCGATCCTTTGCGCCGCCTCGCTTAGGACATCGCAGGCTTTGAGCGCGTCAAGCTTAAAAGGCACGGTCGCGTTCGCGCCCGTAAGCCTTAAAGCTTCAAATTTAGCTCGCAGTTCCTCGCCGCGCTGCAGCAAAACCCGCCCGTAGTAGGCGTCCAGCTCCAAAAATTTTATAGCGTAATTATGAAGTAGCGGCGAGAGTGAGTGGGCGATCGGGTTGCCGAAAACCGCAAATCTGTCCACTATTTCACTCGGTAGATATACGCGCCGCTGTTGATTGAGCGCATATCGCTAAGCGCCTTTTGTAGCGCCTCACCCTCGAAAGGTCCGACTAAAATTTTAGTCACGCTCTTGCTTCCGACGTGAGTTTGCAGCGCAATTGGGCTGTAGCCTTTTTTGGTGATTTTTTTGGTATCAGACCCATTTGGATCGTAGGCATTGGATGCGAAAACCTGCACATAACTGCCGTTTGCCACGCTAGTGCTGGTGCTCTTTGCTGCAACGCCAGCCTTTACGTTCTCGCTTTTAGACTCTGGTTTGCTAGCTTCTTTTTTAGACTCAGGTTTTGCTGGCTCTTTCTTGGTCTCAGCTTTCGCATGTTCCTTTTTAGCTTCCGTTTTTGAAGGCTCTTTTTTAACTTCTGCTTTTGCTTGTTTTTCAGGTTCTTTTTTAGGCTCTACTTTTTGCTCGACTTTTCTAATTTCGGTTTTAGAAGGTTCTTTTTTGATCTCGTCTTTTGCAGACTCTTTTTTAGGCTCGGACTTTTTTACGTCCGTTTTTTCAGACTTTTTAGCTTCGTCTTTAGGCTCAATCTTTTTACTTTCTATTTTAACTTCGGATTTTTTTAGCTCTTCTTTGATTTCGGGCTTTTGGATTTCTACTTTCTGTGCTTCAGGCTGAGCGCTTGCAACAACCTTACTTTCGGAATTAGGCTCCTGGGTTTTTATCTCTACTTTGGTTGGAGCTGCAGATGCTGTATTGGGTTTTGATTTCACCTCTACAGGCTCAGGCTGCGAAGGCTCAGGTTTTTGAACTTGTACGGCAGGCTTTTGCTCCGCTTTGGCAAGCTCTTCTTCACTAGGCATAGTAAGACCTGCGTTAGTATCAATATCGTCTTTATTAATAGCCTTCATTATGATTAAAATGATTAAGAATAAAACTACGACGCTGGCTGCGACGGTAAGACCCTTTTTCAAATTCGTGTTCTTATCGACATTGCCGCTATTGATCACTATGTCGTCTATGCTGCTCATATCGAAATTTTTGTCGTTCATACTCTCTCCTAAGATTATTATTTACTTTGTAAATTCTACCACGCAAAATTTACGAAATAAATAATTCGGGTAAGCTTACCCGAATTTATTAAATTTAATACATCGCGCGGTCGTAGATGATAAAGCGGTGCGCCAAATCCCGCACTTCCTCTTTGACCTGCGCCTGAAGCTTGGAATTTGAGATGTCGCTTAGTACGTCGGCGATTTTATTTCCGATAAACTCAAATTCTTTCTCCTTCATTCCGCGCGCGGTAAGTGCGGGGCTGCCGACGCGAATACCGCTGGTAACGAACGGGCTGCGCGTCTCGCCCGGCACGGTGTTTTTATTCGTCGTGATGCCTGCATTTTCAAGCGCGGCGCTAGCGTCCTTGCCGCTAAAATCTCTATTTAAAAAGCTCATCAAAATCAGATGGTTATCGGTGCCGCCGCTAACGAGATCAAAGCCGCGCTTAACCAGCGTCTCACCCAAAACTCTAGCGTTTTCCTTGACCTGCTTGGCATAGACCTTCCACTCCGGGCTTAGATTGTGTTTAAAGCCGACCGCCTTAGCAGCGATGACGTGCATTAGCGGGCCGCCCTGGATGCCAGGGAAGATCGCCGAGTTGATCTTTTTAGCAAATTCCTCGTCGTTGGTCATTATAATGCCGCCGCGCGGACCGCGAAGCGTCTTGTGCGTGGTCGAGCTTACGACGTGGCAGTGCGGGAACGGATTAGCGTGTTCGCCCGCGACGACGAGCCCTGCGACATGCGCTACGTCGGCGAAAAGAAACGCGCCCACGCTATCTGCGATCTGTCTAAATTTAGCAAAATCTATCTCGCGCGTATAGGCGCTCGCACCGCAAACGATCATCTTCGGCTTTACGATCTGAGCGATCTCAAGCACCTTATCGTAGTTTATGCGGCCGTCGAGCTCCACGCCGTATTCGAAGCTCTCATACATCTTTCCGCTGCTTGAAACCTTTGCGCCGTGCGTCAAATGCCCGCCGTGGCTGAGCGCCATGCCCAAAATTTTCTCGCCCGGTTTCAAAAACGCGGCGTAAACGCCTTGATTGGCTTGACTGCCGCTGTTTGGCTGGACGTTTGCAAACTCACAGCCGAAGAGCTTTTTGCAGCGATCGATCGCGATCTGCTCAATCTCATCTACGAACTCGCAGCCGCCGTAGTAGCGCTTGCCGGGATAGCCCTCGGCGTATTTGTTCGTTAGCACCGAGCCCATCGCCTCCATTACCTCGGGATAGGTAAAATTTTCGCTCGCGATCATCTCTAAATAATCGCACTGGCGGGCAAGCTCTTTGTTGGTTAGACTAAAAATTTCATTATCGAATTTTTCTAAATTTGACATTACTGCTCCTTTTCAGAATTTAGCGGCCTCATCGCGGGGAACAAAATCACATCGCGGATCGATTTTTTATTCAGCAAAATCATCGCCAAGCGATCGATTCCAAGCCCCCAGCCGGTAGTCGGCGGCATCGCGTAGCTAAGCGCGCGGACGTAATCCTCGTCCATCTCGTGAGCTTCGTCGTCGCCAGCGTTTTTAGCGTCGATTTGAGCCTTAAATCTGGCGTATTGATCGAGCGGATCGTTCAGCTCGTTAAAGGCGTTGGCTAGCTCCTTGCCTGCGATGTAAAGCTCAAATCTTTCGGCTATCTGCGGATTTTCGTCGCTTCTGCGCGAAAGCGGGCTGATCGAGATCGGAAAATCCACGATGAAGGTCGGATTTATGAGCTTAGCTTCTACGTAATTATCAAAAAGTTCGCTCTGCAGGTGGCCTAGATCGAGCTTTTCATTGACTTCAAATTTATCGGCTTTGAGTTTGGCGATGATCTTTTCGCGATCATTTACGATACGTGGCTCGATGCCGCCTATCTGAGTAAGCGCGTCGAGATACTTTATGCGCGCAAAAGGCTTTGAAAAATCGATCTCGCGCTCATCGTAGGTTAAAATTTCGCCCAGCCCAAGCCTCTTAAATAGTGCTTTAAATAGCTCCTCGGTTAGGTTCATCGCGTCGTTATAATCATGCCACGCCCAGTAGAATTCTATGCTTGTAAATTCCGGATTGTGCGTCAGGTCCATACCCTCGTTGCGGAAGTTTCGGTTGATCTCAAAGACCGCCTCCATGCCGCCTACGACGAGGCGCTTGAGATACAGCTCCGGCGCGATACGTAGGTAGCGATCGACATCGAGAGCATTGTGGTGCGTGATGAAAGGCTTAGCATTCGCGCCGCCCGCGATTGGGTGCATCATCGGCGTTTCGACCTCTAAAAATCCATGCTTTTCAAAAAAGCTGCGGATCTCGCTAACGATGATCGAGCGCTTGATGAAATCCGCGCGGATCTCGGGGTTCATTATCATATCGAGGTATCTTTGGCGGTAGCGCATCTCGATGTCGGTTAGTCCGTGAAATTTCTCCGGAAGCGGCGAGATTGCTTTGGACGCAAGCGTTATTTTGCCAGCATGGATCGAAAACTCGCCCGTTTGGGTGACGAAGGCGTATCCGCACACCAAAATTATATCGCCCACTTCGAGATTTTTCTTAAATTTAGCGTAATCCTCCTCGCCGATGCTGTCGCGCGAGTAATAAATTTGAATATTGCCGCTTTGATCTTCTATGTTTGCGAAGGTGGATTTGCCCGCGACGCGCTTTAGCTTTAACCTTCCGGCAAGGCTTACCTCCTCGCTCGCTTTTTTATCCTCGGTATCTTTTATGAAGCCGAATTTTTCTTTGAACTCGGCTATGCTCATATCTTTTTTTAGAAAGTGCGGATAGGGATTAGCCCCTAAATTCCGAAGTTCCGACGCCTTGTCTATCCTTTGGATTTCTAACTGGCTATCAAACAATCTACTTCCTTTTTACCGCGCATTCAGGGCAAATTCCATACAGCTGCATCATGTGCCCCGTAAGCGTAAAACCGTGCTCTTTGGCGACGGCAAGCTGTTTTCGCTCAATAGTGGCGTCTTGAAATTCTATGATCTTATTGCAGCTTTTGCAGATTAAATGGTCGTGGTGAGGCTTGTTCGCAAGCTCAAATTTCTTACCCTGCGCGCCGAATGAGATCGACGTAGCCATCCCCGAATCCTCAAGCAAATTTAAGGTGCGATACACCGTCGCTATGCCTACGTTTAGTTCGGGGAATTTCGCTTTGATCTCGTTGTGAAGCGCCTCAGGTGTAAAGTGTTTGTTATTGTTATAAAGCGTGCGGAGCAAAACCTCGCGCTGCTTGGTATATTTTAGACCGCTAGCGGCAAGTGCCTTTTTAAACTCAACAATTAGAGCGTCAAACTCTAAATTTTCGATTTTTGCATTCATAATTTTGTCCTTTCTGTAGAATTTACTTCTGAACTGGCGTTAAAATCGCTAGGTTCAGTGCTTTGATTTTGATCCGAGTTCATACGGGTGGTAGAATTTTGATCTTTTAAGAGTTTATCATCCATCTTAGAACCGATAGAATCCAAGCTTTGTTTGATCTTCGGATCGTCTTTGAGATTTAAAATCCAGTTTCCGATTTTTAAGAAAATCGGCGCAGTTTTACTGCTTTCAAAATACTTTTTGGTCTGTTCATTCATCGACATAGGACCGCTTGCAAGTGTAACAATAACGGCAAAAATCAAGAAAATTTTACTTACGCTAAACACGAAACCGCCGATCTTATCGACAAATCCGAGTCCACTCCATTTAAAGAATTTTGAAATGATTTCGCCTATAATTAGACACGAGATCCATACGCCAAAAAGCACAGCGATAAAGCCGATGAGAACCTGCGTCGTGTCGCCCGAAAGCACGCCGTTTGCATTCTGCAAAGCTGGAATTTTTGCTGCAATCCACTCGCCTGCCATAGTTTTATAACGCATCGCGGCAAAAAGACCGCCGATGAGACCCAAAATTCCAAAAATTTCTTTTACAATGCCGTTGGTGATACCGCGCAGTCCGAAGAGCACTACGAGTACCAAACAGCCGACGTCGAACCAATTAATACCTTCCATCAAGCACCCACCACACCTATTAACTCTTGCAGGTTAGTCGAGTACCTAAACGCCGTATCTTTTGAAATTTGATTTGCACGGATCGCTTTAACCATCGCTTGAGTTTGAGTTATCATACCGGTAGATTGCTGATTTAGCTGCATTTGAGAGTAAATTTGATGCACCTTGTTTTCGCGGATTAGATTCGCTACGGCATTGTTATTTAGCAAAATTTCATGGATCGCGATACGTCCGCCGCCAAGCTTTGGCAAAAGTGATTGCGAAATGACCGCGGTAAGTGACACGGAGAGCATATTTCGCACTTGGAGCTGCTCGCCGCCATCAAAGCTATCTATAATACGGTTGATCGTCTGCATCGCGGAGTTGGTGTGTAGGGTACCAAATACCAAGTGACCGGTTTCAGCCGCGGTAATAGCAATCGAGATAGTCTCTCTATCACGCATCTCGCCCACAAGGATAATGTCCGGGTCCTCACGCAAGGCAAATTTTAACGCATTAGCGTAGGAATGGGTATCGGTGCCAATATTTCTGTGAGAGAAAAGCGCTTTTTTATTGGTATGGACGAACTCGACCGGATCTTCAACGGTGATGATGTGCTTGCGCTCTTTTTCGTTGATCTCGTTTAGCATCGCGGCAAGAGTAGTTGATTTACCGCTACCCGTAGGTCCGGTAACCAAAATCATGCCTTTTTCGTGCTTAACTACCTCTTTAAAAATCGTAGGGGCTTTTAAATCGTCCAGGCTAGGAATATCGATAGGAATAATACGAAATGCGGCAGCCAAATCGCCATTCATAGTGTAGTAGTAGTTGCCACGGAAGCGTCCTATATTAGGAAGCTCGATCGCAAAGTCGAGCTCTTTATTTTCCTCGAGCGCACTTTTTTGAGCATCGGTAATGAGCGCGTAGCAAATATACTCTATATCCGTGCCCTTAAGCGGATCCATGGCAAGCGGGCGCAATGTTCCGTCGATACGTATTTGAGGCGCCGAGCGCGAAACTAAGTGAAGGTCGCTCGCTTTGTTAAAAACGACGGTTTTTAGTAGGGTTTCGATATCTACTAAATTTCTTTGAACTTCTTCCATAAAATTCCTTTCAATCTATGATTTTCGGTACTACGAAGTAGCCGCCTTCGGACTGCGGAGCATGCTTTAAGACGCTTTCTGCGACGTCGCTTTTGCGTGGAATATCTTTGCGAAACGGAGTACCACCTTTTAGCGTAGTGATAGCCGCCTCGCCGCTTTGTAAATCCAGTTCATTTAGAATTTCTACAAAATCTACAATATTATTTAATTGACCTTTAAATTCTTCTCGCTTAGCATCTGGAATTTTAAGAGCAGATAGCCTTTCCAGCTTACTTAGCAAGGCGTCATCTATTATCATAACTTTCCTTTTTCTGATAAATGCGACATTATATCATAAAAATTCTTTATCTTAGGCGGTATTTAAAATTTTTTATGCTACAATTACGCCGATTTTCTCAAACAAAGGACTGAATTTTGGCTTTAAAAGACGACATCGAAGGCGTGAAAAAAGAGATTGGCACAGAAGAGCAGTTTCTAGAAAGCGTCATAAAAAGTGAAATTTTCGTAAAAAAATACAAAAAGCCGCTGATATTTTTGGCTGCGGTTTTGATCGTAGCATTTATCGGATATTACGCAAATGAATTTCTAAGTGATCGCCGCATAGCAAGTGCTAATGCGATCTATGACGAACTGCTTAACAAGCGCGACGACACTAAGCTAGCCGAGCTTAAGCAAAAAGATATAAATCTATACGCTCTTTATATTTTACAAAATGGCTCTGCAGACGAGCGAGCGGCGCTAGAAAATACCCAAGGCATTGATGTTGTGCTAAAAGAGATAATAAATCTACAAAACGGCAAACAAGGCGGAGTGCTACTCGCCGATTACGATTCTTTGCTCAAAGGCTACGACCTACTAAAAGAGGGCAAAATCGAGCAAGCTCACGCAGAGCTAGATAAAATTCCACTCAACTCACCCGTTCGTCAAATCGCACTTGCTTTGAAACACTATGGAGGCAATAAATAATGAAAAAAACACTAATATTTACGCTTTTACTATCGTTTTTATTTTTAGGCTGCTCGACGAAGCGCCAGTATTTTGACCCCAGCGACGAAAACATCACAGGCGATATGAAATTTAACGGTTCACTGCCGTCGGAAATCGTAGCGGTTAGTAAAGATGGCGCTACGCTAAAAAACGGCGAAGTCATCTCTAAAAACGGATTGGTGAAAAATTTCAAAGTCCTAAAAAGTGAGAAATTTTTAGGCGAATATGACGGAAATTTCGTCGTAACCGATATCAATGGCACGCTTAAAGTAGTTAGTGGCACAGGCGCCGTAAAATTTGAAAAAGCCCTCGGCAGACAAGCGCTCAGTGCAAATATACGCGGCGATGATTTGGCTTTAGTAATGAGTGATGACTCGATCATGCTTATCAAGCTAAGCTCTGGCGCAGTGGTACTCGATCATAAAGTAGGCGATGCATTCGCAATCGATTCGCGCGTAGCGTCACCGCTATTTATCAACCAACTTATCGCTTATCCTGCGCTAGACGGACTAGTCAGCATCGCAGAAAACGTAGGTGGGCGCTCGGCACGCGATTTTGTCGTGAGTAACCAGCCGTTTTTTAACAACATTATCGCCTTGGAAAACAAGGGCGATAACCTTTATGCTGTGACCGCCACTAGGCTAATGCTGGTAAGTCCTGCGGGCAATAAAAACCATAACGTAGACATCAAAGACGTGATTTTTAGCGGCGATAGAATTTATCTTTTCTTAAAAGACGGCAGAGTTGAGCTACTGGATCGCGGGCTAAATTTGATCAAATCGCGCAAATTCACATTCGCACAATTTAGTGGCGCGCTGCTTAGCGGCGGCTATTTGTATATCATCGAGCGCAACGGCTACGTCATTCGCGTGGACGAAAATTTAGAGGGACAAGCGATCTACGAGCTAAATGGCGAGTTCGATGATAAGTCCTTTATCGCGGGTAGCTCGTTTTACTACGACGATAAAATTTTAAATTTTGATGCTAGATAAAATTTCAAAACTCTGCGTTCGCGAAGGCCTTTTGCTTCAAAAATTCCAAACGCTAGATATTGCTAGCTTCACGCGCTCGCGATCATACGGCGCGTATTTCGGCGTGGATCTAAAAAGCTACAACGTCCTTTTATTTATGCGCGACGCAAAATCTCGCTTTGTAATGCGCGACGCGGAATTTCTGCTCTCACTCGCAAGCGACATTAGCGCAAGCCTAGGCAAGGTCGTAAAAAAGCGCGTGCTGTTTTACAACTCGCAGATGTGCTCTAAAAGCGCGAAATTTTTAAAAGAAAACGGATTTAGCCTCTATGCTTTTGTGTGACGTAGGAAATTCCAGGGTTAAATTTTATAAAGGCGGCGTAACGCAAAGTATGCCCGTAGCGGAGTTTATGCGGTACGAGCCGAAGGAGCGAATTTTTTTCATTAACGTCAATGATAGCGTGAAAAAAAAGCTGAAAAACCCTCTGTTTGTCGATCTGGCGCCGCACTTTGAGCTAAAAACCGCCTACCGCGGGCTTGGGATCGACCGCATAGCGGCGTGCTCGGCGGTGACGACGGGCGTCGTCGTCGATGCGGGCAGCGCAATCACCGTGGATTTGATGTTTAAAAGCTCGCACCTAGGCGGATTTATAATGCCTGGTATCGGCACGCTTTTAAAGTCGTTTGCGAGCATCGCGCCGGTGCTGGACGTGACGCTTTCAACCAATATCGATCTGGACCCGCTACCGCAAAAGACCGTAAACGCCGTAAACTACGGGATTTTAAAGCCGATAGTGCTTGCGATCGAAAATATCGCGGGAAATAATAAAATTTACTTCACTGGCGGCGACGGAGCCTATCTGATGCGGTATTTTCGCAACTCGATCTACGAAAAGGATCTGATCTTTAAATCGATGGTGAGCTTAATCGCAAAAAAGGGGCTAGCATGATAACCATAGCGCTTCCCAAAGGCCGCATAGCCGACGATACGCTTAAAATTTTCAAAACCATCTTCGGGCTTGATTTTGCTTTCGAGGATCGCAAACTCATAATGCAAGAGGGCGATTTTAAATTCCTCTACGTCCGCAACCAAGATATCCCTACTTACGTTATGGGAGGTGCGGCGGATATCGGCGTAGTGGGACTTGACGTGCTTGAGGAGCATCGCCCGGACGTGCTTACGCTGCTTGATCTTAAAATCGGAAAATGCCGCGTCTGCGTGGGCGTACATGCGGGCACTCAGCTAAACTACGGCGCTCCGAGCCTTAAGATCGCTACGAAAATGCCCAACATCACTCGCGAATACTTCGCCTCCAAGGCCGTCGCCGTAAATATCATCAAACTCTACGGCTCGATCGAGCTAGCCCCGCTCATAGGGCTTGCCGACGCTATCGTCGATGTCGTGGAGACCGGCGCTACGATGAAGCAAAACGGCCTGCAGCCCGCAGAAACCATAATGCAAAGCTCCGCACACCTCATCGCAAACAAAAATAGCTTCGTACTAAAACGCGATGAAATTTTAAATTTAAGAGATAAATTAGCCCACACGATCGCGTAAACGCTCGCTTGCCCAACCACGCAGTGCTTGCGGCCCGCGCGGCATATTTTGCGTGGGTGATCATCGCCGTCTTGGCGCGCTGTTGTTTAAAAAACTGCTGCTGCGTATAGAATTTTACGGCAGCAGCCAACCGCACCGACTAAATTTAAACCAGCCTGCAAATTTGATCTATCAAGAAGCGGAAGCGCTGTCGAGCCGTGCAGCGTAAAATTTTAAAATTCTATCGCTACAAATTTTAAAATTTAGCCTAAATTTGCAGCTCGCGAAATTCTAAACCTCCACGGCGCAGAATTTCAGAATTCTAAAATTCTGCTTCATAATTTCACGCCGTAAAATTTGAAATTCTCGCGAACTCTAAATTTGAGCTCAAATTCCCGCAGTTTGGAAATGGCAAAATTTCGGAATTTCAACTCGCAAAATTTAGCCGCTCAAAATTGCGCGAAATTTAATCGGCACTACTCTTTAAGCATAGGAAGTAGCTTAGCACCAAAATTAAGATGCTAGCCGCCCACATCGCAGTGACGTAGAACCCCTCAAGCCGCGCGTACGGATCAATCCCTGCTACGGCGACCATTTGAAAAACTGCTTCATAAGGCTTACAAAGCCCGCGCAGGCGGCATTATCGCCTATATTTTCGGGCAGGACAAACGCGCTTAGCGCGATCAATATATATATAGCGCGAAAAATTCCAAATATAATCGTTTAATAATTTTGATAAATTTTGTATTTAGGATGAGCTGTAAGAAGGTTTCAGGCTCGAGCCCAGTCCGGCACTAGCTTGATTTTTTCGGGCACCGTTTGCTTAGGTCAGCTTTGTTTCGGATTTTTTCTGCACGTCTTGAGTCCGTTTTTGCGTGCTTTACTCCTGCGCGCAATCTAAATTTGACAGATTTTTTACCGCTTCCTTTTCTTTGCTAAATTTACTCGGCAGAATTTCATCGCAATAAAATTTTACGCTGCTCGCAGAGTTCTGCCAAAATAAAATTTCATAAAATTTTATTTTGAATTTAAAAGCGCTCACACCGTTTGCCATGGCTAGCGCAACAATATAATTCATGCTCTACCGAGATAGCGAGCTGTTATTGTGATAACTCAAGCGGCATGCTACAAGCCTCACCAACGCAATAAAGCAGGAAGCGGTCTATGTGTATGAAATTTGTGGCAGATAAAATTTCGCCGCGATAAACGCAATAAATTTAGATATCGCAGACGATCTGCATGATTACGATCCTTATGCGTAACGTTGTAAATTTTACGCGCGGCAAGCCTGGTCGTCGAAAACCCTCTTGCTTTATTATCTCAGTCGCGCCAAAAAACCATGACTGTTTGCAACGCCAAAAGCTACTTACGTGTAGAGCGGACAAGAATAAAATTTTAACCGACCTAGCGCACGATGAAAGAGCCGCACCTACGCCGCGATGATTTCGCGCACCTTTTCGGTAAAATTATCGCTCACGATGTATTCGGTCGGATAAACGAGCACCTCGCTGCCGTTGC
>ERZ773054.923-NODE-923-length-19656-cov-37.005510_pt1 | contig 19656 bp, 17 predicted proteins | sample MGYA00580630_ERZ773054 | MGnify/ENA primary metagenome ERZ773054 (study PRJEB29015, sample SAMEA2737994) | human oral metagenome | biome: human oral; feature: human-associated habitat; material: dental | place: China | collected 2115 ... | reverse complement strand
GCAGATAGTAGTCGTTCATCATATGGCGCGCCTGGTTGATCGAACGATCCACGATCGCAAGGCGCGCCGTATTGATCGGCGCATTGCCGTCCTCCATCGAGATGGAGCAGGGCATGCCGCCGAGCACGTAGTGCGGATGAGGATTCTTGCCGCCGAAGACAACGTGCGGTACAACAAGATCTTTCTGCTTATCGAGCATCTCGAGGTAGTGCGAGATTGCCATGAGGTGCACCTCGGGCGGCAGCATCCGGTAGTCCGGATGATCCCACCACTGCGCGGAGAAAATGCCGAGCTGTCCGCTCTCCACGATCTTTTGGATCTTCGCCTTGATCGCCGCATAGTACTCTGGATTGGAGACAGGTACATCGTGCGGATAGGCCTCGGTATCGAGACCCGCAGGTCCGCGGAACGGGAGGCGGTAGGTGCTGAGCACCGTATTCTGGAGCGCAGCCGTTGCCGCAGGATCGGCTTTCAGCGCCTCGAGCGGACTGACCCAGTCGAGCGCATGCAGATGATAGAAATGGATGATGTGATCCTGATGTCCGAGGCACGCCGCGATGATGTTTCGGATGTAATGCGCGTTCTTTGGAATCGTGATGCCGAACGCATCCTCGACGGCGCGCAGGCAGCCGAGCGCATGGGAGGATGTGCACACGCCGCAGATGCGCTGAATATATGCCCACGCATCGCGCGGGTCACGATCGTTCATGACGAGCTCGAGACCGCGCCAGGCCGTTCCGGAGGAGATGGCGTCCTCGACCTTGCCCGTCGCCTCATCGACCTGAATTTCAACGCGCAGATGTCCCTCAATGCGGGTGATCGGGTCTACAACAACGTGTTTCATTCATGCACCTGCTTTCCCTCTTTTTCCAGCTGCTTCTCATGCTGACGCTTCTGCACAAGGCTCGCTCCCGCATGCGCCGCAACACCGACCGCGGTCGCCACGGCAAGCCCCGCACCGACCATATCGACGTCGATGCCGTTGTACTCGGGCAGGCGTTTCGAGAACGGCGCCTGATCCCAGAAGTTCGCATTGCTGCAGCCGATGCACGGTGCACCCGACTGGATCGGATAGGACATGCCCTGATACCAGCGCAGATTTCCGCAGGAATTGTAGGTCTCCGGCCCGCGGCAGCCGAGATGGTAGAGACACCAGCCGGCCTTTGCCCCCGCATCGTCGAAGCGGTCGGCAAACATGCCCGCGTCGAAAAACGGCCGGCGGTAGCAGGTGTCGTGAATACGGTTGCCGTAGAACTGACGCGGGCGCCCTTCGCCGTCAAGCGGCGGCAGCGTACCGAACAGGGCAACGTGCATGACCACGCCCGTCATGACCTCGGGGATCGGCGGGCAGCCCGGCACGGCAATGTAGGGCTTTGCGCCGATATAGGAGCGGATGCCCTTGGATTCCGTCGGATTCGGCGCAGCCGCCTGAATGCCGCCCGCCGTTGCACACGTCCCGTAGGCAATGACTGCCTTTGCCCCCTCGGCGACGTGCCGCAGCGTATGGGCGAACGAATGCCCGCCCGACATGCAGGTGTACTCGTGCTCGCCCGAGGCAACCGCGCCCTCGACGGCGAGGATATACTCGCCGTAGTACTTTTTGACCGTTGCTTCAAGATGTTCCTCGAACGGCTCGCCGCAGCCCGCGCTGAGAACATGACTGTACTCGAGCGCAATGCTGTTCAGCACGAGATCCGATGCGAGCGGTGCACCCGATCGGATGAACGACTCGTCACAGCCCGTGCACTCATGTCCGTGCAGCCAGATGACAACCGGCAGCGGTTTCGCCTCGGCAGCCTCGACGACCTTCGTCAGCATCTCCGTGCTCAGTCCCATGAGCGATGTGAGCGTCACGCAGCCCTTTAAGAAGCTGCGGCGGCTCATTCCCTTTGCAAGATAAGCCTCCCACAGGCTCTCCCTCTTACTCACATGACCCCTCCTAACAAATACACAGATGTCCAATCAGGCATTTTAATAAAAGAAAATACACATGCCCATAACTTTCTTTTATTATACACCTCATTGAACGAAAAATAAATCATTTCATTTACACTTCCATTTATTTTCCCTTCCCTTTCACAGCGCAAAAAGGAGCTGTCTCCCGTACTCGTGGTACGACAGACAGCCCCTGCTGTACTGTACTCCGCTCAGATCGTGCACAGAACACCGGAAAAACACAGGTCCCCCTGTGACAGTGGCAATTCTGCCGCTTCCTTTTCAATACGGGAAGGCCCAGACATTTCTGCATGAACCCGGTGCACATCTCGGAGATTTCGTCTCCGCAGTGCAGACGCAATATCATAGGCTGCAGGCGGCATATCCGTCGTCCTTAGATATTTTTGCTCGGAAACGCGGAACAAATGCTGAATGCATCTTTTCCCTTATATTTAATTATAAATTAATTCTAACAGGGTTATATTCTTTTGTCAATATCCGATAATTATTCTCACCATAGAGATTTTTTATTTTAGGTGACGCGCCGCCTTTTTCACAGCATCGCGTTCCTTCTCCGCCATCGTGTTCGGGCGGATCTCGGCCGCGTGGCCGTCACGGTTGCCGCTGGTGAGCTTCTGATTCTCTTCATCGTAGGCGAGTATTTCGTAGGTACGGATCGTATTCTCCTTCGGACTGAGTACGCGGCGTTGGAGTGTATAGCCGAGCTTCTCGTAGTCCGTGTCGTGCATCGCCTCGGCAAACTGCGCCTTGCCGAGATCGTTGTAGAGGATGAGCTGCCAGTAGGCAATACTGCCGTCCGTATTCTTTGCCATCATGCTGCGGTCGAAAAACCAGCCGCGCCGTTCATCGCCCTCAATGAAAACCCAGTCGCCGTCCTTCAGAGTGATCGGGTCGATCGCCGTCAGGTCGCCGTGGGCTCCCGCATCATAACTGCTGCTGCGCGGATCGACGGAAAGAGGCACCGCTGTGCCGGCGTCCTTTTCCTTCTCTGCCGGAGGCGCTCCCTCCTCTTTGGATTTTTCCGGCGCGGCGCCATTCTCCTCCGTGCCCTCATACGGCAGGGGAATGATCTTTCCGTTTTCATCATGCTCATCGACGGATTCATCGCCGAGGTCATCCATTTCCTCCTCGAGCGCGGATTCTTTCTTCTCGGCGGGTGCTGCGTCCGATTTTCTCTTCGCCGGGGCAGCCCTTGCTGCGGAGTGCCCATGGCCCTCCTCTGCCGCCATGACGGCATGGATATCCTTCTCCGGTGCGGTCTCGCCGTATGCCGGCAGGATAAAGATCCCTGCAGCGAGCAGGAAGATGATGGATTTCATAGCATATCCTTTCCTTTTATAAATACGACGCGGGGTTGACCGGCTGGCCGCCGACACGCACCTCATAGTGCAGATGCGGCCCCGTGGAATAGCCCGTCGAGCCGACGTAGGCGATGATCTGACCGCGGCGCACCTGCTGGCCCGCAGTGACGGCGACGGCGGAGGCATGACCGTAGCGCGTCATGATGCCGCCTCCATGGTCGATATCAACCATATTGCCGTACCCCGAACTCGTCCAGCCTGCCGTTGTCACGACGCCGTCTGCCGTCGCAATGATCGGCGTTCCCGTGTCAGCCGCGATGTCGATGCCCTGATGGAACTCTGTCCCGTTAAACCGCAGCCCATAGGGCGAGCTGATATACCCCTGTGTGGGCCAGCCCGTCGGAGTGGTGACGGGCGCACTCTCTGAGAGAAAACTGCCCGCTCCCGGAAAATTCCGGTACATCTCCTGTGCAAGGAGATCAAGAGAGCTCCGGCGCGTGGTGAGGCGGCTCTCGATCATCGCAAGCGCCTCATCCACCTCATCTGTTGTGAGCGCATGCGGCGCGCCGCCCGTCGGGGCTTCCGTCCCCTCCTTCGCAGCATCCTCCTCGTCGGCTTCTGCGGGAGGCGCGCCCACGAGAGCACGCAGTCCATCCTCCGAGCGGCGCAGACTGTCCAGATCCTGCTGCAGCGCGGAGGCTTTTTTCGAGACTTGGAGGATCTGCTCCTGCTGGATGCGGTTTGCCTCGCGCAGCTGCGCGGTCTCCGACTCGTGCAGATAGGAGTGCATGAGCGTGTAGACAGAGAGAACAGCGGCGCCGGTGAGCACGGCAACCGCTGCTCCGGCGCCGAACGCAATCATCCGCAGTCCGCGCAGAGAAAGCCGCACGGTACGCGTGACATCCGCCTCGCTGTCAATTAGCTGAATACTGTATCGTAGATTCTGTTCCTCGTTCAATGCGTTCTCCTTATTCTATCCTGATTTTTTCCATCCCCCTATCCTAGCGGAACAAAATGAAAACCTGCTGAGACTCAGCAGGTTTTCTTTGCTTTTGTCAGTATTGAATCGGAAGCGGCTGCGCCATGGCTTCCTTCAGCACGCCCTTTTCCTCATCCGTGAGCGGATAGTCCGACGCGCCGTTCTTGATGGGCTTGATATAGCTGCGCGAATCCGCGCGGGCAAAGATACTCGAGAAAATAATGCCGTCGTTGTTCGCATTGAGCATGGCCACCGCATAGCTGAGGTCGCCGCCCATATCCTCGAACGCGCGGAACCGAACGGCGGCAACACGCACGAGCGAGCCGCGGATGAACTGACGTATCAGCTCGTTTTCCTCCAGGATGCGCGCATTCGTCGCCGCAATCCTCTCGACCTCCTTGATATGCTGAATCAGCATTCCCTCGAGGTCATTGGCCTCGGATCCGCGCATCATTGCCCGGTAACGGCTGCTCATCATGCCGACGCGGATCATCAGATAGACAACCAGAATCAATAAAAACAGGATCAGCAGCATCGAGGCAAACAAGAGTATCGTCTCATGTGCCGCAATATCGTTTACGAGATTGTTCAGAAACAATTCTTTCTTCCCTTCTTCCCTATTATCGCGCGGGTCCGATTTACACAGTGAACTTCTGCGTGGAGAATGCGCGCAGCGCAGCGCGTTTATCCTCCTTCGCAGCACCGTCCGCTGCAGAAAGGAGTTCGATCAGGCGTTCGAGGTCTTCTGCGGAGAAATAGCTGATCTCCAACCGCCCCTTCCCCTGTTCACGGCCCGCTTGAATACGGACTTTCGTCCCAAGGCTGTGTGTGAGGCGTTCCTCTGCCTCCCGCACAAAAATGTCCGGCGTACGCGTCTTTTTCTGCGTCTGTTCGGCCTTCTTGAGGGCCTTCGGGTCCTTTACGAGCCGCTTCACAAGTGCCTCTGCACCGCGTGCCGAGAGTTCATGCTCCTGGATATACTCTGCCGCTTCGCGCTGAAGGGCCGCCGTCTGGAGCGCGAGGAGCGGACGCGCCTGCCCCATTGCGAGAACGCCGTTGGCGATAAATGCCTGTACTTCCTTTGCGAGGCGCAGGAGGCGAACGCTGTTCGCAACGGCCGAGCGGCTGCGGGCAACACGCCGTGCAAGCTGTTCCTGCGAGAGCTTGAACTCCGTCAGGAGGCGCTCATAGGCGCGCGCCTCCTCAATGGGGTTGAGATCCTCGCGCTGGAGGTTCTCGATGAGCGCCATCTCCGCCATCTCCGCATCCGTTGCCGCGCGAAAGATGACGGGTACGGTTTTGAGCCCCGCGAGTTTTGCTGCGCGCAGGCGGCGTTCTCCGGCGATCAGTTCGTATTTCCCGCCGCCGATGTCGCGTACGGAAAGGGGCTGGAGGATGCCGTGCTGCGCGATGGATTCGCGCAGTTCCTCAAGCGCCGCTTCGTCGAATTCATGCCGCGGCTGAAAACGGTTGGGGCGGATCGCGTTTACGCCGAGTTCGGCCGGCGTCCCTGTCTGCATGGCGGGGGGAGTCCCCGCCGATGCTGCCGCACGCCCTGAGGCGGGCGCCTCTTTCTTTCCTGTGAGCGCGTTCTTTCCAAGTCCAAGCGCACCAAGGCCGCGTCCGAGTCCGCCTGTTTTAGTTTTCTTCACGCTTCATCACCTCCTTCGCCAGTGCAATATACGTCTCGGCCCCGCGCGACGTGATGTCGTAGGAGGTGATCGGCTGCCCGAACGAGGGTGCCTCAGAGAGCCGTACATTGCGTGGGATCAACGTATCATAGAGTGCGGTGCCAAAGACAGAGCGCACTTCCTCCACCACCTGCGTTGCAATGCGGGTTCGGCCGTCGTACATGGTCATAACGACGCCCTGAATCCGAAGCCCCGGATTTGCGCTCTCCTGCACGAGGCCGATCGTATTCATCAGCTGTGCGACCCCCTCGAGGGCGTAAAACTCACATTGAATGGGGATGAGAACAGCATCTGCCGCCGTCAACGCATTCAGCGTCAGGAAGCCGAGCGATGGAGGACAGTCGATAAAGATGTAGTCATAGGCGCGCTCCGCCTCCGTGAGCGCATCCCGCAGGCGCGTCTCCCGGCGCTCCATCCCGGCGAGCTCCACCTCAGCCCCTGCCAGCTCGACATTGGCCGGCAGGACATCCACATCATAATCCGAGGGAACAATCGACTCCCGGAGGCTCTGTCCCTCGATCAGCACACGATAAGTCGTGGACATAAGCATGTTTTTATCGAGGCCGAATCCGCTCGTCGCATTCCCCTGCGGGTCAATGTCAACGAGGAGGACACGACGCTTTGCACGCGCGACGGCAGCAGCGAGGTTGACGGCCGTCGTCGTCTTGCCGACGCCGCCCTTTTGGCTGGCAATCGCAATGATCTTTGCCACGGGATCATCCTTTCTCCTGGAGTATGCCTCTCATCGCACCCATAATCCGGCGCACAGCACTTTTACGACAGCACCTTCGCCAGATGCAGGTACTCGGGGTCCAGTTTCTTCTTATTATTCACGGCATCATAAAGGTTGACCGAGACGACGTGGCCCTTGCTGTATCCGAGCACAACGCCCGAGATGCCTGAGATGAGAGCAAGTGCCGCCTGCTCGCCGAGCTGACTGGCGCGTACGCGGTCGATGACCGTCGGCGCTCCGCCGCGCTGGATATGACCGAGCACGGAGACGCGCGTCTCAATATCTGTATGCTTTGCGATGTAGTCACAGACATCCTGTCCCTTTGCCGCCCCCTCGGCAACGACAATGAGGATATAGCGTTTGCCGCGCTCATATGCGGCCGCGAGGCTGCTTGTAATCTCCTCCAGATCGAACTTTTCCTCGGGAACGAGAATGTACTCCGCCCCGCCCGAAATGCCTGAGACGAGTGCCAGCCACCCGCAGCTGCGCCCCATCACCTCGAGCACGATCACGCGGCGGTGTGCCGACGCGGTGTCGCGCAGTTTGTTGATCGCATCAATGATGGTATTCGCCGCCGTATCGCAGCCGATGGTATAGTCCATTCCCCAGACGTCGTTGTCAATTGTTCCCGGCAGGCCGATGATGGGAAAGCCGTACTCCTCCGACAGCAGCTGTGCTCCGCGCAGAGACCCGTCACCGCCGATCACGCAGAGACCTTCGATGCCGCGCTTCACGAGGTTCTCATGGCCGAGACGGCGTCCCTCCGGTGTCTGCCAGCGCTTGCAGCGCGCCGTCCCGAGAAAGGTTCCGCCGCGCTGGATGATATCCCCCACATCCATCGACTGCAGTTCGCGCATATCCTCTTCGAGCAGGCCGTGGTAGCCGTCGTTGATTCCCCATACATGAACGCCTTCATAGAGCGCCGTACGCGCAACCGCACGCGCCGCAGCATTCATTCCCGGGCTGTCACCCCCGCTCGTCATGACTGCGATACTCTTTAACACAACGCTTCCTCCCCTGCCCGCTTCTAAACGCACACGAATCACATGCGCACCCATATTTCCTCCATCATAGCACAAATGACAAAAAAAATCCCCTCTTTTTTTGAGGGGATTTCAAGAACCCGGACAATAAATGTTTCACGTGAAACAATTCATTGCTCGCGCGCAAGATCACGGAAGCGCGTATATTCTTTTTGAAAGAACATCTTCACTGTATCGGTCGCACCGTTGCGATGCTTCGCAATGCTGAGCTCCGTGATGTTTGCATTCTCCGTATCCTGATTGTAATAGTCCTCGCGATAGAGGAACATGACGATGTCGGCATCCTGCTCGATGGAGCCGGATTCGCGCAGGTCAGAGAGCAGAGGGCGCTTGTCGGAGCGGCCTTCTGTTGCACGCGAAAGCTGCGAAAGGACGACAATCGGCACATTCAGCTCGCGGGCGAGCACTTTCAGCGAGCGTGTCATCTCCGCCACGGCAAGCGTGCGGTTCTCCGCACGCCCCGGTGCCTGAATCAGCTGGAGGTAATCAATGGCAATGAGGTCGAGGCCATGCTCTGCCTTGAGCCGCCGCGCACGCGTGCGGATATCAAGCACCGTCGTACTGCTCGTATCGTCGAAGTAGAGCTTCGTCTTCATCATGCGGTCCGCAACCTTGACCAGGCGGTCCCACTCTTCGTCATCCAGCTCGCCGCGCGCCAGGCGGGTCGCGTCGATCTGCCCCTCAGCGCAGAAGATGCGGTGCATCAACTGTTCACGGGGCATCTCGAGGGAAAAGAACGCGACGGTCCCGCCCTGCAGGGCCACATGCGTCGCGAGATTGAGGACGAATGCAGTCTTTCCCATTGCGGGGCGCGCAGCGACGATAATGAGGTCGGATTTCTGGAGCCCCCGCGTCACGTTGTCAAGTGTCGCAAGGCCCGTGGAAAGCCCCGTAATCCCCCCCTTTGCCTTTGCAAGTTCGCTGACGCGCTCCACGGCGGCAAAGACGACTTCCTTCGCCGGAATGAAGGCGCCGGTCGTCTGTCCGCCTGCGATCGCGAGGATCTTATTCTCGGCATCGTCAAGCTGCTCGGCAACATCCTCACTCTCATTATACGCCGCACCGGCAATCTCTGTACTCACGTCGATGAGCGCACGCAGGATCGCCTTCTCCTTTACGATCTTTGCATAGTGCGCGAGATTTGCCGTACTCGGCACAGTATTTGACAAATTCGCGAGAAAGGAGATCCCGCCCACCTGTTCGAGCATGCCGCTCTTCCTAAGAGATTCGGTTACGGTGACAATATCCACCGGCTCGCCGGCGTGCACAAGTCCCTCCATCGTCTCAAACACGAGGCGATGGGCTTGGCGGTAAAACTCATCCGCGCGCAGGAGCTCCAATGCCTGCGTAACCGCCGTCTGTTTCAGCATCATTGCGCCGAGCACAGACTGCTCCGCCTCAATATTCTGCGGTGGGACGCGTCCTTCTGCCATAGGATTCTCCTTTCACAATGAAATCATCAGAGGTGCCGCTCATCTCTGCACGCTGTCCGCAGAGGGATCAGGCCGCTGCTTCCACTTCTCATCGGCAAAGAGCAGGTCAAACGCTTCTTCTGCCGTTTTAAGGCGATGAATCGTAAGCCCGAGATGATCCTCCGGGAGGTCCTTCTTGTTCTCCCACGGGATAATCAGGGTCGAGATGCCCGCCTGCCGCGCGCCGTATGCCTTCTCAAAGACACCGCCGACCGGCTTGATCTCCCCCTGCAGAGAGATTTCTCCCGTCACCGCCGTATCCTGCCGGATCGCAGAGCCGGTAACGGCGCTCACAATCGCGGCAAGGATGGCCGTACCGGCGCTGGGGCCGTCAATATTCCCCCCGCCGATGACGTTGACATGAATATCGTAGTCGTGGATATCGCGGCCTGTCAGTTGGCGCATGACCGAAGCGGCATTGAATACGGAGTCTTTTGCCATGCTGCCCGCCGTCTCATTGAAGCGCACGGTACCCTTGCCTTTCTTCGCTGCAGGGAAGGAGACGGCCTCGATCTCGATGATGGAGCCGAGGAATCCGGCGACGCCGAGCCCGAACACTCTGCCGACGGCAGGTGTATCGGAGGCCTTCTTTCGGCCGAATTGATGGAGGCGGCTCACCTGTGCGACCTCATAGATATCAGCTCTTGTCACCTCGAGCGGCGGTGTTTTTGTTTCACGTGAAACATTCTGTACATGATCGCGGTGGGGGACTTCGCCGAGAAATTCCGTCTCGGTTCCCATGTCATCATCCGCCGCGTTCTCCGAGATTGTTTCACGTGAAACAATACGCTTGATCTCTTCCTCCTCGAACCGATTCAGCGCGAGGCTGTATGCATCTGCAAGGATATTGATTGCCTTGCGCCCCTCAATCGTATACGCACTGATCAGTTCGGCGGCGCCCGGCGCAAGAGTAACGTTCAGGCGCTCGGCTGCATTCTCGACGATCGTAAGAATATGCGCGGGGGTCAGCGGCTCAAAGTAGATCTCCGCGCAGCGCGACCGCAGCGCCGGGTTGACATGATCGGGTTCGCGCGTTGTCGCACCGATCAGCACGAAGTCCGCGGGAGCCCCTTCCTCGAAGAGTTTTCGAATATAGGGGGGGACGCGCTTGTCATCGGGATCATAGTATGCCGACTCAAAATAGGCGCGCTTATCTTCGAGCACCTTGAGCAGTTTGTTCTGGAGCATCTCATCCATCTCACCGATCTCGTCGATGAAGAGGATCCCCCCGTGCGCATCCGTCACGAGTCCTGGTTTTGGCTCCGGTACGCCGCTGTCTGCGAGATTCTTTTGGGCGCCCTGATAGATCGGATCGTGCACGGAGCCGAGCAGGGGATTCGTCATGTCGCGCGGATCCCAGCGCAGGGTTGTCCCATCCGTCTCGACGAACGGTGCGTCCTCTCCAAAGGGAGAAACGGCGCGGCGCTTTGCGGCCTCGAGCACGAGACGCGCAGCCGTCGTCTTGCCGACGCCCGGCGGTCCATAGAGCAGAAGATGCTGCGGATAGGGGGAGGAGAGTTTCGCCATGAGCGAGCGCACGGCACGTTCCTGTCCGACGATCTCATCGAAATTCTGCGGACGCAGGAGCTCCATCACCGACTGCGTGAGATGGATGTTCTCCAGTGCTTCGAGTTCCTCGCGCTTCTTTTTATCATGCGGCGACTCTGCGCCGGGGTTCTCCTCCGATATCACCTGTCGGCGAATATCCTCCACATATTCCTCATGATCCTTCTCGAGCTTCTCATTGACCTTGCGCTCGATACGGTCCTCAAGATCGCGCCGTGCAAGGATTCCCGCGACCTGCTCCGTCATGCGCGCGATGATTTCAGGCAGCTCTGCCTCGGATGGCGGAGGAGAGAGCAGCGGATCCTCCTCCAGAATACGCATGAGGGCAAGCACCCGTTCACGGCGGTCATCCGAACGCATCAGCGCCATCGCGTTCATCTTGCCCGCCTGGATGACAAGGCGCTCCGTTCCCATTGTGTCTGCGAGCATGCGAAAGATCGCGGCAATCTCCGTATCGATGCGCGCTTCCGCGGAGAGTGTCGGTGGCGCACTCTTTTGCTCGCTGTTCCCTCCGAATAAATCCTTAAAAAATGACATAAACCTTCCTTTTGACAAGGGGCTGATGAAAGGATCCTCATCAGCCCGTGCTTATATGTAAATGAATAAGGCCGTGTGATCATCTCCCGTGCCGAAGGAATAGGGGAGGGGGGGCAGATCATTACGATTCCTTTTGTACGTGAACCTTGATCGTTGTGGAGATGTTCGGGTGAACCTTTACGATTGCCTCATAGAGTCCCTCGCCCGTAACCTCGCCGCGGATTGTGATCTTGCGGCGGTCCACGTCGATGTTCTTCTTCTTCAGCGCCGCAGCAACGTCCTTGCCCGTTACCGCACCGAAGAGGCGTCCGTTCTCGCCGATGCGCACGGGGATCTCTACCTCGACCTTCTCGAGCTGGGCGGCCATGAGTTTTGCCTCATCCATGGCCATGGCATCCTTGCGTGCCTTCGCGCCCGCCTGTGCCTTCGCGACATTTACATTCTCGCTGCTTGCAGGAAGGGCCAGCTTCTTCGGCAGGAGGAAATTGCGCCCGTAGCCGTCCGCAACCTCCACGATCTCGCCCTTTTTCCCGATATTCTTAATGTCCGTCTGCAGTATTACCTTCACTCTGGTCACTCTCCTCTATATAGGCTCTGGCCCGTTCGACGACCCGTGCGCGCACCGCGCTGAGCGGAACGCCTTTGACCTGCGCGCCCGCAACATTGGCGTGCCCGCCGCCGCCGAACGCCTCCATAATCACTTGAACATTCATTTCCCCTGTCGAGCGTGCACTGATGCCCACCATGTCTCCGGCCATCTGGAAGACGTAGATGCTCATGCGCACGCCGTCCACGCGCAGCATGCCGTCCGCCGCCTGTGCAGCGATGATCTGTCCATTCTGCAGCCGCTCCGGAATACTGCCCACGATCAGTCCGCCGGGGAAGAACTCCGCATTCGCCTTGGCACGTGCGAGCGCCACCGTGGTCTCGTAGTCGCTCTGAAACAGCGCCCGTACGAGCACGGGGTCCGCCCCGGCCCGCCGGAGGTATGCCGCCGCGTCAAACGTGCGGACACCCGCACCGACGTTGAAATTCTTTGTATCCACAACAACGCCCGAGTAGAGTGCCGTCGCATCGAGGCGCGTCGGGCGGATGTTCTCGCCGAAATACATCAGGAGCTCCGTCACCAGCTCGCTCGCCGAGCTCGACGATGTCTCGATGTAGACCAGTAGAGGATTCTTGACGAAATTCTCGCTGCGGCGGTGATGATCAATCACGACGATCTTCGGAATGCGCTCGAGGAGGGTGGGATCGGCAAGGATGTGGGGGATATGCGCATCCACCACGACCAGGAGCGCCGAAGGGGAGACGCCGGCAACATCGCCGGCGCGGACGAAGAGGTCCTCATACCCCTCATCCTTCTGCACCATATCCACAATGCGGTCAATTCCCTCGTTCATGTCACTGAGCACAATGTGCACACGTTTCCCGAGCGCGCGCGCCATGCATGCCACGCCCATCGCCGCGCCGAAACAGTCATAGTCCTCATTGTGATGGCCCATGATGTAGATCTCGTCCGCACTCTCCATGATATCGCGCAGGGCATGCGCCACCACGCGCGCCTTCACGCGCGTGTGTTTCTCTACGGCCTTTGCCTTGCCGCCGAAGAACTGCGTTTTTCCGTTGATGTCGAGCGCCACCTGATCGCCGCCGCGTCCAAGCGCAAGATCGAGCTTTGCCTCGGCCTCCTCGCCGAGTTCCTTGAGCGACTGATCCGCCGCAAGTGAAAGGCCGATCGAGAGCGTCACCGGCAGCCCCTTGGAGTTGACGATCTTGCGCACCTGGTCGAGGATGTCGAACTTCTCCGCCATCGCGTGATCGAGCGCCTTGCGGTCGAGCAGCGCCACGAACTCTCCCTCCGAGATGCCGCGCATAAAGCCCCCGAGTCCGCTGATCCATGCGTCCAGGCGCTCGCGCACGGCAAGCAGCAGCATCGACTTCTCCGTCTCGCTCTGGCCCTGCATGATCTCGTCGTAGTTGTCCAGCTGGATATAGAGCAGCGCCGTACGGCTGTCACGAAAGCTGTTTCGCAGATTCGCAAACTCCGTCTCATCCTGCACATAAAATGCCATCAGCGGGTCCATCTGAGGCGGTGTCGGCAGCATGCGGTGGTAGATATGATAGGAGCGGCCCTTGTGCGAGAAGCGATACTCCGCCTCCGTTCCCCATACCGTCTCAATATTGAATTCCGGCCAGAAATCGGCAACTGCCGTCCCCTGCTCCGGGGGCACGCCGCCGAGATTCTCCCCGAGCTGGCGATTGCACCACTCCAGATGGCCGTCCTGGCTCACCACGAGGATCGCCTGCGGCAGGCGATCCACCGCATAGTTCATCACATTATTAACATTACGGATAATGCCCATACAATAGCGTTCGAATCGCCGCTCTCTGTCATGACAGCGTTCCCATGCAAACGCAGCCAAGACGGCCCAAAGCAGCAGCGATGCCGCGCCGACGTAGGAGTTATAGCAGAACGTCACGAGCGCAAGTGCCAGCATGACGATCAGATGGATCATGAGATCGATCCACGCGGATAAATTCCGCGGCATAGAATCACCTTCTTCAAAGAGGATAACGTATGTACAAAATGTATCAGACCGGCACACAGCCTTATTTGCGGTCCGTCATTTTCTTTCGGTAATCAAAGACAATATCGAACAATCCCGTCCATGTCACTATCTGCGTCGCCAGTCCGTTCACCAAGATGGTAATGTAGACGAGCAGGCGCACAAACGAGGCGACACCGTACCGCTTCATCATGAACTGCAGGAACGAGAGCCCCTGCACAAGCCCCGCAAGTGTGGCGATCAGATATCCGTTGAGCGCCGCCCGGTACAGCAGGGTGATGTCGCGTGTCGTCCCCCAGTAGAGGCCGATCAGCGAGAACGCGAACAGATAGGAAAAGCCGATCGGCAGCCGCCACTCCGTGAACGCGGGGAACGGTGCCGCCGGGATTCCGAGGCGCACGAGCACATTGCGCAGAACGACAAAGCATGCCGCCGCCTCGATGACCGAGCCCCCGAGGAAGAGCGCCGGCAATACGAGCGCAAAGGATTCCAACGCCTGCATCGACACCGCGCGCGTCTGTTCGAGCCGTGCCTCGTCGATCCCCAGCGAGCGGTACACAGCGAGCGTCTCATTCACTGCCTCAGATGCCGTTGAGAAATCGATGGCAAACGGATTCAATCCGAAGAGGAGGAACATCATCAACACGGCAGCCCCCTTGCCGCCGAGAGACGCGAGTACGCCGCCCGTGAGGGCGCGCAGCGTATCCGCCCTGCGGCGAAAGAGTCCTCCGATCGCGAGCCCCGTCGGCGCAAACGAGAGTACGAAGAACGCGCCCATTGCGGGCGTTGCCAGCGGCAGCGTCAGGAGCAGTGCGGCGATCGAGACGAGAAGCCCCCAGCGGAGCCCTTCGCGCACCGTCACGAGCGCGATAAAGACCGGCCACAGCATCCCCATCATCATCGTCGGCAGGGGCAGGCAGATTGCCGCGAGTGCATAGATCACCGCGGCAGCCGTCATTACCCCCGCCGTTGCGACGGGTCTTGCTCCTTGTTCACTCATTCCGTACCCTTTCAGCGGCAGCGCGCCGCACATCTCTGCATAAGAAAGACCATTCTATTATAACAGATTTTAACATGTGTGTCACGGCAGTGTGGCACACGGCGGACCGCACGCCGGACACAAAAGGAGAACCGCCCGCAGGCAGTTCTCCTCTATTTTGTTTTAGCGCCGCAGCGGCAGCAAACCGACGGCAACATCATAGCACAAACACAGCAATATTTCAATCGTCCATGATCCCTGCCATGCGCAGGAGATACTGCGCGTTCGTCGTGCGGCAGCGTCCCTCGCGCATCTTAAAGTCAAAGAGGATCTTATCGCCTTCGTAATGCTCCTCAAAATGCGCGTTCGCCACCGGAACCCCCTCGCGCCCGAGATCACAGAGCTCGAAATCGTGCGTCGTCACAATCGTGATCGCATGCGGCAGCGTCAGGCGCCGGATCGCCTCGCGCGCCCCGACGATGCGGTCGGCGGAGTTCGTCCCGCGGAAGATCTCGTCGATCAGGATGAGCATCGGGCGGCCGCGCCTGCTGTACGCGATCATCTTCTTAATGCGCAGCAGCTCCGCGTAGAACGTCGAGATTCCGCCCGCCAGATCGTCGCTGATCTGAATCGACGTATAGACCGCCATCGGCGTGAGCGCAAAGGACCGCGCGCATACCGGCGCGCCGGCGTACGCGAGAACCGCGTTGGAGCCGAGCACGCGCATATACGTCGTCTTTCCCGACATATTAGAGCCCGTGATGACAAGCGTCCCCGCCGCGAGATGCGCATCGTTCGGCGTCGCCGCCTCCTCGCTGAGCAGCAGGGGCGTTGCCCCCTCAGCGGTCAGCTGCGGGGGCATGCCGTCCAAAAACTGCGGAAACGCATACACCTCACGCGTATGTCCGATGCGCGCAAGCGAGAGCAGCACCTCCATCTCCGCCCAGACCTTCAGCCAGCCTGCCGCCGCCGCACCCACCCGCGTACGCCAGTAGGAGAAATACGCCATACAGTGGAAATCCCAGAGCAAAAAACCGTTTGCCAGCACAAAGAAGACAAAATTGTGCCGCATCGCCGCACACTCTGCGAGCCTCGTGAGGCGGCTCTGCGCGCGCGTTGCGCGAATCGGATCGAAGAGCGGCGCGAGGATCGCGCCGAACGCCGCCCCATGCAGCGGCGCCCGTTCCAGCGCGCGAAAGATCCTGCCGTAGAGCCGCAGCTCCCGCGCCATATGCCCGAGCGGGGCAAGCGTGCGCAGCGTCCGCGGGTAAAAGGCGAGCGCCAGCGTCAGATTGAGCATGAAAAGCGCAGTTGGAAGCTGCCAAGGCCCGTTCCAAAAACATGCCCAGAGCAGGGAGAGGATGCACGCCGACGCAAGCACGGCGCCGATGCCGGAGATGAGGCGCAGCGATCCGCCGAGCGGCCGGGCGAGTTCCTCCGCGAGTGCACGCGTATCATGCCCGTCGGGCAGCCCTGCCCCGCGCGCCTCGAGTTCGAGACAGAGGAGGGGATGGGCGAGGAGCTCCGCGACAGCTGCCTGCCGCTGCCGCGTCCGCTCGAGGTTCCACGGCGTCGCCGTGAGCGACCGCGCCAATCGGTCGCGGCCTGCCTGCGTCCGTGCCGCACAGAGGTACTGATAGAGCGACGCCGCGCCAAAGATGTGGAGATCCTGATCCGGCGGGCGCTTTTCCTTCCGATAGCCGGCGCCGTCCACCGGCGACATCTTCCAGTCCCCGGAGAACCGCGCGAGATAGTCTGCAGCCACATTGAGATACGCCTTGGTAAAACGGCGGCGCCGCTCCAGGCGCCGGTGCCGCGCCACAAGTACGGCGAAGAGAAGCAGGAGGAATCCACTCAGCATCAGCTCGGCGGAGGAACCAACATCCCAGCCGTGAATCGCCGCGGCAAGCATCAGCGGGAATACCAGCGTGCGCGCGAGAATGTACCGCGTCCGCTGTGCATGCTGCACACGCGCATGCGCAAGCATATTCTCCCATACATTTTCATAGTAATGCTTCTTCAAAGGGATACTCCTTGTCATTCTTGCAATATGCTTCATTATAGCACAGCTCTGCACGCTCTTGTAGACAGTTTTTCCCAAAGCTGTTACAATATACGGATGACGGGAGGGGGTACGCATGCAGGATACGACAGATGCCATACGCCGCATAGAGGCCTCCATGCGGATCCTCGACGATCGCATGCGCCGCGCGGCAGGCGACCTCGACTACGAGACCCATCTGCACGAAAAACGGGCCCTCGCAGCCGCGCTCCTCACGCTCCGGCGCAGGCGGGAAGAGGAGTCCCGGCATTTCAGTCAAAATTCAGCATCATCGGATAGGATAAAAGACAAATAGTCAGACAGTCGACAGACAGAAAGGAACCTACCATGTCACAGCGCATGACCATGGACGAAGTCCTCAAAGAATACGGCGTGCCGCAGCTGCGTCTCGACGTGCATGCGACGCGCAGCGACCTCCTCAAGCTCCGCGAGAAGCTCATGGCGATCCGCGACCTCTCCGACGGGCGCGAGCAGGGCTATCTCGACATCGAGTGCAAGCTCTACATCGACGTGGACGACATCGATCGCTACCTCTCGGGCGAGCTCGACACCGTCGGGGAGATCTACGCCTTCCCCGAGGATGTCAAGTCCTATCGGGAGTAAGCGCAGCGCAAAACAGATCCATTTCGAACGGTATATAAAGGAGAAAATCGAATGAACCTCAAGAAAATCATCGCTGCAGCGATGGTCGGGGCACTGAGCGTCACAGCCGCGCCCATCTTCGTGCCCGGAGCACCGAGCGCCGTCATCTCACAGACAGAGGCCGCGCGGGGCGGGGCACGCATTGCACCGAAGGCGGCTCCGTCCGCACCGAAGTCCGCCCCCGCCCCATCGAGCGGAAACAGCAAGTCTGTCTCAGGCAACGGCAACAGCTATGCGCCGTCCAAGAGCGCCAACCAGCTGGATAAGAATGCACCCGCAGCCGGTGCGAAGGCGGGAACAGCCGCAAATGCAGGCGCAGCAAACACGGCACGCTCGCATACGGGCTGGGGGAACGCGCTCCGCAGCATCGGCCTCCTTGCCGGCGGCATGCTGCTCGGCTCCATGCTCGCCTCCATGTTCGGTCTCGGCGGGGGCTTCCTCGCCGATCTGCTCGGCGTCCTCACGAACGTCGCGATGGTCATGATCGCATTCATGGCGATCCGCTGGCTCTTCCGCCGTCTGCGCGGCCGCGGAGAGGAAAACGTATATCAGAGGGCCGCACAGCCGCATGCAGCGGCGCCGAAAGCCCCCATCCAAGACATCCGCCCGCCCGGAGCAGCCGCGCCGACGATCCCTGCGCGTATGGGAGGCGCCGCCGGCGACAGCCCGCGCGTCATCGCCGACCGCTATCGCAGCCGGTAAGCCGCACACAGAAGCGCTGCAAGCCGCCGCAGCCCCGCTGCATGCCTTTGCCGCGTTCCGTGCGGGGGAGGGATGGACGCGCGGGCAGGATGCATATCATCACGGAGCACAGGATATGCGCGGATACGCAAAATAAAGAAAGAGACCGATGTACATTTCTGTACATCGGTTTTTTCTGCCCAATCAATAAAAATCATCGCGGTAAAATAGAAACAAAGATCTCCGGGAAATCCGATTTTGCCGGCAGATTTGCACTTGAAAAAGCCCTTCATATCATCCATAATAAAGGAAAGCACAGCAGATAAAGGAGCATTTTTATGATCAAACCATCCACCTATGCCGCAGCAGATACCCTCATCGCGCGCTATCCCGCCCTCGAGAGCTGCGCCGCGGACATCCGCGCAGCCATCGCAGCGCTCTGCGCATGCTACCGCGCGGGCGGCAAGCTCATCGTCTGCGGCAACGGCGGCTCCGCTGCAGACGCGGAGCATATTGTCGGCGAGCTGATGAAGGGCTTTCTCCTGCCGCGCCACCTCGACGAGAATATCCTGGCGAAGCTGCACGAGGCATGCGACGCCACCGATCCGATGACGATTGACTACTTCATGCAGAATCTGCAGGGGGCGCTGCCCGCGATCTCGCTGCCCTCACAGCTCGCGATCAGCACGGCGTTCTCGAACGATCAGGCGCCCGACCTCACCTTTGCACAGCAGGTGCTCGGTCTCGGCAAACCGGAGGACGTGCTCATCGGCATCACGACCTCGGGCAACTCGAAGAATGTACTCTACGCCTTCCGCATGGCAAAGGCACTTGGTCTCACGACGATCGCGCTCACGGGCGCCTCGGGCGGCAACTGCGTCACGGGCGGCTACGCGGACATCGTAATCAAGGCGCCCGAGGAGGAGACGTTCAAGATTCAGGAATACCATCTCCCGATCTACCATACCATCTGCATTGCCGTGGAGGAGGAGTTCTTCGGCGCGGAGTAAGAGAACCTCCCCTGTCCAAAGCGCCCCCACCACCGCAAGCGGTCCCCCTCCCCCGTGCCGCACGGGGGAGGCTTTATGGGGTACGGCACATCAGCTTCCCTCGTCGAACGGGGCAGGCTTCGGGATCCGGTACATCAGCTTCCCCCGTCGAAACGGGGGAAGTGGCACGCCAAAGGCGTGACGATAGGGGCGCCGGTGACTTAGACAATAGAAATGCTCCCCCCCAACAAACAAGCGAACTCAATAACATCCACCCCCCAAAGGAGGAATCTCAATGCCACTGACGTATGATGATTTCAAGAAGCTCGCGAACGGCAGCGACATTCGCGGCGTCGCCGTCCCAGGTGTCCCGGATGAGCCCGTCACCCTGACGCCCGAGGCAGCGAACCGCATTGCTGCCGGCTTTGTCCGTCTCCTCACCGAGAAGACCGGAAAGA
>ERZ773054.922-NODE-922-length-19677-cov-10.472276_pt1 | contig 19677 bp, 20 predicted proteins | sample MGYA00580630_ERZ773054 | MGnify/ENA primary metagenome ERZ773054 (study PRJEB29015, sample SAMEA2737994) | human oral metagenome | biome: human oral; feature: human-associated habitat; material: dental | place: China | collected 2115 ... | reverse complement strand
CATTTTCATAACGTTTTGTGCCTTGAGCAAAGCGAAAGGAATGGGTATAAATATGGAAAGAGCTATTAGTTATCCATGGGAAGTTGCAGGATGGTATTGGAGCAAACTAAAAAAATAAATAGTAAGATAAATGAAAATCCGAATTTTTCTGCTGAAGAAGTAACACAAATGGTAAATGAAAGGAAAAAAGCCTATGAAAAGTGTTGTGAAAAGATTAAAAAATAAAGTTGAATACATTATGATTTTGATAGCAGTGTTAGGGTTAAACACATCTTGTAACAAAGTAAATGTAACCAAACAAAGTATAGATAAACAAGAATTATATAATTCATATATAAGATATGAAAACTTAAGCAACGGCACTACTTCCGGTTACAATATAGTAGGAAAAAAATTTAGTTTAATAAACAGTGCGATGAATTTAGACATAGATTATCCCTGTGTTTTAGGTATGGAGGATATTGAGAAACAGGAACAGATTAATAAACTTATTTTTCTTATATCAACAGGCACATACTACGATATTTTTGTTCATAACGGTCTAGAAGTAAGTAGTAATTATTCAATTATTTATAGTGATAAAAGCTATCTTAGTATAAAATATGATGGATTTGTAGTAGTAAGGGAAGCCAATAGACCTCATTATATGTGCTTTTGTTTAAATGTAGATTTGCAAACAGGTGAGGTTATAAAACTGGAAGATTTAGTAGATATAGAAAAACTGAAAGATAATTTTGTAAAAGATAATTTTACAGTTGTAAAGGGACTTGATGAAAATATACCTGTAGATGAGAAAGGTTGGAAGGATTTATTTAATGAGTATTTAAAATATCCTTTTTTATATGAAGATGATTTACATAATTATGATTTTTATTTTACAAATAATAAAATAGGATTGATTATAAGCTGTAATACAGATGCAGGAGGTAGATATATAATCTTGGAAAGTAATGACAATCTGAGTCTGGCTGATATAAAAAAGTAAAGTTTATTATGGAGTATGATACGGCAGTACATCCATAAGTGAAAATCACCTATAGCCCGAATTATTCATAGTTTTATATTAAATGTTGTTGGAAGCCCTATAAGCAAAGTGTTTTAATTTCATTAAATAAATGAATAGAAAAAGGACAACTTGTAAGCAATATGGAAAGCTCACCTGGGGAATTAATAAAAACACCTTATTTTTTACGCAAAACTCAGGGTTAAGGAGGATGCATTTTTATTTGTTATGAATAATTTGATATATCTGTGAAATAATAATTGAGGGATAAGAATATGAAACAGAAATACAAAATTCGTTGGATAATGATAGCCGGCATAATAATTATTGTGATATCATATATACTTTTAAATCTTAAAGGGTATATAGTTATAAGAGGTAGTAAAGTTATAAGATATAAAGCAGGCTTATTGGATAAGTCAAAAAACGATGTAATTGTAAGTATACCTGAGGGTACAACAGAAATTATGGACTATGCCTTTTACGGCTGTAAGTTTATAGAGAAAGTCTATATTCCTGAAAGTGTAAAAATGATCCATAAAGAAGCCTTTGCAAACTGTACGAATCTAAAAGAAATAAATCTACCAAGATCCTTAGAGAAAATAGGTAGCAGTGCCTTTAACGGATGTATAGGTTTGGAAGTAGTGAATATTCCGGAAAGTGTAGAATATCTTGGGGAAAGTGCATTTAGCGATTGCAGTAATTTAAAAGAAATATCATTGCCGCGATCACTTAAAGAAATAAGGGGATTTACATTTTACGGATGTAAGAATTTAAAGAATATAGATCTTCCTGCAAATATTACAAGTATTGGAGTAGCCGCATTTTGTAGATGCAGCAGTATCGAAGTTGTAAAACTTCCCTCTTCAATAACTGATATGGGAGCCTCTACATTCTATGAGTGTAGCGGATTAAGAGAAGTCATTTTGCCTGACAACTTAAAAAATATAGAAAATGAAACATTCTATGAATGTACAAATCTTTCATCGATACATTTGAGTGACAATGTTGAAAGAATTGGACATAATGCTTTTGCAGGCTGTAGTAAACTTAGTGAAATCAATATACCCGATAGTATTGCTCAGGTTGGTGTGACTTGTTTGGAAGGAACAAAATGGCTTAAAGAAATTCCTATGGATTCAAATGGCTTAAAATGCTATAAACATATTTTATTTAAAGCGAGCTATAATACAGAAGAAATAGCTCTTTCACCCGATATTACAGTGATTGCCGCCGGTATATTTAGAGGATACGATAAATTAAAAAGAGTTGTTTTGCCTGAGGGTGTAAAGAGCATAGGAGATTATTGTTTTGGAGATTGCATATATCTTGAGAATATCGTAATACCGGAAACTGTAGAATACATAGGAGTGGGAGCATTTTCTAATTGTAAAAGTTTATCTGAGTTCTCAATACCTAAGTATCTTACAGGTATAAATAATAATACTTTTGAAAACTGTGAAAAATTAGAAGATGTAGAATTACCGAAAGAACTTGAATATATCGGCGAAGATGCATTCAAAGGCTGTATTTTACTTAAAAATATAATTATTCCAAAGAAGGTGAAAAAAATAGATGACAGGGCTTTCGATTTTTGTAAGAACTTGGAAGAGGTGGTATTTGAAAGAGATCCGCTTTATGTTGGAAACTCTTTTTATGATACTAAATTTTATAATAATATCAAAGAGGATGAGGATGGTTGTAAATATATAGGAACTCATCTTATAGAGGTCGTGGATAATAAAAAGCAATATATTGTTATTAAAGAAGGGACCGTAAGCATAGCAAGAAATGCTTTTTCTCTGAGTGATATAAGAAAAGTAGTGTTTTCAAAAGAACTGAAAGTGATAGGAAAGTCAGCTTTTGGTTCTTGCCACAAATTAAAAGAAATAGAATTACCGGAAGGATTATTGTATATAGATAGATTGTGTTTTGAATTATGTGAGAATTTAAATAGAGTATATATACCGAAGTCAGTTGAGTATATAGGGGATAATATATTTTATCTTTCCGTTAATTTGAAAGAAGTTACTGTGAGTAAAGATATAGCAGATAAGATTGATTTTGATGGTCATGTGAAAGTGAGATATATTGAATAGAATGTCAAAATTTAAATGGAGTACAAGTTGCACTTATACATGAGAAGAGGCTGAAGGCTAAGTTTAAGAAATGTAAAAAAAGACCTAATAAAGTTGGTAGATATTTTGTGGAATAGGAGAATATTTATGCCGGATGCATTGACTTTGTTGCTGGGAACTTGTTCAGGTTATATATTACTGTATGGTACTTGTTGGGAAGCAGATGTCGAGGAATATTGATGAAACGGATAGTTAAAATAATAATATTTTTATTTTTGATATTATTTGTAGTAATTGTAATGTATATTACTATTGCATGGATACCCGTAAAATATGCTGTTAGAGAAGAAGATTTTGTTAAGTACGGCAAATTCATTTTATTAAAAGGGAACTACGACACAGGAACAGGGTGGAGCAAAGTGGGAGATGAAACCGGATTTTACAATACAGATAAAGTTTGTGAAGTATGGATTGAAGGTAAAGTAAAACCTCCCAAAATATCTACTTCTTTTGCAGGTTATCAAAAAGTGTATTTGTGTAAAGTAGAGGAAGTACCGGAACTTAAAGATATAAAAGGTATTATGTGTCAAGTATATAAGATTATAGAGTGGTATCCTGTTTATCCTGTAATAAGAGACCCGACTGTCTTACCTAGGTGGATATATCCGACTGAATTTATAAATATATACGATATGTCGGATGAACCGGTTTGGTAAGGCGAAAATAATTATTGGAGAGCGTTATGCTGAACTTACAGTTGGAAATTAGTACTATTATAGAGTATATTGACATTAAAGACAGGGATACTTCTTTAGGAGTATATTTACATTCATATAGTTGGGATTTAATAATTAAATATGAGAATAGTTTTACTATATACTATGATTCAGTATTTGAGGGATTTTAGTACACAGAGAAAAGGTTTGAACCATGCAAAACAACAGATTAAAAGGAAAATCAAGGAAGCTGTTTTTTATAGTTATAAGTATATTAATAATTGTTGGAATTATATATCCTTTATTAATAGTATACACAGTTAGAACTTCCGGAAAAGAATTTGTTAAAGTTATGAATTCTCATGATTTAAATAGGTATGATAGATATTTTTTACCTGATACAATATTCATAGTTAATGGAAAAAGAATTAAGTATTCTGATGTTCGTGAAAAGATTGTGGAAAAAGAGTTCTACATAAAGGAAGATAGCTTTTATGCGCCAGCGGATGTACCATTTGACACAGAATATGTGGATTACTTTAAAAAAGCAGAATTTCAAGTAGGGTTACATGGGGGGATTGTATCAAAATATGGAGAAAATAATAATATTGAAGTCAGTATTGACGGTATCTTAGTTTTAAAAAGATATGGATTGGTTTTAAGAGTGGAAGAGGTTAGTTTAAATGATGTTACTGATAAAGGTTCAGAACAATATAAAGTATATGATTATATATTTTCGAATTAAGACGAGAGTGTCTCTTAAAGTTTTTAAAACATGATAATACATTATTTTTACTGAGTACCGTATGGAGTATATGAAATACACAAGAAGACCTACTAAAGTTGGTAGATGTTTTGTAGAATAGGAGAATATTTATGCCGGATGTATTGACTTTGATTCACACGGCCGTTACCGGTATGACTCATTTTATATAACCATTTCACAAAATAGAAAATTCACTTCAAATTAGCGTACTTATAACAATTCTAAATAGACTGCTAATTAGAGTGGGTTGCACCGGGAACTTGTTCATGTTATATATTACTGTATGTTGTCTGTTTGGGAGTAGCAGCCCTACTCCCCCAGCTCCTTTACAAATTTATCTATATAATAAACAGCCGCTCCCACTGCGGAAGCCTCGGTTTTGTAATGGCAGACCTTTATATAAGAGGCATCCTTTTCAAAGGGGTTTAATTCAGAGGCTTTATTTCTGAAGGTTTCTATGTGTTCTGACATATATGCACCTACATAGCCTCCAAGTATCACATCACAGTCATAGCACATTCTAAGGTTATGAACTGCTATGGCAAGGTAGTCCATATACTCATCAAAGGCATTTATAAGACCTTTGTTCTTGCCGGCTTTCACCTCTTCAAAGAAGGCATGGAGATCTCCGCCTGTAAAATCTGACAAAATAGAGGCGCAACAATAAGCATCAAGACAGCCCGCCCTGTTACAATAACATTTGCGTCCTCTTGGAACTATAGTCATGTGACCGAATTCACAGCCTCTGCCGTGCTTTCCGGTATATATGCTGTGTCCGTTCATATTGGCACCGCCCACGCTGCTGCTAAGGGATAGATATACTATGGGTTCACTGCCGCTTTGCCTCCAGCTTTCAGCAAGCCCTGCCGAATTGGCATCATTAAATAAAAGCAGGGGGAAGTTTAGGTACTTGCAAAAAGTATAGTAGATATCGGATGAAGCGTTTATGACCTCGGCATAGGATATACTTTTTTGGTCGGAGCTTATTATAACAGGAAGCGATATACCTACGCCCAAAATCTTTGAAGTATCCGCAACATAAGCCGTCAATATCTTTTCAAGCTCACTTTGTAAAGTTGAAAAGTAAGTATTATCCTCTTGATAAGACATTCTTATCCTGCTGTGAGCTATTATATTCAAATTCAAATCTATAAGCACTATGGAAATGTGATTTTTTGTAATATCTATACCTACAGAAAAGAATTTATCGGCTACACAGCTGAATATAGTGGCTTTTCTGCCACCTGTAGACTTAAAATTTCCTGCTTCATACACATATCCGTTTTGTAAAAGTTTAGACAGGTTTTGGTTAAGTGTAGGCAGACTTATAGAAAGTGAAGAAGCTATATCCTGTCTTGAAGATTCTCCATTTGCATATATATATCTGTAGATATCACCCATATTTTTTGAAATGCTTTTCAAAGTATCCATAGTATTCTCCAAAATTTTCAGCTATAACGATATTATAAATTAATCAAGTGTAAATGCCTAAAATGCATTAAACAAGTATCAATACAATGCTCAAAGCGTATTAAACAAGTATAAATGTTCAAAGCACATTAATTAAGCATTAACACCTAAATAGTATTGACCAAGCAGTAGCGAATTCTAAAGATATACTAACTCATTATTAAAAGACAGTCAATGTATAGACGACATAAATAAAGTATTTTACAAATGTAAAAGCTTCAAAACTTAGTTTAATTAATAACAAAGCTCTTGTTATATGCAAAGTCAACAAAAAATGCAGTACAAAATAATATATTTAGCACAAACTTTTGTAAAAAGATTGATAAAAGATAAAAAATGTTTTATACTTGTCTGACTGAGGAATAAAACTATATCCACTTCAATAACTTTCAAAGGAAATAGGTATTATGGATAAGATAAAAATGAGGCTTAGCAAAATCGAAAAGTCCTTTCCGGGTGTAAAAGCACTTGACGGTATAGAGTTTTCGGTAAGGGAAGGTACGGTTCATGCTTTATGTGGTGAGAACGGTGCAGGAAAGTCCACACTTATGAAAATTATTATGGGACTATATAAGGCGGATAAGGGAAGCATCTTCTTAGATGAGAAAGAAGTTGAAATCAAGAGTCCTATACAGGCAAGAGACTTAGGTATATCTATGATAGCGCAGGAGCTTAGTTATGTACCCGAGCTTTCGGTCGAAGAGAATCTGTTTTTGGGAAGACTGCCTATAAAGGGTTTCGGAATGATTGACTGGAAGAAGATAAGGCAGGAAAGTAAAAAGTTTTTGGAAGAAGAGAGCTTACCTTACAAGCCTTGGCAAAAGCTTAAAACACTTACGGTTTCAGATATACAGATACTTGAGATCATAAAGGCGGTTACCAATAACGCCAAGATAATTATTATGGATGAGCCGACCTCGTCCATAACACAGTCCGAGGTGGAAAATCTATTTAAAAAGATAGAGGAACTGAAGCAAAAAGGAGTATCAATAATCTATATATCCCACAAGATGGATGAGGTATTTAGAATAGCTGATGATATAAGTATATTAAGAGACGGTAAGGTGGTGGCATCGAAGAAAGCCTCCGAATTCGACCTTGAAAGTGTTATTTCTTTAATGGTAGGAAGAAAGATTGAAAATGCCTATCCTAAAGAAGAGGTGGAGCTTGGTGAGAAGGTTTTAGAGATAGATAAGCTAAGCAAGGATAAGTTATTTGAAGATGTTGATTTTTATGTTAAAAAGGGAGAAATAGTAGGTTTTGCAGGGCTTGTGGGAGCAGGAAGAACCGAGGTCATGAGAGCGGTATACGGACTTGACCACAAAGACAGCGGTACTGTTAAGATAAAGTCCAAAGAGGTCAATATCAAAAACCCTGCGGATAGTATAAAAGAAGGTTTGATTTTACTGTCAGAAAGCAGAAAAGATGACGGTATAGTTCCTGTAAGAAGTGTTATGGAGAATGCCAGTCTGGCAAGTTTACAAAAATTCATATATTCGGGCTTTGCTCATAGAAAGAAGGAGAGGAATGCCGTATATGAAAGCTTTATGAAAATGAATGTAAAAACTCCCACACTGGACACACCTATATCAAGTCTATCAGGAGGCAATCAGCAGAAGGTTCTTTTATCCAGATGGATGCTTAGCGAACCGGATATACTTATACTTGATGAGCCTACCAGAGGTATAGATATAGGAGCGAAGTTTGAAATATACAAGCTTATGACGGATATGGTAAAGGAAGGAAAGGCTATAATTATGGTATCTTCCGAGCTGCCGGAGCTTATAGGTATGTGCGACAGGATCTATGTGATGAATAAGGGGCATATAAGTGGTATGCTTAACAGAGATGAGTTTTCTCAAGAAGACATCATGAGATATGCTACCGGATTATAGTGCTTACAGTTTGGTCTAACCCATTCTAAATGGTAATTTTGTGAAAAAGAAATCTGTTTTAAATTAGTGCTATTATACTTATTTGAAACAGGTTGATAATTTAGAATAAGTTATACCGAGATATCAAAACCAAAATACGGAGAAAGATAAAAATGAAAGATAGAGTATCCCATTTTTTACAAAAAACAGGAATATTTGCAGTGCTGGCGCTTATTTTTTTGGCGTGCAGCTTTATCAGTAAGGACTTTTTAAAATATAACAACCTGATCAATGTTACCAGACAGCTTTGTGTAGGCATACTTATAGCATACGGAGAAATGTTGCTTATCATAAGCGGTTTTTTGGATCTGTCGGTAGGTTCCGTGCTTGCACTTTCAGGTGTAGTATCCATTATGGTATTTAAGTCAAGCGGCAATATCTTGGCGGCTTTAGTAACCGCTCTTTTGATAGGAATAATATGCAATATATTTAATGCCTTTTTTGTAGCCCAGCTTAAAGTGCCGGCATTTATAGCCACACTTGGTATGATGCAGGTTGCAAGGGGTATAGCTCTTTACATAACCGGAGGAAAGAATATACTGCAGCTTGGTAACTATGTTAAGGTAGGTCAGGGTATGTTAGGACCGGTTCCTGTACCTGTAATAATAGTAGTATTTGTAACAGTCTTGGTATGGTGGCTGCTTAATCATACAAGATACGGAAGAAGTTTATATGCTATAGGCGGTAACAGAGCTGCGGCAGAGGCAAGCGGAATCAACTCAAAAAGAAGTATATACTTGTCATATATTATTAACGGTGCTATGGTAGGACTTGCAGGAGTTATATTTATGGCAAGAAATAACGCCGGACTGCCTAACGGAGCTGTGGGTTATGAAATGACCGGACTTACGGCTGCTATAGTCGGAGGTACTTCATTTACAGGAGGTATAGGTAGTGTCAGCGGTACGGTTGCCGGTGCCTTTATCATAGGTTTTCTGGAAAATGTTATGAACCTTATCGGTGTTAATGCTTATATACAGCAGATCATAGAAGGGTCGATCATTGCACTTGCGGTAGCGGTGGATATAACTGTTAAGCTTAGGAAATCGGGCAGAGTTATTATAGTAAAAGAAAAAGATAAAAGTAATTAGTGGATAGTGAAAACTTACCACTGCTTTAATAAAGGAGGAAGAAGGATATGAAATTAAGAAAGTTAGGCAGTATGGCATTGGCAGCTTTTATGGCTGTATCACTTGTTGCGTGCAGTTCATCAGGCACAGCTTCATCAGCGGCAGGAGATAGTGCTGCAAACTCGGAAAGTGCGGCAGCAGACAGTACCGGCAAAAAAAGGGTATGTTTTGTTGCAAGAGCGAGTGCGGATACATTTGCGGCATGGCTTATGGACGAAATGAAGAAAGAGTCTGAAAAGTACCCTGAAATAGAGCTTACCTGCGTAAGCGGTGAAGGCGATGACAACAAGGAAAACGGTCTTTTGGAAGACTGCATTACCAAGGAATACGATCTGGTAATAGTTCAGTCTAACAATAACGCTGCACAGGCACCTTATGTGCAAAAACTTTTAGAGGCGGGGATTCCTGTAATTACAACCAACCCTACCACACATCAGAGTGATTTGGACGGAAGCGACAATCAAAATGTTATGGAAGGAACAGGTACAGTTGACGCCGACCCTATAGAGCAGGCTAAGGTAAGTGCTGAAAGAGCGGTAAAAGAAGTACCTCAAAATGCCAATGTGGTTATACTTAACGGACCTTCAGGAAACTTCCATGCAGACAAGAGAAGAGAAGCGTGGACAGAGTATTTCCTTTCAAAAAGACCTGATGTAAAGGTTTTATATGAGGACTATGCAAACTGGAACAGTGATGAGGCACTTACACTTATGGAGGCTTGGGTACAGGCAGGCACACATATAGATGCTATAATATCTATGAATGACAATATGGCGGCAGGTGCTATAGAAGCTATAAGAGACAACAAAGAGTATATAGGTGATGACGGCAAGGCTAAGTTCTTGGCATACGGAGTTGACGGAACCGCTCAGGGCTGCCTGCTTATTAAAGAAGGTTTGCTTACATCTACAGCATTACAGTCAGCAGCAGATCTTGCAAAGAAGAATATGGAGTATGCAAGTAAGGTTGTAAAGGGTGAACTTAAGGTGACCGAAGTAAATGATTATGTAGATGCACCACAGATCAATGCGGAAAATGTTGATGAGTATCTTAAGATATATGTAGAAAACGGTGAGATATCAGAGGCTGATATAAAGTAAAAAAGGAGGAAGCTTATGAAGATGCAAAAGGCTGCTTTTATGAGGGGAACTGATAAAATGATACTTAAGGAGATAGAAGTTCCTTCTATAAAAGATGATGAGGTATTGGTTTCATTGGAGTATGTAGGTATATGCGGATCTGATGTGCATTACTATCATCATGGAAATTGCGGTGCGTATAAGGTTGATTTATCACAGGATTATATGCTCGGGCATGAATGTGCTGGTACTATAAGCGCTGTAGGTAAGAATGTAAGTGATTTAAAAGTGGGAGATAAAGTAGCACTGGAGCCGGGTATTACCTGTGGAAAGTGTGAGGCTTGTAAGTCAGGGCATTATAACCTCTGTCCCGATGTGGTATTCTTAGCCACACCTCCTGTGCAAGGCTGTAATGAGGAATTTATAGCATTCCCGGCTGATATGTGTTTTAAGCTTCCTGAAAATGTGTCTACAAAGGCAGGAGCATTGATAGAGCCGCTTTCCGTAGGATTTTATGCAGTAGAGCAAAGTGAGATGAATACCGGTGATACCGTAGTTATACTGGGTTCAGGCTGTATAGGTCTGGTTACCTTACTTGCAAGTAAGGCAAGGGGTGCCGGTACTATAATAGTAGCCGATCTTGTTGAAGCAAGACTTAATAAGGCTTTGGAGCTTGGTGCAACCCATGTGATCAACTCAAAAGAAGTTGATGTATTTGAAAAAGTTAAGGAGATCACCGGAGGAAGAAATGCCGATATAGTATTTGAAACTGCCGGTTCTGCGGTAACTATAGCTCAGACACCTTTCCTTACAAGAAGGGGAGGAACTGTAGTTTTAGTCGGTATAGCCGCACAGGAAGAAATATCTTATAACTTTGCACAGGTTATGGATAAAGAGCTTACTATCAAGTCAGTATTCCGTTATAAAAATATCTTCCCTAAGGCTATAGCGGCAGTAGGAAGCGGTGCAATAGATGTTACTTCTATCGTTACACATGAATTTGCGCTTGATGATATCCAAAAAGCGTACGATGAGGCTGTTAATAATAAAGAAAACCTTGTAAAGGCTGTAATTAAGATAAAGTAATGTATTGTGCTTACAGTTTAGCCGGATTATTCATCTTCGTCAAAAAACTGAAAATGTTTAATTTTTATTTATAAATCAGATGAAGATGAATGACGGAAGTAGCCTGATGTATATGTAATATACAACTAAAAGCAAGTATTCCGTTGCTATATTATACATATATCTAAGCTACCTGAACTGTAACATATTGTGTTACCGGTGGCTATAGGGGAATTGGTTCCGATAGCCCTGCTACATTAAAGACAAAATAAAATACTGTCATATAGTTTTAACTAAAGTAATAAAAGCTGTTGCAAGGAATATAGGTGTTTCTTTTTGCAGCAGCTTTTATATTTGAAAAATTTGTCTAATAATAATTTTGGAGGTGTATGTATGTTTGTAGGCATAGATTTGGGAACTTCGGCAGTTAAGCTTTTGTTGATGAATGAAAGCGGAAAAATAGAAAAAATAGTATCAAAAGAGTATCCTTTGTATTTACCTAAGCCTGAGTGGTCAGAGCAAGATCCTAATGATTGGTATGTTAAGACGGTGGAAGGAATTAAGGAGCTTATACAGGGGTTTGAGACAAGAGTTAAGGGCATAGCCGTTGCCGGTCAGATGCACGGTCTGGTGGTACTTGATAAAGAAGATAAGATCATAAGACCTGCTATACTATGGAATGACGGTCGCTCAAAGTCTCAGACCGACTATCTTAACAATGTAATAGGTAAGGATAACTTATCAAAGTACACTGCCAATATAGCCTTTGCCGGTTTTACAGCCCCTAAGATACTTTGGATTAAAGAAAATGAACCGCAAAATTTTGAAAAAATAAAGAAGATCATGCTTCCTAAAGACTATATAGTGTATAAGCTCAGTGGAAATTTTACTACAGATTATTCCGATGCTTCAGGTATGCTCTTACTTGATGTAAAGGCTAAAAAGTGGTCAAAGGAAATGCTTTCAATATGTGATGTAAATGAGGAAATGCTGCCTAAACTTTATGAAAGTTATGAAAGTGTAGGTGTATTAAACACAGATATTGCGTCGGAGCTTGGCATAAAACAAAAAGTTGAGGTGGCGGCAGGAGCTTCCGATAATGCAGCAGCGGCTGTAGGTACAGGAATCATAGCAGGTGCAAGTTGTAATATATCTCTTGGAACCAGCGGAACTATGTTTATCCCCGCCTATGAATTTAAAGTGGATCCTAACAATGCATTACACTCATTTGCACACGCAGACGGTTATTATCATCTTATGGCTTGTATGCTAAGTGCCGCCTCCTGTAATAAATGGTGGATGGAAGATGTGTTAAATACTAAAGATTATACTAAAGAACAGCCTAACCTTGATAAGCTTGGATATAATGAGGTATTCTTTTTACCCTATCTGATGGGTGAGCGTTCTCCGCATAATGATACTAAGGCGAGAGCAGCCTTTATAGGTATGAATATGAATACAAAGAGAGAGGATATGACGCAGGCGGTCATGGAGGGAGTGCTTTTTGGGCTTAGAGACTCCTTGGAAGTGGCTAAAAAACTGGGCATCGGTTTTGAAAGAACCACACTTTGCGGCGGTGGTGCCAAAAGTAAGCTGTGGAGGCAGATGAGTGCCGATATTATGAAGCTTGAGGTTGATTTGGTAGAGACTGAAGAAGGACCGGCTTATGGAGCTGCAATACTGGCAGGGGTTGCCTGCAAAGAGTTTGAAAGTGTGGAGTCGGCTTGCAAGGCTCTTATAAAGGTAAAAAAGCATATAAGTGTCAATAAAGAAGCTGCAAAAAGATATGATGAAAAATACGAAAGATTCGCAAAACTGTATCCTGCACTAAAGGGACTGTTTTGTTAAAAGTAGATAAATATTATAAGCTAAGTATAGCTTTGTAAACTTATGTAAGACGGTAGAAGTAAAAAACTATCGTCTTTTTTATTGCAGGGGCGGTTTAGGAAACTATCGCTTTTCGGCTAACAAAGACCCGTAAGCGAGTACGGGGCTAAAAGCACCCTACTCGGTTTTGCATGAAAATACTCTCTCATACTTTTCTTTCCGCTACTTTTATGCTATATTAATAATCAGATTATTGATAATTTGATTATTAATAAAAAACTTATTAAGGAGGAAGTTATGGCAGTTGCTGACAGCAGTATTGACCCGAAACTTTTAGAAAGCGCAAAGAAGGAGTTTCTTGAAAGAGGTTTTGAACTTGCCTCGTTAAAAGACATTTGCGACAGGGCACAGGTAACCACCGGAGCCTTATACAACAGATACAAGGGCAAGGAAGAACTTTTTGCAAAGGTAGTTGAAGAAACCGTATTAAGTATAGAAGATGCGAGAAGTAAACGCTCAAGTATAGACCTTGAAGCGGCAAGCGATGAAGATTTAAAAAAGATGTGGAAGATGAATAAAGAAGCTTTGTACTGGTGGTTTAAGTTATTTGAAAAGTATAAAGACGGAGTGATACTGCTTATCAGATGCTCGGCAGGTACAAGATATGCCAATTTCAAACATGACTTTGTTGAAGTGGTTACGGAAACTTCGTATGAAATATATGAAGAGATGAAAAGACGCAAACTTACAAGTAAAAATATATCAAAAAAAATAATGCATACAGTTCATTCGGCTTATTTTGAAATGGTATATGAGCCTTATGTGCACGGTTTTTCATGGGAAGAAATCTGTGAGATCATTGATGCGATGATGAATTTATTGGATTTTGAGAAATTTATCGGAATAAAATAGGAGGTCTTATGTTAAATATTATTTTGAAGTACGGAATTAAAGAAAAGAAGTTTACTGTAAGAGCTGCAATATATATGCTTATAGGCACTATATTTAGTATATTTCCTTATTTTTTCTTATACAGAATGATAGACAGCCTGTTAAATAAGGGAGAAATATCATGGAATCAGGCATTTAGCTATATCGGAGGGATATTTATATCACTTTTACTTTTTGGTCTCCTATATACATTAGGCTTAAAAAACTCCCATATTGCAGCCTATAATATTTTAAAAAATATAAGAACAAGCCTTCAGCAAAAACTTGAGAAAAAGCCCTTAGGCTCTATACAGGAGTTAGGTACGGGTAACTTGAAGAAAATGTTTGTGGATGATATCGACTCTATGGAGCTTTTACTTGCACACGCACTTCCCGAAGGCATAGCAAACTCCCTAGTACCTATACTTTTGTATATAGCTATATTTATAGTGGATTTTAGGCTTGGGTTGCTTTCACTTATTACTCTTCCTATAGGAATTTGGGCTATGGGAACTATGTTTAGTGTAGGAACAAAGTACATGAACGACTACTATATGGCAAGGGTAAAGATGAACAATACTATTATAGAATACATAAACGGTATGGAAGTGGTCAAGGTTTTTAATAAGGACATAGACTCTTATAAAAAATATAGAGAAGATGTAATTAATTACAGAGATTTTACCCTGTTTTGGTACGGGCTTTGCTGGACATGGATGGCACTTTATACGGTAGTTCTTCCGGCACTTGCACTTTTTATGCTGCCTGTCGGGGCTTGGATGTGTATGATAGGCATACTTTCTCCATCAAAACTCATACTTGCTCTTTGCCTGTCTTTTGCTGTGGGAGTGCCTCTTCTTAAGGCTATGAGTTTTATGGGAGTAATACCTCAGCTTGCCAAAAAAATTGAGAGTCTTGAGCAGATGATGGACTTAAAGCCGCTTAAACAAGGGAACAATGCATTTGCGGCGAAAAATTTTGACATAGACTTTAAGTCTGTAAGCTTTGCTTATAAAGACACAAATGTATTGCAGGACATTAATCTGCATATAAAAGAAGGTACTATGACGGCATTGGTAGGAGAGTCCGGCTCGGGAAAAAGTACACTTGCCAAACTTTTGGTTCATTTTTATGATGTAAATGAGGGTAGCATAAGTATAGGAGGACAGGATATTACAAGTATAAATCAAAAAGAACTTAACGAGCAAATCTCCTATGTGGCACAGGAGCAGTTCCTTTTTAATACAAGTCTTTATGAGAATATAAAGATAGGAAAACCTTCCGCAAGCAAGGAAGAAGTACTTGAGGCGGCTAGAAAAGCACAGTGTATGGAGTTTTTGGAGCATTTGGAAAAGGGTATAGATACCATGGCAGGGGATGGAGGAAAGTCTCTATCCGGAGGTGAGAGGCAAAGAATCTGCCTTGCAAGAGCTATATTAAAGGACGCACCTATTATAGTACTGGATGAGGCTACAGCTTTTATAGATCCTGAAAATGAAGATAAGCTTAATTTGGCTATCTCTGAAATCATAAAGAATAAGACGGTTATAGTTATAGCTCATAGGCTTAGTTCCATACAGTCAGCCGAGCAGATTTGTGTACTTTCAGAAGGTAAAATAACAGCCTGTGCTACCCATGATGAGCTTATAAAAGATTGCAGCGAGTATAAAGCATTGTGGGATAAATCAAATGAAATTATGAACTGGAAAGTAAATGCGGGAGGTGTAGAATATGCTTAAATTTATGCTGAGAATATTTAAAATGTCCGGAAAATATAAAAAAAGTCTTATACTTGCCATATTTATAAGCTTTATAAAGGCAATGATGATGAAGGTGCCGGTTATAATGACGGTGATTTTTATAGGAGCTGTATACAGTAAAACTCTTAATACCGCATTTTGCATAAAAAGTGCCATAGTGCTTACAGTTGCACTTGTTTTACAATATCTTGCACAAAATATATCAGACAGGTTACAGGCTTCTGCCGGTTATAAGATCTGTGCCGACTACAGATTAAGACTTGGTGAACATTTAAGAAAACTTCCCATGGGTTACTTTACAGAGGGCAATATGGGGAAAATAAGCTCGGTTTTATCTACAGATATAGTATTTATAGAAGAAAGCAGCATGAATGTAATGGCTGATTTGATAAATTATCTTTTTGCAGCTATCCTTATGATTGTTTTTATGTTTAATTTTAATATAGAGGTAGGAGCGGTGAGCTTAATATGCTCTGTACTTATTTACCTTTATGGAATTTATATGAGAAAGTCCGCCATGGCGAACTCGTCTTTGAGACAGGAAAAAAGCGAAGAACTTACCGAATCGGTACTTGACTTCGTATCAGGCATAGGAGTTATTAAAAGCTACAATATGCTTGAGGAGTCCTCGGAAAAACTAAGTGGTATATTTGATGACAGTTGCAAGACAAGTCTTAAGTTTGAAGCTGACTTTACGCCCTTTGTTTGGGGACTGCACTTTATCTATGCTTTAACAACCGCTATACTGCTGCTTAGTGCTACGAGGGTATATATGAACGGGAGTATATCAATAGTTTACTATATGGGCATATTACTCTTTGCTATAGATATTTTTGCTCCCTTAAAGGCATTTTTCCAGCAAATCTTAAGACTTACCGTTATGGAAAGCTGTCTTAACAGAATGGACGAGGTATTTTTAGAAAGGCAACTTCTTGATAAAGCGGAGTACACACTTGATGAAACTAAAGAAAATGCTAAAGAGATTGAGTTTTGTGATGTGCATTTTGCCTATGATAAAAAAGAAGTACTGCACGGTATAACATTTGACATAAAGAAAAATACCATGACCGCTTTAGTAGGACCTTCCGGAGGGGGTAAGTCAACCATAGCCTCTTTAATCAGCAGGTTTTGGGATGTAAGCTCGGGTAAGATACTGATAAGAGGAAGGGATATAAGTAAAGTTTCCCTTGCCGAGTTAATGAACAATATAAGTATGGTATTTCAAAGAGTGTATCTGTTTCAGGATACGGTATACAATAATATAGCTATGGGAAGACCAAAGGCAAGCAAAGAAGAAGTTATAGAGGCGGCTAAGAAGGCAAGGTGCTACGAGTTTATAAGCAAGTTGGAAAAAGGATTTGATACGGTTATAGGTGAGGGAGGAGCCACTCTTTCAGGTGGTGAAAGACAGAGAATCTCAATAGCAAGGTGTATATTAAAGGATGCACCGATAGTTATACTTGATGAGGCAACGGCAAGTGTAGATGCGGATAATGAAAGACTTATACAAGAGGCGATATCCGAGCTTTGTAAGGGGAAGACTTTGATAGTTATAGCTCACAGGCTTAATACTATAAAAGATGCCGACCAAATACTTCTTGTCTCAGACGGAAGTATAGCGGAGAGGGGTACGCATAAGGAGCTTATGGATATGAATGGTATATACAGGAGGTTTGTTGAGCTAAGACAGAGGGATAGGGGATGGACTGCAATTAAATAGTCACGCACTTTGCCTATGTTTTTTGATCTACACACTCAGAAAAAAATAAATCATTTTTGGTATACTTATTTTGCTAACGATGAATCGGTGTTGTAAAGATTGGGGAACAAGGAGATTTTTTATAGTATCGGAAGGAATGTGAAAACAGGATAGTAGGTAATAAAGGCACTTGATAAGTAGGTCTTGATTGCCCCAAAAGTCTAACTTTTTGGGGCGGTACATATACACTTAATCAAGTGCCTTTTTGTATACATAAACTTATTTTTAACTTGTAATAAATGCCTTGATTTTAACAAAGTTTGTATTTACATGGGCTATGAAAAAGCTTAAACTTAAGGTACAATAAATGTCGCAATTATTCTAAACTGATTGTCAAAACAAAAGGAGAATACTATAAAGGTGAGTTATACAAAAAAAATCAATGTAAAAAGATGTATAATAAATACATTAAAGATAGCACTCTCGGCAATAGTTGCCATAGAAATAGCGGAGTTTTTTAAGCTGGACAGTTTTATATCGGCGGGTATTATAGCCATATTAAGTGTGCAGCCTAATACCAAGCAGGAGACCCTAAAGGCTGCAATTGCTAGGATCTTAGCTTTTTCAAGTGCGCTTTTGATATCATTTACCTCTTTTAAGCTCTTGGGATTCAATTCCTTAGGTTATGGGGTGTATTTACTATTAGATGTAGGTGTATGTGTATTTTTTGGATGGACTGCGGCTATAACTATTAATGCCGTACTTATTTCACACTTTTTACTTGCAGGAAGGATGGATACGCAAATACTTATTAATGAAAGTTTGCTTTTTGTGATAGGAGTAAGTACAGGTTTTACTGCAAACCTTCATCTTAGAAAAAATATTTATCAGATGGAAGAGCTTAGGGACAGCACAGATTCAAGTATACTGAGATATTTGGTGCATATATCCAAAAGTGTGGCAAATAAAAAACTTAGAGAAGAAGGAGAGGAGCTTTTTAACAGATTAAACTCGGATATAGAAAGGGCTAATTTTGTAGCCGAGGAGAATTATAAAAATCAATTCAACCTCGATGATACCTATGATTTGGAATATATAAATATGAGAAGGAATCAAGCACATATTCTCTATCAAATGGACAAAATAGCAAGAAGTATAAGTCTCAAAACCATAAGTACGGACAGGGTGGAGGATTTTATAAAAAAACTTGCTTTGGAAAGAAGAAACTATGAAAGAGCAAGTGAACTTTTGGAAGAGTTTTATGAGCTGGATGCCTCAATGAAGAGTATACCCTTACCTGTAAGCCGACCGGAATTTGAGGACAGGGCAAGGCTTTTTGCCATAATGCGACTGCTTGAAGAATTTTTGCAGGCGAAGTCGGAGTTTGCAAGTAATAATAATTAAGGTAGTATAAGAAAAAACAATAGGGCAGGGACTGCCCGAATTAACGCCTGTGGAGATAGTAGGTTGCGAGGTCAGCGAAGCAGGAAGCCCATAGGCTTTAGACTATGGGTAGTTCACGCAATAGTCCTTAGTCTGCCCCGGCAGTAGGAAGGCTATAGCCTAAAAAAGTGTGTCCATCGTGAAGTGGAATCTGAAGAAAGTCGGATGAAAAATCTTTGGTATGACGAATATAAATCATGTAAGGATGCAGCTAATGATAAAGCCGGTGAACAAACCGAAGTCCAATAACTACTTGGAATTGTGGAGGATTATCGCATGAAAGATGAGAATGCTTTGATACTTATGGATGAAACAAATATCACTGATCTGATTTATACCATTCGTGGGAAACAAGTAATGCTTGACCACTACAAATTATGCCAGCCCTGATTTATATAAAAGAGTATTGGGGGAAGTTGTCGACTTATTTACTAACGAAGTAAAAATGGATGGAACAGAGGCAAGTAAAGATTTATTGTGCCGAACATATGAATATTGTATTGCTCAGTTTGCTGCATATGAAGGAACAAAGGACGGTGAATTTTATACGCCTTCAAGCATTGTAAAGACTATCGTTGCTATATTGAAACCATTTAATAATTGTCGAGTATATGATCCATGTATGGGGTTTCGTGTCATAATAATGACAGTGCCAAATAGTCAAGTAAATACAAGGGTTTTAGAGCAGTTATTACGAAAATAAATGTTGTAAACAGCACATCAGCATAAAGGAGGAACTCACATGTCTAAGGTGAAAAAAGACACGATCGAAGCAAA
>ERZ773054.921-NODE-921-length-19693-cov-52.152256_pt1 | contig 19693 bp, 21 predicted proteins | sample MGYA00580630_ERZ773054 | MGnify/ENA primary metagenome ERZ773054 (study PRJEB29015, sample SAMEA2737994) | human oral metagenome | biome: human oral; feature: human-associated habitat; material: dental | place: China | collected 2115 ... | reverse complement strand
GGTTTTGCCATGGTCGACGTGGGCGATGATGGCAATATTGCGGATTTGTTTCATGGTGTTAAGTTATTTGATATTAAATGCGGAAAACTGCGCATTATAGCACTTTGAGATTATTGGGGCGGCATTTTTCCCTGAATGGGTGTAAAGATAATGGCCGCAATATGGCTAATGGTTAAACTATGTAAATGATAAAATCGATTGAGAGCGTTTATTACTATTAGAAAAAATAAAATATTATTTAAAACATATTGTTGTGCGAAATGCAGGTTTGATGTGTTGAATTTTGCTTTCTGATAATTGTTTGTATTTTAAAAGGAAAGTTGATTTTTTTGGCGGTGGTGCTAGAATTCTCCCCAATTCGAAAGAGCGCGCTGTCTGTAAAAAACAACGGATGCGCACACTCCATTATTATTTGATATAACCCTATTATTTATTTTAGAAAAGGAAAGAAAATGAAAGGCGATAAAGCTGTCATTGATTATATGAACGAACTGTTGGCCGGTGAATTGGCTGCACGCGATCAGTATTTTATCCATTCACGCATGTATGCCGAATGGGGTTTCAACAAGCTGTTTGAGCGTTTGAACCACGAAATGGCAGAGGAAACCGAACATGCGGAACAATTCATCCGCCGCATCCTGATGCTGGAAGGTACGCCGACTATGGTTCCCACCGGCCTGAATATCGGCAGCGACTTGGTTTCCATGCTCAAAGCCGATTTGAATACTGAACTCGAAGTGCGCGAAGCGTTGAAAAAAGGCATCAAGCTGTGCGAGGAAAAACAGGATTATGTTACCCGCGACATTATGGTAAAACAGTTGTCCGATACCGAAGAAGATCATGCCCACTGGTTGGAACAGCAGTTGCGCCTGATTGAAATGATGGGATTGGAAAATTATAAGCAAAGCCAACTGTAATAAAGGCGGAAAGGAAATTCTATGCAAGGCGACCGTACCGTTATCCGCGAGCTGAATAAAAACCTCGGCCTGCTTTTGGTAACCATTAATCAATATTTCCTCCATGCCCGCATTCTGAAAAACTGGGGGGTGGAAGAACTTTCGGAACACTTTTACAAACAGTCGATTCGCGAAATGAAATCGGCCGATGCCCTGATTGAGCGCATCCTGATGTTGGAAGGCCTGCCCAATCTGCAAGAACTGGGCAAGCTGCTGATCGGTGAAAATACCGAAGAAATCATCAAATGCGATTTGGCCAAAGAAGAAGAAAAACACGCCGCACTGGCTGCCGCCATCGCAGCGTGCGAAGCACAGCAGGATTATGTCAGCCGTGCTTTGTTGGAAAAACAAAAAGACATCAACGAAGAGCATATCGACTGGCTGGAAACCCAGCAGGAACTGATTGCCAAAATGGGTTTGGAAAACTATATCCAACTCGGGGCGCAAGAGGACTAAAACACAAATCACTGCCAAATACAGCAGTTCTCTGTTGCCGTAACGGCATACCGCAAAACGGTATGCCGTTTTTTTTGGCGTATATGGCGGTATCCGTTATCATTTGCCACTTCAAAATATACAGTCAGGAACATTTTATGAGCCATATATTCCTTAACGGCCAAGCGATACGGGCAAACAATATTTTCTGTATCGGGCGCAACTATGTCGCCCACATTGCCGAACTCGGCAACGAAACGCCGAGCGAACCGCTGGTTTTCCTCAAGCCGAACAGTGCCATCCTCAACAGCGGGGGCGAAATCCGCCTTCCCTCATTCAGCGGCAACGTACATTACGAGGCCGAGCTGGTTTTGCTGATCGGCGGCGATGCGGAAGGCCTCGCAGAAGGGCGTGAGCTGGACATCGTAGCCGGTTATGCCGTCGGGCTGGATTTGACTGCCCGCGATATTCAGGACGAACTCAAAAGCAAGGGATGGCCGTGGACGAAGGCCAAAAGTTTCAAGGGGGCGGCCTGCCTGTCGGCGTTTGTTCCTGCCGCCCGGTTACCCGACCCGATGCACTGCACATTCGATTTTTATATCAACGGCGAGCTACGCCAGCACGGCGACACCGCATTGATGATTTACAACCTGCCCGTCATTTTGCGCGGCTTGGCAGAAACGTACGGCCTGCGGCAGGGAGATTTAATCTTTACCGGCACGCCCTGCGGTGTAGGCAGATTGAACCCGGGCGACCAACTGACCTTGGATTTGGCCGGTTCGGTAAAGGCGGAATTTACCGTTGCAGCCTGACCACTCGTGTCATTGACTTTATAAAGGCCGTCTGAAAACAAGCGATACGGGTTTTCAGACGGCCTCAAATTTCTGTTTTGACAAATCTTCACGCTTGCCCTAATATCCGTCACTTAACATTTCTTAGCTTTAAATAACGATAGGAGAATTTATGCAGGCTACAGAATTGGCAATCAACAGTTACTACACCTTGATTGCCGCCACCATCGTTTTGCTGTTCGGCAAATTTTTGGTGCAGAAAATTAAATTTTTGCAAGATTTCAATATTCCCGAGCCTGTGGCCGGAGGCTTGGTGGCCGCGGTATTGATTACCGTGCTGCATTCGTTTACTGGGTTCAGCTTAAAATTTGAGAAGCCGCTGCAAGATGCCTTTATGCTGATTTTCTTCTCATCCATCGGCTTGAGCGCGGACTTTTCCCGCCTGAAGGCAGGCGGTCTGCCGCTGGTTATTTTTACCGCTATCGTAGGTGCGTTTATTTTCGTGCAGAACGTAGTCGGCGTCGGTTTGGCTAAAGTATTGGACATTCATCCCGCCATCGGCTTGATTACCGGTTCGATTACCCTGACCGGCGGACACGGTACGGCAGGTGCGTGGGGTCCGACTTTGGAAAAAGAATTCGGTATAGGCGGTGCGACAGGTTTGGGTATTGCCGCAGCTACGTTCGGCTTGGTATTCGGCGGTTTAATCGGCGGGCCGGTTGCACGCCGCCTGATTAATAAGCAGGGACGTGCCAAAGTTTCAAACAACGGGGAGCAGGCAGATAACTACCAGTCAGATGATGCGTTCGAGAGCCATGGCAAAACCCGCCTGATTACTGCCGATTCTGCTGTTGAAACCTTGGCGCTGTTTGCCGCCTGTTTGGCGTTTGCAGAATTCATCAAGGCGTATCAGCTTGACGAGCAATACTTCTACAAATTGCCGAAATTCGTTTTGTGTCTGTTTGCCGGTGTAATATTGCGCAACGTATTGACCTTGGTCTTCAAGCGCGACATGTTCGACCGTGCGGTAGACGTATTCGGCAACGCTTCATTATCCCTGTTTTTGGCCATTGCCCTGTTAGACTTGAAACTGTGGCAATTGACCGGCATGGCAGGTTCGGTAACCGTTATCTTGGCGGTACAGACAGTGGTTATGATTTTGTACGCAACTTTTGTAACTTATGTTTTGATGGGGCGCGATTACGATGCCGCCGTCTTGTCCGCCGGACACTGCGGTTTCGGCTTGGGTGCAACGCCGACAGCCGTGGCCAATATGCAGTCCATTACCCAGAGTTTCGGCCCGTCGCACAAAGCCTTCCTGATTGTACCTATGGTGGGCGCATTCTTCGTGGATATTATTAACGCCTTGATTTTGTCGGGCTTTGTCGAATTCCTGAAGAAATAATCTGTAAAGCAATGCTAAAAGCACCTGTTCCGGCTTACCCCCGGCAGGTGCTTTTGTTATGATGGCGCGTCGTTGCCGAGACGTTTTCAGACGGCCTCCCCAGCACAGGAGGCCGTCTGAAAGGATAATGACGCACAGGCATTTGCAGGCTTTGCCGCATCGGCACAGTCATGCACCTATTTGGAAAGGAAACATCATGACCGTTAAACGCTACACCGCCTTATCGGCCGCCGCCGTGATTTTGCTGTTGGCCGCCTGCGGTAAAAAAGAGCAGCCGCAGCCGGAAGATTTGGCTTGCGGCGATCCCGCCGTGATTCAAAACATCCAAAACAGTTTGCAGCAGGCCGTCAAAGAGCAGGCGCGGACGTTCGCTAAAAACGACACACGAGGATTTGTCGATGCGGATAAAGTCATTGCCGCCGCTTCAGAGCTGACAATCACCCTGAATGACCCGCAACAGGACAACAGCGGCACCAAACCTTATTGCCAGGCCGATTTGTCTATCACAATCTCTCCGGATACTTTAAAAACCGCCCAAACCAACGCCCCCTTGCTTTACGGCGATAAAACGCTGGCCAAAGTAATCGGCGAGCGCACCGGCATCGGTTCGCTGACATACAAAGAAAACGGCATACTGGGCCAAACCCTCAAATATACGCCCGCCAAAGATGAAAAAGGCAGTTTTTCCATCACCTATGCCGACAACGGATTGGATAACGCCGCCAACGCATTGTCTGCCGCCTTGCTGCCTTACGGCATCAAAAGCCTGCTGCTGATAGACGGCAAGGCCGTCCGTTTGGAAGACGCGCTCAAGCAAGTGAAAGAGGGCGGGAAGATTGAGGTGGTCGAAGAAACGGCATCCGAACCTGAAGCCGCCTCTTCGGCGACGGCCGAACCGATGCCCGAAGTGCTGACGCCTCCGGCCAAAAACGAAGAGCCTGCCCCTCCGGGCGTGTCGGATGAAGAGTTAGAGCAGGCACACAGCGATTACCGTGCGGCAGACCGTGAGATCAACAATGTTTGGAGGGATTTGGACAGCGTAGTCCAGCAAGGGCTGCGCGACGAGCAGCGCGAGTGGATCAACCGTAAAAACGCGGCCTGCCGCCGCGCGGCCGCCCAAGCCGACAGTCCGGAGCGTGCCGAATATCTGCGGTTGCAATGCGACAGCCGCCAGACCCGCGAACGCATCCAATACCTGCGCGACTACAGCGTGCAGTAAGTCTGCATAACACAGGCCGTCTGAAAATGTTTCGCTGCATTAGCGGATATTTTCAGACGGCCTTTTTATGTTTGATGCTGCTGACGGAGGCAGGTTCCGCAAGGCTTGCAGGTTTACGCTTATCTTCCTTCGTTCAGCCGTTCGGGCAATTTGCCGTCCTTGCCAAATTCGGCCAGTGTGCCGCCTATATCGAACCAAACCTGTTGGTTTGGTTCTTCGCCGTCGTGGTCGAGATGCCATGCCGCCCAAGTGTAGACGCCGTGCAATTCGTGAATTTGGCCGCCGCCTGATACATGGAGGCAAAATTCAAAGGCCGTGGCGGTGCGGTTCAGGATGATGGCGTCAGGGTTGTTGGGCGAGCGTGTGCCGACGGCAAGCCAATCCGGTTCGGAAGTAACGGCAAAGTCAATCAGGCGGCTGTCGGCTACTTGTTCGCGCAGGATGCTTTCGATGCTGCTGCGGATTTCTTCATAGGGTTCGTCGGCCAGCTATTGCAGCATATGGCGGGTATCGTCGAGTGCTTGGAAGTTGTCGGTCATGGTCGTTGTTTTCAATGATTTGGTCGAAGCGGCGGTGGTGCGTTTTGGGGAGGCCGTCTGCGGTTGGAGAGATTTTACCGGTGGGGTAGGTTTGGGTGCGTAATTCCTTGCTTTAGTTTCGTACCACTTTTATTTTCAGACGGCCGCCTTGTTTTGGTTTCGCAGAAACTCGGTTTCTACGCAGAAGCCTCGTTTTAGCTCCGCAGAAACTCGGCTTCCTGACGGAAGCCTCGTTTTCAGACGGCCTTAGGATGAAGAAGCACAGTCGGCAAATTGCGCCCAAACGGGAGCGTGGTCGCTGGGGCGTTCCAAGGCACGGGTGTCGTAATCCACCTGCATGTCTTGCAAGGAGGATGCCATTGCGCGGCTGGCCAGGATGTGGTCGATGCGCAGCCCTTGTTTGCGTTGGAACATCGCGCCGCGATAGTCAAACCAGGTATAAAACGCGCCTTCGGGATGGATTTGGCGCAGGCTGTCGGTCAAGCCCAAATCCAACAAATTTTGGAACCACTGTCTTTCAATGGACGAGCAGAGGATTTTTTCATGCCATTTTTCGGGCGCGTAGCAATCGGCATCGGCGGGCGCGATGTTGAAATCGCCCAGCAGGACCAGTTTTTCATGTCGGGACAATTCGTTGCGGAGAAATTCGGTCAGGGCGGCAAACCATTGTTCTTTATATTGGAACTTCGGGCTGTCCAGGGCTTCGCCGTTGACGCAATAGACATTGACGATGCGCACGCCGTTGACGGTGGCAGCGATGACGCGGCGTTGCGGGTCGTTGGGCAGGGCGGGCAGGCCGGTGTGTACGTCTTGCGGTTCTCCGCGGCTGATGATGGCGACACCGTTGTAGGTTTTTTGGCCGCTCCAAACGCTGTGCCAGCCCATCATTTGCAGGGCGGTGGCGGGGAATTTGTCTTGGTCGAGTTTGAGTTCCTGCAGGGTGAGGATGTCGGGCTGGTGGTCGGCCAGCCAGTTTTGCACTTGCGGCAGGCGCACGTTGAGGGAATTGACGTTCCAAGTCGCGATTTTCATGTTGTGTTCCGAATGGGATGAAATGGGAAAGGCCGTCTGAAAAATCTTCCGACGGCCGGAATGGGGAATCAGCGGTCGAGGCAGAAGCCGCTCAATACTTCGAGTATGGTGCGGGCTTCTTCCGATTTCAGGCGGTATTGCAATACGCGGTGGTAACGGGTGTAGTCGATGAGGCCGGCACTGCGCAGTTTCGACAAATGGTTGGACAGCGCGGTTTGGTTGATGTCGAGTGCTTCCACCAGTTCGCCTACGTTGTGTTCGCTGTCGACCAGCAGGCAGAGAATCATCAGCCTGTGGGGGTGCGCCATCAGTTTGAGCATTTCGGCCACATGCTCGGCATTGCGCATGGGGTTGTTTGGTTGGTCGGCAATGGTGGGGTTCAGCCGCCGCAGGTTTGTATTTATGGATTTCATGTGTGGGATTTTAATTGGGATTGGCTCTCGAAACAATCAGATTGTGCGATGAATAATTGATGTTATTGAGAAAGTTTAAACATCATTGCCTGATGCGGATTGATTTTTCCGCCGCATTGCCGCTTTTCGATGCGGGAGGGTGATTTTTACAGGTGTCCGAAACAGTGCGGGAGGCTGCGGTGCAGGGTTTGCGGTGGGTTTGGACGGGTGTCAATCCGCTATACGGAAGGTTTTTAGCGTACCTGTTCCGCCGCCTCTTTTTTCAGACGGCCTTTGGGCCAAATGTGTTTACAGCGCGCCCAAAGCCAGTCCTTGCGTGAAGCCGCGCAGGGCGAAGGAGCGGAGGTTGTCCGGTTCGAGCAGGGTCAGGCAGACCAGTTCGTCGCCTTGCGTGTGGCCGGGGTTGCGGCTGCGGAAGAAGCGCGATTCGGGGTTGTCGGCGGTTTTCTCGTTCAGCCATTCGTTTTTCAGGTGGCCTTGCGATTCGGGATAGCGGATGAGGCCGCTTTCCGGCAGGTAGTGCCGGCCGAAACGGGTGGCGGCGAGGTGGTCGATCAGGCCTTGCGTTTCGGGCGGGGTGAGATAGCGGCGGTTGGGGTAGTAGGTTTTGCTGAAGACGTTGAGGTAGCGGTAGGTGCGGTCGCCTTTGACAATGAGCAGCCAGTACAGGGGGAGGTCGGGTTGTCGGGCTTTGATGCGTCCGGCCAGGCAGCACCAGGCCAGCGGCAGGGTTTGTTCGCCCCAAAAGCGGTGGTCGATGATGGTGTCGCCGGAAAAGAGGGCGCGGCCGCTGCGGCCGAGGTGGGTGAAGGGGATGACTTTGAGGGTGGTGAAACCGCGGGTTTCGCCGTTTTCGTCTTCCAGCAGCAGGATGTGGTCTTTTTCCAGCAGGTCGCGGCGGAAGAGTTCGGGCGAGGTGCCGCCATAGTAGCAGGCGTAGAGGCCGTAGAGGCTGCCGACGGCTGCTTCGGTCAGTTCGGACGGGGAGGCGGTGCGGGTGGTCAGTTTGTTCATGGCAGTTTCCGGGTCAGGCAGATGAGCCAGATGGCAAGGAGGGAGACCAGTAATGCGGTGGCGGCCTGGTTGGCGAAGTGGGGGGCTTCCCAGCCGATAAACCATAGTCTGGCGTGGGGATGGTTTTGGTTGAAGGCGGAAATGTAGTTGGCAAACCAGGCTTCGGCGGCAAACATGGCGGCCATGATGCCGAGGTTGGCGGCGAGCAGGCGGGGTTGTTCGCGGCGGCACCACAGACCGAGCGGCAGCAGCAGGGCGAGGCTGAACAGGTCGTGGATGATGCCGTAACCGTATTTCCAAGTGTTGGTGCCGTACATGAGCAGGATTTCAATCAGTCCGCGCGCCAGCATGGGTAGCCAAAAGAGCAGGTAGGCGGTTTTCAGACGGCCTGATACGGCGGACGAGCTGAAAACCAGCGGCGGCAGGATCAGCCAGTATAAGACGGTCATGCCCAGCCACAAGGCTTTCGGGAGGGCGATGCTGCCGCCGTTTGCGGCAAAACCGTTCTGCCACAGGTAAAAACCGAGGGCGGCGGCCAGGGCGGAGAGGGAGGCCGTCTGAAAGGCGCGTTTCACAGATGCAGTTCCTGTTCGCGCACCACGCCTTCGGGTTGCGGTTCGCCGCCTTCGGCAAGCGTTTTGCGCCAGCTGGTGATTTCGGGCATCAGCAGGTCTGCCGCGCTGTTGCAGAAACGCGCCCGTCCGCCGAAGCGGTCGATATTGTCGCGCTGCTTCTGCATCATATTGACGTCCTGCCTGATAATCAGGTGCGACAGAGGTTCGAACAGCAGGCGTATCAGGCCATTCAGACGGCCGAATTTGTAGCTGATGACGGTGTGGACTTCGGTGGTGTTTTCATCAAGCGGCGTGCAGGACGAGGTAACGATGTAGTGTTTGCCGTCTGAAAAACGGTAGTCCACCTGCGATGTGGACGGGGCGACGAAGCGGTCGGTGTGGCTCATCCGCGTTTCGCTGTTTTGCAGCAGCCGCCACACCAAGCTTTTTTCGCGCGGCTCGTCCGCATATTCGATTTGCGCGCCGTCGGCATTGCGCCGCAACAGGGTACGGACGGGTTTGCCGGTGGGGGCGCGGAACCACGAATCGTGTACATAAACCGCATGCGGGCAGTCTAAAAAGTTTTCCAAACACCAATCCACGGGCGCGGCAAAACGGGTTTTCATACGGAAGGTGGTGTAACCTGCTTCGCCGAGGCAGGAAAACCGCAACGGGGCTGACATCGCCGGCTCGCCTATGCACAGCCAAACATAGCCGTCCTGCGCCATACAGTGCACCGCGGGCACACGCACGTCGGGCGTTTCGCCGCAGCACAGCGCGGGAATCGAATCCAGCCTGCCGCCGCCGTCAAACGACCAGCCGTGATAGGCGCATTGCAAACAGCCTTTTTCGTTTACCTTGCCGATGGAAAGCGGCACGTTTCGGTGCGGGCAGCAGTCGAGCAGGGCGGCATAACGTCCTCCGCCCTGATGGAAAACGGCATAGTGGCGGCCGAACAGCCTGACTGCCTGCGGCTTTTTCCGTACCGCGCGTTCTGTGGCGGCGATGTACCAGTAATTGTGCAGGCCGTCGGCGGCCGGAGGCGTGGTCATGCGGTTTTCCTTATTGATGATTTTCCGATAGCTTCAGGCCGTCATTATCCTATTTTCAGGCCGTCTGAAAAAGGGATAAGCGGCGTTTTCGGAAAAAGGGCCGTCTGAAAATCTCGTTTTGGCAGAACGTATTTTCAGACGGCCTCTTCTGATTCAAGCATCGGCAGGCGGCAGCAGAAGCGGCGTTTTCCGCAGGGCGAGGCGTTGGTCGGCACGGAACAGGGCGGCAGCGTATTGCTGCAGGTCGGCGGTGCGGACGCATTGCGGCGGCGCGAGTTGGCCGATGCGTCGGGCGTAGGCGTATTGCGGGTTTTCGCCCAATGCGTTGTCGAGTGCGGCGGCAAGCCCGGTATCGGAAGCGGGGTGGCCGTCTGAAAGAATCAGGCGGTAGTAGGGCGGGGCGGCGTTCACGCCTTGCAGCAAGGCATGGTCGGGCAGGCCCGGGGTGGTGCGTAGCATGGCGCGGCGGACGAAGGCTTCGGTCAGCTTTTCGCCGCACAAGTCGCTTGTCAGGCCGTCGCGTCCGACAAATTCCAAACGGGGAATGCCGTTTTCCATACTGCGGATACAGACGCGGTCGCCCGTGTCATAGCGGTACAGCCCGCCTTGGGTGGTAACGATCAGGCGGTAGTCGCGGCCGTTTTGCAGTGCCCAGGCGGGATAGATGTCCCGTTCGTCGGCAAATTCGTAAAAATGGCTGTCTACGGCCAATATCGGATGGAGGCCGTCTGAAAAAGGGATGCTGGAAACGGCTTCGGTAGACAGCAGGCCTTTGCCTTGAATCCATACATGCGGCAGTTTCTGCCGCAGCAAGGCAGCGGGTGCGGCGGCGGTATGGCTGTCCCAGCAGCTGACGGTGTCGAGTTGCGGCCAAATCAGGCGGGTATCGGGCTGTGCTGCGGACAGTGCGCGCGACAGTACGGCACGGCGGCGCGGTTCGTGTATTTCGGTCAATAGTCCGTCCTGCCGTTCCTGCATGGTTTGCAGAATCGGCAGCAGGATGGACGGGCTCCAAACGGAGATAAAGCTCAGGTTTTCCGCTGAAAGCAGCAGGCGGGCGCAGTGGAACTGCCATTCTTCCGCAGTTTGCGCGGCCAGCAATTCGGGCAGGAAGAGGGTTTTTTCCGCCAGTGCCGCGCCGGTTTCGCGGCCGAAATAGTCCAAATCGTTGCCGCTGCCGATCGGTATGCCGCCTTCGGTTTTGTCGCGGCTGCGGGTCAGCGGGCTGATGACGAAAAACAGCCGTCCGGCCAATGCCTGCGGCCGTTGCCGTTGCAAGTCGGCCAGCCACGGCAGTACGGCGCGGCGGAAGGCGGCATACAGGCCGTCGGTGTAGGGAATCAGCTTCGCCCCGCCGGAAGAACCGCCGGTTTCTTCGAAATTCGATATGGCTTCCGCCGTTAATATGCCCGAACGGCCTGCGGCAATTTGTCCGATGGACGGGCTGAAGTCTTCATAGCGGCGGACGGGCAGGGCGCGGGCGAAGTCGCCGTAGTCCTTCAGTTCGGCAAAACGGTGTTCCCTGCCGAAGGCGCAATCGCGGTTGCGGTGCAGAATATCGGCCAAAACGGCCTGCTGCGTCCGCTTCGGCTGCGCTAAGGCCGTCTGAAAACGGGTGAGGGCTGCGGTAAGCCCGGTAAAAGGCGGCATGCGGAAGTCCTCCGTTGCAAGATAAAGCGCAAGCCTACCGTATTTAAAGGCCGTCTGAAAAGGGATGATGAAGGGCGTACCAGGGTATTTAAAATTAAAAGTTTTTAAATTCAGTTTATTATAATTTTCCGGCCATTCATGGCTTGCGGAATCGGCGTAAATTTGATTTAATGCGCGCTTTGCTGAACGGCAAAAGGGTGATTAGCTCAGTTGGTAGAGCGTCTGCCTTACAAGCAGAATGTCGGCGGTTCGACTCCGTCATCACCCACCAAGTTTCTCCTTTCATTGTTGGTTGAACAATGGATGCGCGGTGGTAGCTCAGTTGGTTAGAGTACCGGCCTGTCACGCCGGGGGTCGCGGGTTCGAGCCCCGTCCGCCGCGCCACAATAAATTTTCTAATGTAAGGCCGTCTGAAAACTTTTCAGACGGCCTTTTTGTCTTTGCTGGAAACCTTTGTCAGAAATACCCAGCCTTTTTGCGTTCTTCCATCGCCGCTTCGGAGACGCGGTCGTCCATGCGCGTGGCGCTGCGTTCGGAGATGGTGGCCGCTGCGGTTTCGGCGATGATGTCTTCGGGCGTGGCGGCGGTGCTGGCGACAGGGCAGGTGCAGGAAATATCGCCAACGGTTCGGAAGCGCACGTCGCGGATTTGGGAAACTTCGCCTTCGCGTTTCGGCGTCAGCGGGGTAACGGGGACGAGCAGTCCACCGCGTTCGACGACTTCGCGTTTGTGGCTGTAATATATCGGCGGCAGCGCGAGGTTTTCGCGGGCGATGTATTGCCAGATGTCGAGTTCCGTCCAGTTTGAAATGGGGAACACGCGCATGTTTTCGCCGCTAAAGAGCCGCGTATTGTAGAGCGACCAGAGTTCGGGACGCTGGCTTTTCGGGTCCCATTGTCCGAATTCGTCGCGGAACGAAAATATCCGCTCCTTCGCCCGCGCTTTTTCCTCATCGCGCCGCGCGCCGCCCATCAGCGCGTCAAAGCCTTGTTCTTCAATGGTTTCCACCAGCGTAACCGCCTGTGCGGCGTTGCGCGAATCGGTTTCGCGGCGCAGGACGACCGTGCCTTTTTTGATGGAGTCTTCGACGCTGCCTACCACCAGTTGTACGCCCGTGCGCACGACGGTTTGATCGCGGAATTGAATCACTTCGGGGTAGTTGTGTCCCGTATCGACGTGCAGCAGCTTGAACGGCAGCTTGAGCGGGCGGCCTTCGAGTTTGAACGCCTTGACCGCCAGCGCCAACAAAACGACGGAATCCTTGCCGCCGGAAAACAGCAGCGCGGGATTTTTCGCTTCGGCGACGACTTCGCGGATGATGTAGATGGATTCGGCTTCGAGCCAGTTCAGATGCTTGTTTTGGATGGACATACGGAATCTTTCTTTAAGCTGACTGTTGCTACTTTAATCAGGCCGTCTGAAAAAAGGAAAGAACCGTTTTTAGCAAGCAAAGACGAATCGGTTATATGCGGGCGCATTCTTTGCGGGGAGTATGGTTTGGGGCGGTGCGGAATCCGGGCTTGAAGAAAGCTATTGTTCATGCGTTGAGGCATCGGGTGAATTGTTTTCGTATTGCCCGACTTTGCACGGATGCGTCGGAGTCGGCAGGTATTGACGTGTTGCAATGAAACGGTGTGCGGAAAATGGAGTGAGAGGCCGTCTGAAAAGTTTTCAGACGGCCTCTTCTGCTTTGCTGTACGGAGTGGTTTATGCACGATGGATGCTTTGTATCGCTATGGCCGTGCCCGATTATTCCGCTTTTGTTTATTTTCGTTCGGGATGTTCCAAGTGGTAGATTTGGGCGACGGCATCAACCAATTCGCTGTCGCTGCCGCCGGCTTTGGAAAGGGTGCGGGTAGGTGAGTGCAGCAGTTTGTTGGTTAATTGCACCGAGAGGCGTTCCAGCACTTCTTCGGGGGCGGCACCTTTGGCAAGTTGTTTCATGGCATTTTCCAGAACATAGCGGCGGGCGCGTTCGCCTTCGTCGCGCAGGGCGCGGATTAGGGGGACGTTTTCGCGGCTTTTCTGCCATTCGAGGAATTCGGCCACCTTTTGTTCTACCATCACTTCTGCTTCCGCCGCCGCTTTTTTGCGTGCGTCTTTGCCGCTTTGCACCACATCGGCCATGTCGTCTACGGTGTAGAGGTACACGTCGTCCAAATTGGCTATTTCGGCCTCGATGTCTCGCGGTACGGCCAAATCCAACATGAAGACGGGCATTTGGTTGCGCTGTTTGAGGGCACGTTCGACCATGCCTTTGCCGATGATGGGCAGCGGGCTGGCGGTCGAGGAAATCACGACATCGTATTGGTGCAGGATATCGGGAATGTCGTTCAGCAGGCAGGGTTCGGCGTTGATGCCGAGTTTGCCGCACAATTCTTCCGCCCGTTCCCAGGTGCGGTTGGCCACCGTCATCAGGCGCGGGTTTTCGGCGGCAAAATAAGTGGCCACCAGTTCGATCATTTCGCCCGCGCCGACAAATAAAACATTCAGTTTGCTGACCGAAGGGAAAATCTGTTCGGCCATTTTGACCGATGCGGCAGCCATGGAAACGGAATGTTCGCCCACCGAAGTCCCGCTGCGGATTTCTTTGGCGACAGAAAAGGTTTTTTGAAACAGTGAGTTGAGCCAAGTGCCGACGGTGTTCTGTTCTTGTGCTATCTGAACGGCATCTTTAATTTGACCAAGGATTTGCGGTTCGCCCAGCACCATGCTGTCCAGGCCGCAGGCAACGCGGAAGGCGTGGCGGACGGTGTCGCTGCAGCCGTAGGTGTAAAGGTAGGGGCGGATTTCTTCCGCCGTTAAGCCTTGGCGGGCGGCCAGCCAGTCGGTGATTTTTGCGCTTTCGCCGATGCAGTAGAGTTCGGTGCGGTTGCAGGTGGACAAGATAACCGCCTCAAGCGCGGCATTGCTGTCGATCAGACTGCCGACCGCATCGGGCAGTTCGGCAGCGGCAAAGGCGAGTTTTTCGCGTATGCTCAGCGGCGCGGTTTGATGGTTCACTCCGATAACGGTCAGCTGCATTGGTACTGGTGATGAGGAGAAATGAAAAAACGGCGCATTATAGCAAATTCAGACGGCCTTTATCGGTAAAAAAATCGGTTTTAAAAGTCATACAGGGAAGTATTTAAAATATGAATAGGGTTGATAAAAGGTTCTTGGTGCAGCCGTTTGGTAAAAGGGCGTATAATTCCGCGTTATATATATAATCTGTAAATTCCGTTGATAAACAGAAGCTAAAAGGAACATGCCATGACCGAACAAGAATCAGATGATGCCATGAAGCCGGCAGAAGGCGAGGCACAGGCGGCAGAGGGTAAAGGTGATTCCGGGCACCCGGCTGAGAATAAGCCGACCGTGAAGGCAAAGCCTGCAAGTAAGCCGAAAGAACCCGGCAAGCCGAAAGAGCAGGTTATCCAGCTTTATGAATCGAACAAGCGTATCCATCCGAAGAAGGCCGAAGGCCGTTTTGCCAAACTGCGCATTGCAGCCATTTTGGCGACGCAATTTGTTTTTTATTGCATTCCGTGGTTCAATTGGTCGGGCCGGCAGGCGGTTTTGTTCGATATTTCCAACCGCCATTTTTTCATCTTCGGTTTGTCGCTGGGCATGGGGGATTTGATTTATCTGGCGCTGTTGCTGATTATCTGCGCTTTCGGCTTGTTTTGGTGGACGACGGTGGCCGGACGGCTATGGTGCGGCTACGCCTGCCCGCAAACGGTGTACACCGAAATCATGTTGTGGATAGACCATTTTGTCGAAGGCGACCGCAACAAACGTTTGAAGCTGGACAAAGAGTCGTGGGGCTTGCGTAAGATCCGCATCAAATTGACCAAATACCTGCTGATTTTCGCCGTATGCGCCTGGACGGGAATTTCCTTTGTCGGATGGTTTACACCGATACGCGAATTCGTACCGGCGGTGTTTACCATGACTGCGGACAGCGGCGCGTTGTTTGCGGCGGCATTTTACGGCTTCGTTACCTGGTTGTTCGCCCATCAGATGCGCGAGCAGGTGTGTAAATACATGTGCCCGTATGCCCGCTTCCAAAGCGCGATGTTCGATCCCGATACATTGGTTATTTCTTACGATACTGAACGCGGCGAACCGCGCGGCGCACGTAAGAAAAACGTCGGCCGGGACGAAACCGATTTGGGCGACTGCATCAACTGTACCATGTGTGTACAGGTATGCCCGGTCGGTATCGATATCCGCGACGGCTTGCAATACGAATGTATCGGCTGTGCCGCCTGTATCGATGCCTGTGATGAAATTATGGACAAAATGGGCTATCCGCGCGGCCTGATTCGATACACGACGGAAAATGTGCTGGAGCACAAATACACCGACAAAGACATCAAGAAAAAACTTTTGCGTCCGCGCGTGGTCGGTTACGGCGCAGTGTTGTTTGTGGCGATTGTGGCATTTATCATCGGCGTAGCCACCCGTGCGACGCTGCGTATCGATGTCATCAAAGACCGCGGCGTGATGGTGCGGGAAAACAGCAAAGGCTGGTTGGAAAATGCCTATAATCTGCGCATCATCAACAATAGCGAGCAAGAACAGACTGTAACGGCTTCGGTCAGCGGTTTTGACGACATTGAACTTTCCGGCTTGCCGAAAGAGGGTATCAGAGTCGGCGGACAGCAGACCATCACCGTTCCGGTTCAAGTGTCCACTATTCCCGAATATGCCGACAAAGGCAGCCATCCGATTAACTTTACCTTTACCTACCGTCAGGATGGCGATACCGAAGGCCGTGTCATTAACGAAAAATCCAACTTTATCGGAGAATAAACGTGGCGCAGGAAAAATCCAAAGTCTGGTATAAAGAGCCGTGGCCGTGGCTGCTGTTTTCCGGTCCGGCCATCGTCGTGGTGGCGGCTTTCGTAACGCTTTATCTGGCTGCCAGCGGCAGTTCCGATTTGGTCAGCGACGATTATTACAAAGACGGCAAACATATCGATTTGGACCTCAAGCGCGATACGGCGGCGGTGGAACGGGGTATTCGGGGGCAGGCCCTCATCAATCCCGACGGCAGCGCGGTTCGCGTGTATGTGTCCGGCCGCTTTGACGGCAAAGTACCGCTGAAGCTGACCCTGCTGCATCCCGTCAAAAAGGAATACGATCAAAGTATCGGGCTGAAACTTTCGACTGCGCCGAAATCGGGCGATAAGACCGAATATCTCGGACAGTTCGCCAAGCTGCCGCCGGCCAACCATTGGTATGTGCGGCTGGAAGACGAAGGTGGGATTTGGCGGGTGGAAAACAAATGGATTGTCAGCCAGGGGGCTTCGATTGATTTGAACCCGATGAAAAATTTGCAGAACGCGGCCAAAACGGCAAAATAAGCGTATAAACCGGCTGAAAGGCCGTCTGAAAAAACGATTTCAGACGGCCTTTTTTAATGCTTGGCTTGTTTTCAGACGGCCTCCGATTATCCGGCGGCAACTTGGAAACCCGTTACAATCTTTTTCACAGCTTCCGCTTCCCGAACCGTCCGTACGGCGTCAAACAAAGCCTGTGCTTCGGGATAGGCTTTCTTCATCATGCCCAGCCATTGCTTCAGGCGGGCGACGGCGTATTTTTCGTTGGCCGTCTGAAACAGGCACAAATCGACAAACAGGTTTATCCAGCCGAGGATTTCTGCAAACGGCATTTCGCATACTTCTTCCCCGTTTTCATATTGCTTGATTTGGCGCGCCAAGTCCGGGCGCATTACCGCCCCCCGCCCGATCATCACACTGTTGCAGCCGCTTTCCCGCTTAATGTCCAGATAATCCCGCAAGGTGAAAACATCGCCGTTGGCCGTTACCGGAATGCTTACGGCATCGGCGATTTTTTTCACCCAAGACCAATGTGCGGGCGGTTTGTAGCCTTCGACTTTGGTACGGGCGTGTACAGTGAGCGAGCAGGCTCCTCCTTCGGCAATGGCCTGCGCGTTTTCCAAAGCCAGCGTTTTGTCTTCAAATCCCAAACGCATTTTACCACTCAGCGGAATATGGTCGGGCAGGGCGCGGCGCAGCGTGCGGACGATGCGGTGTATCTTTTCCGGTTCTTTCAACAGTACCGCACCGCCTTGGTGTTTGTTGACCGTCGGTGCGGGGCAGCCGAAATTTAAGTCGATTTTCTTCACCCCGAAGCGCACGGCTTCCAATGCGTTTTCCGCCATTTTTTCCTCGTCGCTGCCTAAAAGCTGAACCGTGCAGGGAACGCCCGACGGTGTACGGTTGCCGTTGGTGATTTCGGGGGCGTATTTCAGCCAGGTGGCGCGTGAATGGACGGTGTGCGTGATGCGGACGAATTCGCTGACGCATTCGTCAAAACCGCCGATGCGGGTCAGCAGGTCGCGCATTGGGGCGTCCGTCAAACCCTGCATCGGGGCGAGCGAGAGGTAACAGGAAGGGGGAGAATCGGCCATCTGGCGGGTATCCGGCAATGAAAAAGAGGGCGGATTATAACGGATTGGACGGAGGCCGTCTGAAAAGGTAGCGGCTGGAAAAAAAGGGGCTGACTTAGATTAGCCCTAAATTCCACACCAATCCCGCAGAATTTTAAGCTGTTGAGACGGTGTGCCGAAGTTAAACCGAAATTCGCATTCTTTCAAGAACAGCGGGAAGGATTTGCGATCGATTCCGTTGTATTTGCGCAAGACGCGTTTCGCCTGATTCCAAAAGTTCTCAATGCCGTTGATGTGCTTCCGGCGGTCGGCAAATCCCTTGGAATGGTTGATGCGGTGATGGATAAAACCGCTCACGTCCAATACGTCATAGCCCTTATAGCAATCGGTATAAACGATGCTGTCAGGCGTAACCTGCTCTCGAATAATCGGTAACAGGGTTGCTGTCTGCGTATTGGGTACGGCAACGGTGTAAACCTTATCGTTGCGCTTCAATAGACCGAATACTGCGGTTTTCCCTGCTGCGCCACGACCGCGTTTGCCTTTGCGGTGTCCGCCAAAATAGCTTTCGTCTGCTTCCACTTCGCCGTCAAACATTTCCAGATGGCTGCTGTTTTTGTAAATGAGCAGACGTAGGCGGTGGAAGTAATAAGCAGCCGTGCTTTTGTTGACATTTGTCAATTCGGCAGCTATACGGGCAGTTACGCCTGCTACGAATAGCTCAATCAGTTTGTTTTGTTTGTACTGGCTTAGACGACTTTTTCTCATAAGGGAAATTCTAACTTAATGTGAATTTCCTGAGTTATCTAGGACAGCCCCTTTCATTTTCTTCAGGTAGCTTGAGAGAGATGATATAGATGGGAAGAGGCTACCTGAAAACAAAGTATCACGCAGTTTCTGCGAAACGAAATTTTTCAGGTAGCCTTTTTTATATAGGTTATTAACTATTAATGTAGAACTTTTCGGAAACTCCATCCTTTACTCAAAGGGTCGAGTAATGTGCCATTACGTTTGGCAACAGTTTCCTGCTGCAGAATTTCACAAGAAAGTGTTACTGCCGTATGATAAACGCCCTGCATATCAGCCAAACTATATGAACGCCCTTGTTCATCGGTAAGTATCTTTGCCGGGCAGTTTACGGTATAAACTTGATTCATGCCCTTTTGATTATTTTCACTCATTTCCATCAATGTATTAGCTGAGACGACACTAAATCCAGCCTCATCGGTATCCAAAATTGTTGGAATGGAAATTGAGGCAATTTTACCATCGGTTTGAGCGGCATGAATAAAGATAAAGTTAGTAGTGTATATAGTGGCAGTGTCGAGAAACTGATACCAATCAAGTGATGAGTAAACCTTATTTCCAAACCTGTCTGTACCAACGTAGTTGGTACCATTACGGCCTACTAGCGGATCATTATCAATATTTTGGGAGGTAGCAGTATTAGATAAAGTTAATAAAATGGCGAGTAAAATAAAATGTTTCATATGTGTTTATAGGAGGTTCAGAATTGCTAAGGATAGATGATTAAAATGGATTATAGCGTTTATTGCCACCTGAAGTGATGCAATAGCGTCCGCCCCTTGGCCCAACACAAATTCTATGGGCACGACAATCACAACTACTACCATAGTATTGAGGAGAAGAATTATTGGTGCGATGTGATGTAGATGAGTGAGTGCGTGGTATCCTGGAATGTTGCTCAGTCCCGCTTAGCAAAGCAGAAAAATGTTCGGGGCGAACGTTAGAACGGCGTGGAGTATTTTCTGTAGCCGTATAATGTGAGTTGGTCGAAGAATCATTTACTACGGTTACGGCATGATTCGGGGTAGAGTAAATGCAGGCTTCGTTTTTTTCATCAATGTAATTTAGTGTACTTTGAGCCAAGTCTTGATCAGATAGGCTATTTAGGTACTCCATTGCATACCATCTCTTTTGAATACAACTCCATTGTGGATTGCTGTAAATATTCTCAATCAATTCATCCGTATAGGGATTAGCAGATGCTTGAGTAATTACAAGAGGCAGCCACAAAATCGCTATTGCAAATTTTATCTGTATCCGCATCATTCTCTCTCTTTGAAGCTTCATGAGATATTTGTTAAAAATTGTTATTATTGTAAAGTATTTCTGTGCTTTTTGCTATTAGAAATAAAATAAATAAAGGGGCTGTACTAGATTAGCCCTAAATTCCACACCAATCCCGCAGAATTTTAAGCTGTTGAGACGG
>ERZ773054.915-NODE-915-length-19775-cov-60.834787_pt1 | contig 19775 bp, 18 predicted proteins | sample MGYA00580630_ERZ773054 | MGnify/ENA primary metagenome ERZ773054 (study PRJEB29015, sample SAMEA2737994) | human oral metagenome | biome: human oral; feature: human-associated habitat; material: dental | place: China | collected 2115 ... | reverse complement strand
CCTGAGGGTCGACCCTCCTCTCCTTGGAGTAACCGACCTTGCGCAGGTCGTCCTCCTTCTCGGCCTCGAAGTACAAGGTGGTCACGCCTGCAGGCACAAGACCAGGCCCCTGGTGGCGGTGACGTGATCGAACAGGGCCTGGGAGATCGCCTCCCGGTAGCCTCGCTGCCCGCAGCGGCCCAGGGAGCGGAACAGGGTCCGCACGCTGACCGACTCCAGGCCCAGGTCACCTAGCACGCGGGGGACCTAGGCCTTAGAGGTCGGCTCGATCAAGCGCGCCAGAACCATCTGCTCAAACGCCCAATCACCCCCAGTAGCATCCCCCAAGGCCCAGGCAGGTATACGCCCCGTGCAGAACGTCCCACAGCAGGCCCGAGCGCTTGGACTCCACAGTGGTGCCTACCAGGCCGGTTCGTCCCGCTGCTTGGTTCCAGGGACTCCAGGCCCATCAGCCCCTGGCCCTGCTCGGCGGCGATCTTCTGCCGTCCGACCTCCAGCAGGGCCGCCAGCTCGGTCTTGTTATGGGCTGAGCCCAGGTGCTCCACGATCCGGCGCACGCCGTCCTCCTTGACCGCGATCTGCACCGCCGTGGCCCCCGAGGAGGTCCTGACCTTGCGTAGAAACGGGCTCATACCACCGCACCATATGGTCTCTTAGTGCCCCACCACCAGACCCCCGACACCGCAATACCAACGAAAACTCACACCAGCCCACCCACAACCCACCAAGGTGTCATGAGTCAGGCCAGATAAACGCCTCCACAAAACCCAGGGCGATTCAGTCCCCCCCCCATCCCACAACGACCTCACGACTACAACACCTGTAGAGGGCAACAAACTCGTCGGGGTACTCCAACGTTGAGGTTCCGCACCACGTGAACCCAACGCATGGCCGCCTCGCTCCGGACAATCACGACAAGAAGCTGGACGCGTCTCTTCACAGAGCAGCCTTAAGCTGGTCGACGCGGTTGGGCTGCTCCCAGTTCATGCCGGGCAGGGAGCGGCCGAAGTGGCCATAAGCGGTGAACGTCGAGTAGCGGGTGTTCAACAGGTTTAGGTCACGGATGATCGCAGCGGGACGCAGGTCGAATGTGGCGAGCACAGCGTCGCGAATCGAATCTTCTGGCACGCTAGCGGTGCCGAAGGTGTCGATGTAGAAGCCGACGGGTGCGGCCTTGCCAATGGCATAGGACACCTGTACCTCACACTTGCGTGCCAGACCGGCGGCGACGACATTCTTGGCCACCCAACGCATCGCGTAGGCAGCAGAGCGGTCCACCTTCGACGGGTCTTTGCCGCTGAAGGCGCCACCGCCGTGGCGGGCCATGCCGCCATAGGTGTCGACGATGATCTTGCGGCCGGTGACGCCAGCGTCACCCATCGGGCCGCCGATGACGAACTTGCCGGTCGGGTTGATGTAAAGCGTCGTGTCATCCTGGCGCAACTGGTAGCGCTCCAGCACCGGCTCAATCACCAAACGCTTTAAATCCGGGGTGATGGTACCCTCAATGCTAACACCGTTAATATGCTGGGTGCTGATCACGATGGTGTCAACCCCGACCGGACGCCCGCCGTCGTCATACTCGACGGTAACTTGGGTCTTGCCGTCGGGACGCAGGTACTCGAGGTCACCGTCCTTGCGGACCTTCGTCAGTTGCTCAGACAGGCGGTGTGCCAGGTCAATGGGCAGCGGCATCAGGCTCTCGGTCTCGTCGCAGGCGTAACCGAACATCAGCCCCTGGTCACCGGCGCCCTGCAAATCGAACTCGTCGACGGAGCCCTTTCGGTTCTCGTAGGCCTTGTCGACGCCCCGGGCGATGTCGGGGCTCTGGCTGCCCAACGCGACGCTGACGCCACAAGAAGCGCCGTCGAACCCTTTGCACGACGAGTCGTAGCCAATGTCGAGGATGGCCTGGCGAGCTACGCCGGCAATGTCGGCGTAGGCGTCGGTAGTGACCTCTCCGGCAACGACGACCAAGCCGGTCGTCACCAAGGTCTCCACGGCGACGCGGGACGTCTTGCTCGTCTCCAGAATGGCGTCCAGCACAGCGTCGCTGACGGCATCGGCGACCTTATCTGGGTGACCCTCGGTAACAGACTCGGAAGTGAATAAACGGTTGCTAAGTGACCTCATAGGCATCGTTAGCGCACCCCTTCTTTAGATTCAGGCGTGACAGGTAAGTGTTTCTTGACCGATACTGGCGGCCATCAGCTTGGACAGGCGACTCCATTCAAGATCCTTGTAGTCTCGGGCTCCAAGGGCAGTCATTCCAACCAAGATATTGGCAACAGACCTTTCTGGCTCAGCCCAACAACAAAATGGTGAATTGGCGCAGAATTGAACAATCTGTTCATCATCCATATCGCTATCAATGGCGAAATCAATGGAGGATTGAAGCCAATTCAAATACTCCAATCCTTCTAGCACTCCTCGAACCCCCGGCAGCATAGGTCCATGCCCAGGGACAATAAAGTCAGGGTGGAGGTCTAAAATGAATTCCAAGGTGCTTCTAGAAGCAACAATATCTCCAAATAAATAGAACGGAGTGGTGCGGTTCATGACGAGATCACCTGCAAATAGTACGCTATCCTCGGGGATGAGTACCAACAAGTCTCCCTTCGTATGCCCGGCACCTGCGTTGATCAACTCTACCGATACTCCACCCAAATGAACTACGGTCTTCGTATCAACTAAAGAAGTTGGCGGGCGGACGACAATTTCTCCCCAGTCAACATCAGGCCAGAGGGCCGTCAGGTTAGTGCCATTTCGAAGACATTCGTGACGGGTTTGGGGGGTTCCATAGATCTCACACTCATCCGGCAGGAGACAGTTTCCAAAAGTGTGATCTCCGTGGGCATGCGTGTTTGCTGCATACTTAATCATGGAGGCGCCTAAGCCCTTGACTTCCGATAGCACGCGACGCATCCGTCGCAACGTTGCTGGTGTATCAACTAGAAGTGATGAATCTGCTCCGTCGATAAGGCCAATGTTGCTCACGCACCAGCCGCCGCGCTCTTCAGTTGCAACCCATGTATTCTTCGTCAGCCTCGTGAAAAACGAGGAAGTATTGATCACTATGTCACCTATCCTGCGATGCCACAGTAGAGCGAGATTTCGAAACAAAAGTCCGACACCACTCTTGAATCAATGAACTTTCATCAGAATCGTCCTCGCCGCGACGGTCCAGCAGTCCAGCGTGGTGCGTTCGCAGTGATTTAGAATCAACAATCTCCCAGAATCCTGCATGCCCAGAAAGCCCAGCCGGTACGTGCAACTGTTTATACCAAATTCGATCCCCAGTCCTGACGCGAATCGACTCCGTCTGAACATTGTCGATCATGTTCAAAAGCAAACGCTGCGCTCCGTTTCCCATGTCATCGATTGCAGCACTATTGATGTGCTTTACGCGCCGCGGCCAAAGGTGCGCATTCCAGATCCATTCAAAAGTTGATTGTGCATCCAGAACGTCGATGATGTCGTCAACTTCGAAATAGTTCTCCATTACACGCCCTTCAACCTCGCATGCCTGAGCCAGCGCTTTTAGTTCCCTCTCTGAGTTACGATTAATCTGTTCAGCCACCCAGTAGCGGTCGCCATCAGTCGCCCCACTCGAGAACTGCACATTGTGACACAAGGTAACGCGACATGAATTTCCATTAGCGATCACTCGCCATTCCCCTCGCATTTTCTCGATTGGGAATCGCCCATGCTCTTGATGGAATTCAACGAGATAGCGGTCATTGTCGATTGTGCGCATGGATCGCCATTGGCGAACCCCGTCCCCCACTAGGGCACACATAGACAATTCCTCACGCAACACTCGGGACTGGACCACAGAAACTCGCTCAGTGAAAATATTTGGTTGAAATAGAACTGGCCACGTCTCGGCGCTCTTGATCCATGCAAAGGCATTCTCTCGGGATGCCAAAATATCTCGGCTGGTTTGTAGGCGCATTAGTGAGAATCCTGCTTAGGTGCATTCAGCACTGCCTTCAGCATGTCGTCAAGGGTTCGACAGGTGGCCGCAAGATCATCATCAAGCTTAATCTTGAACCTCTCTTCAAGGTCCGCGGAACAGCCAAGGATGGCGAGAGAGTCGTAACCGAGCTCTGACAACTGGCGTGAGCGTAGCTCTTCTGCGGTTCCCGGAATGTCCGAGGGGCCTGAGACGGCGACAAAAGAATCCAGGATGTCATCGATGGTGGGCATGTTAGAGTTCCTTTCGTGTGTGTTTAAAACTTGAGATGAGTCTCGGCTGATTCTTGTTTCTGGACTTAGTCGTTAAATCCGAGAATCAGAGCGGAGTTGTATCCATCAGGAGACCGCCCCAGGATTAGGATGTTCCTGAGTGATCCATGCTCTTGAGGCACGGTGGTAAAATTATCAGGCCAGCGAGGCTCCCCTCCTGTGATCGGGGTCCCCGGAAGAATCCCCGTCTCGAGAGACTTCACGGCTAACACCGCGTTCATAGGACCATTCGCTGAGAAGAGTCTCCCCATACCGATGGACGGCGCCACCATTCGTGCCTCGGGCCCGATAGTGGAAGCCACGGCGTAGTGCTCGCTCGCGTCCCAATGCAAGGTTCCCCACGCATCCATAAACGCCGCGTCGACCTTGGAGAATGGCATGTCAGCGCGCTCGCAAGCTAGACGGATGCAACGTGCTAGCCCTTCGCTCGCTAACTCGGAACGGCCATTAAATGTGCGGGCATGGCCCTTGATCACAACGCAGTCGCGGGAAGGCGCTTCGTACCCCTCGAGCGCAAGCATAGCCCCACCTTCCCCGGGAACATAGCCTTGTGCTTCAACGCAAAACGGCAAGTAGGCCTTTTGCGGATCCGTCACATGGCTCACGTCACCAAGACTGCTCAGGCCGCTGTAGCCCCAAGGGTCCAAAGCCGAGTCGGCACCTCCTGCGATAGCGCCTGGAAGTCCCTCCGTGATTGCGTCATGCGCCACCCCGAGTGCGTCTAAGCCCGAGCTGGCGCCAGCCACGAGGGAGCGCGCAGGGCCCTTGAGGCCAAACTTGATCGAGATTTGACCGGTCGTGACGGCATAGAACCATGCGAATGACTCATAGACGCTGACGCTGCGGGGATTCCCCGACTCCCATAGCTTGCGAAACTCACGATGAGTGAACTCAAACCCTCCCAAGGAGTTCCCCGAGTACACCCCGATCTGAGCTGGTTGAAGCCGTTTCTGAAGGTCACTGTTATCCAGACACTCTTGAGCTGCGACAACAGCCTGCTGCGTAGAAATGTCCATCTGTGCCCGTAGACGAGGCGGTACGGACTCGTAGATGCTCGGATCTACTCTCGCGGTGAGCCCCCTAAGGTCTGTTGGAAGCTCTTCAAGGCGTTCCGTGTAGCGAGATCCCCCTGCGATAACGCTATCCCAGATTTCCTCCACGTTCTGGCCGAGTGCCGAGATGGCCCCCAAACCGCTGATAACAACCTTCATTTCATTCCTCCCAACGCCTCAGAACCATGGCTGACTGAAAGCCACCGAAGCCGCTTCCCACGCTCAGGACGCAATTGACCTCCGCACTTCGTCCCACATTGGGAACATAGTCCAAGTCACACTCCGGGTCAGGAGTATGGAGGTTGGCCGTCGGAGGGATGAAGTTATGATCGATCGCGAGAGCACATGCCGCGATCTCGATGCTTCCGATCGCGCCCAAGGAGTGTCCGATCATCGACTTGATGGAGCTCATTGGTGTTTTATATGCCTCAGCACCAAATACCCGTTTGACAGCGCCAGTCTCGTGAATGTCGTTTTGTCGGGTGGCCGACCCGTGCGCATTTATGTAATCGATGTCTCTAGGCTCCGCCCTTGCTTGAGTCAAGGCCTCTTCGATAGCCCAACTCATCTCGAGTCCCTTGGCTTGAAGCCCTGTCATGTGGTATGCGTTGAGATGGGTGGAGTCTCCAGCAACCAACGCGTAAACGTGGGCTCCTCGAGCCAGGGCATGCTCAAGTTCCTCTAGTACCAATACTGCAGCCCCTTCGGCGAGGACGAACCCGGCTCGGGTGAGGTCAAAAGGCCGTGAAGCTGTACTAGGTGATTCGTTCAAGGAAGTCGTGGCCTTGATTGCTTCGAACGAGGCAGCCACGATTGGAGTAATCGGAGTGTCGGCGGCGCCGGCGATCATGACGTCGGCTCTGCCCCGCCGAATGGCGTCGGCTGCGGAACTGATGGAATCTATGCCGGACGTGCAACCGTCCGAAACCAGCCCAACTTCTCCCTGTGCTCCAGCCACCCAGGCAACCTCAGCAGCAAGGGCAGCTGGCGACAGGTAGTGAAACATCTCTGGCGAGGTCAGGTCTGTGCGTACCTGCCACAACTTACCACCCTCCGATACGCGCTCGTACTGAATCTCGAGAGAAGTGGCGGCAGCAACCGCGCTACCGATGCTGACCCCGATCCTCGCAGAGTCTTCACGACGCAAAGATAGCCCAGAGTTCGCAATCGCTTCCCTCGCGCATGAGATGGCGAACTGCGTGGAGCGGTCCAGGCGTTCGATATCGGAAGCGCTAAACCCCTCGGCAACCGCATCGAAGTCACATTCCCCCGCTACTTGGGATCGAAAGTTTGTCGCGTCAAACATTGTGATTGTACGTGTTGCTGTCTTTCCAGAGGAAATATTTTCCCAGAATATCTGTGCATCGATCGCCCCGGGTGCGCGCACTCCAATTCCTGTGATCGCTACAGACCGTTCACTAATACCGCGCATTCTGCCATCTCCTTCCGTGGAGTAAAATTCTTTCGAAGTCAAAATCACTCAAGGGGATTAATCCGCGTCGGAGTGAATAGCCCCAGTTTGTCTCAGCAGTAAGTTCGAGTTCTCCAGCGATGTCAGTAAGCGCAACTGGGCGGAAAGAATAGTCCCAAGACACCCTTCGACGAAACGGTTTGAAACTCGGGGTCATCTCGTACTGGTATACCTCATCATCAGCGATGGTTCCAGCTGCTGTGAAGGACCTTAGTGAATTTCCCCCATCTCGCCGAGTTCGGGGGCTGTAATAAATAAAGTTGTCCCCTGCTACCATCTTCTTCAAGGGGCCAGCTTTCCCGTGACAGACCTGACACACTCCTTCAGCGAGTGCACGCTGAACATGATCCGCTGAAACCACGCCGAGCCAAGATGTCACTGTTAATTCCTTCGATAGGGGGTCGACTGACGAAGAAGCTGTGCTGCGACGGCAACAGCGATCGCCAACAGCAAAAGATAGATTGCTACCAATTGGCCGGCACCGGACTGATCTCGCAGTGAAAGCTGGATGATTACGGCCGATCCGACAGCACCTCCGACTCGCAGCAGCAGGTTGTTCAATGCTACCGCGTCGGGCACATCCGGCTTGTTGATCTTTGCATATGCGGCCGTAGCTGAAGGCACAATGATTGATGAGAGCGTGATTCCCGAGAGCAAAAGAAGCGCGACAATAGTCCACCAGGGTTGTGACGATGCTCTTGTTCCCGCGAGCTGTGCGATCGCAACAACCAGCAAGCCATACGAACCGGCAACGGTTACAGCTCCCCCGCCCTTCTGATCGACAATCTTTCCAGCGTAGGCTAAGAAGGCGCTGCCGATGGCAAATGAAGTCATTGCGAGCCCGGTCGCCGACAATGACAGGTGTGAGACCAACTGCAAATGAATCGGAGCATATACTAAGATCCCAAACTGATACATTCCCGCCAAGAACGCAACAAGATTGGACCACAATAGTGTTCTATCCCTCAGCAGGCTGAACTTTACGACGCTTGCAATCCTGGATTGAATGAGAATATGGAGGAAAATAAACAGGAGAGCTACGGCAAGCTCAGGAGCAAGTGCTGTTCTGTCAGCGGCGGCAGCGGCTTCGCTAGCCAGAGTCAGGCAAGTGACAACGGCTGCGACTAAGAACCAGCTTAGCCACGGAAAACCGTCCTGCCTTGAGGTCTCGTTGCTCAAGGTGATCCTTCGAGCGATCAGTACAACTGCGACACCAATCGGAACGTTCACCAGAAAAATGCTCCGCCAGCCGAGCGACTGGATGAGTTCTGAGCCAACGACGGGACCTAAGGCTGGAGCCAGGACCAAGAATGATCCCGCGATGCCCATGACGCGACCAACGTTTGTGGGGCCGGCCTCTGACACAATGACACTCTGTCCAGCCGGCAACATGGCCCCAGCAGCTGCCCCCTGCAGTGCACGGAATACCAGTAGCATGACAATTCCCGTCGCTGCTGCGCAGCCAGCTGAGGTCAGGGTGAAGCCAATGAGCGACCAAAGCCATATCGTCGCTGGGCCACAGCGGCGGCACAGCCAAGCGGACAGAGGCATCGTGATACCTGTGGCGAGGAGGTAGACAGTGACAAGCCATTGCCCACTATCTACGGAGACCTCGAAGTCGTGGCTGAGGTGTAACAGAGCGACTTGGAGGATGGCAGCGTCAAGCTGAGTCATGAAGGCAGCGGCAACGATGACCCCTGCGACCCCCCAAGTCTGCCGCGGCACGGGCGCAGGCTTTGTCTCTTCTTTCATCGCGTTGCCTCCAGATTGCCTTTACCTGACTCGACGTGGGTCAGCCAGATCGCAGCTTGCTGAAGCCCGAATTCAAAGTCGTTTAAGAAACAATGCCCTTCATCGGGCAGGGATATCAGGGTAGTGAAATCGTCCCGTTTTCGTCGGTGCAATTCCTTCATGTCGTTATGAAGGTAAATATCGTCATGAATGCCCTGAATAGTAAGGGTCGGAAACTGGAAATGGTCGTTGATGTCAACAGCAAATGACTCAAGAATTTCGGGCAAAGTCTCGGGAGTCCCGCCGACGACGTTAATAAAATCCAACTGCAGTCGTCGAGGGAGAGGAGTCACTGGCTTCAGTCCACCTGAGAGATTGACGATTCCAGTTAGTGAAGTCTGCGAGCAAGTCGACACCTTTAGAGCCAGCTGACCACCGAAACTGATCCCTCCAAAGTATCGACTTGTGGTAGACAGAGCCTCGAGCGACTCGCAACTTTTGTACATATCATCGATCAATTGTATAACGGAAGGCGGAAGAGTGCTGTGGATCCCCGAGACTCCTTGGCCTGGCAGTTCTGGAATGACCGTAGCAAAACCAAAGTTGGCGAATTTTTCAGCTACCATCATTGGCTCAATTTCAGAAGATGAATCGAGGCCATTAATAAACATAACCCATGGAAATCCAGTATCAGGGCGCGACTCCTCTGGTTTGATCAACCAACACGAAACCTTGGATTGCTCCACCGACAGGGTAAGCTCCCTTACACGTTGTGATCGCGCATTGGCCAGCCGGAATGATGATTTGACTTTGTGGCGAAGTCTACGCTTTACATCCTTGTCTCGAAAGTAGAGAAACTGAGCCCAGTGGTACGCGCCAGCAGCTCTACGAAGGAGTGCTTCATCTTTCCCTCTACTACGTTTCATCAAAGCGTCGCCGCGCTGTTCCCAGAGCATTAGCCATTCGTCCCAGAAAGCTTCGCTCAAGGGGTGTTCCATCAAGTTGCGCGAGAATCGCGCGGCAACCCATGATAAGTCACCAAATAGAGAGCTCCCAGCGAGACAGCTGGGGCCGATAGTGACACGCGATAGAAAACCGCCAAGGCTCGCCGCCAAACTAGCGGGAAGAAAATTCTTGGTTGATCTCTCAGCCAGAAAACGGAGGTGAGAAAGCTCCTTGTTGGAGTTGATATCAAGGTCGGCAAGAAACTTGGTGCGATCTTCGCATGAGGTATTTTCAAGAAACACTATCTCATGGGTCACGACGACAGTGGAACTGGTTTCACTATCGGCAATGACGGACCAAAGAACGATCATCGAAGCGGTAGGCGGAATGGGCGGGTCTAATACAGCACGAAACCCCGTTCCATGCTCATAGATGGTTCGAATGGACGACCATGAGCGGAAGTTCTTTCCCACTTTCGCGGTAAAACGTACAACTTGCTGATTGCTAGATCGTTCCTCCAAGACCGCCTCAACGAATGAAAGATCCGCAGAGAATGCCTCCGGATCTAAGAGCACACTGAGGATCTCCCGGGGTTGTGAGGCACACTGAACTGAGTGAGTAACTGTAGTGACAGGGATCATAGAAGTACCCTTCCGAACGGACGCCTGGACGATAACTCTTCCTTCTTTGGGGTCACGCGGCGTAACTTCTCATTCTCGCTGGAACTGAGATTAGTCATGACGGCGACGTCGTCAGGAAGTGTCTCCGGTGAAAAAGAATTCATTAGGCAGATGGCAGTGGAACGGATCTGGTCGTCGGCCACTGTGGGGCTAAATACTAGGACAGCTCGGGAGCCCTCAGGTTCCCAAAGGCCAACCAGAAGGGCTTGGTTGGGCCCGCACACCTCTGCGGCGATTCGCTCAACTTGCTCAGGGAAGATCTGGTGGCCGTTGGTCGTAAGGACACTCGCAGACCGGCGGCCGACAAGGTGGAAGTTCCCTGAGACGTCCTGAAAAGCGATGTCACCCGTTCGAAATGGAAGCTCGAGGTGTGGATAGGGCGCTCCAGCAGTAAGATAGCCGTTCATGAGCAGGCCAGAGGTGATGACCAACTCTCCAGGCCCTTGTTCCATGCCCGCCGGGTGAATGATCTCAACAGATTCCGTGGTGTCCGGAGTTCCAATGAGGTAGCCATCGGGGTCTCGACATCCCTCCTCCGTCCAGATAAACGGCCCGTACGTCTCGCTAAGTCCATATCCCTGCACGAGTCGGCCTGTTGTGATACGGGATAACCTATCTCGTAGAGTCTGGGCCAGTGGCGCAGATCCATAGGCGAAGGTTTCGACCGAGTCTAAAGAACAGCCCTCGAACTCCGCCGCTCGTAGAAATTCTTCAAGTGAAGCTGGCCGCAGCATCAAGTGCGTCACACGATCCCGTTCCACAACTTTTGGCCATTGCGCAACGTTCCGACTAGCCGGGATCACAACCGTGCCGCCACACATGAGTGGCCCGAAACCGAAGATAACACCGGTCGTGTTGCTCATAAGCCCACAAAGCAGGCTCCGCATGGCTGAATGGAAACCCAGACGGGCGGCAACCGCCTCGATTCGGGCTGTCACGACCGCCTCGCTGACGCTGACAGACTTAGGACTCCCAGATGAGCCGCTCGTAAAGAGCAGCAGGAACCTCTCAACGACCAGAGCGGGCTCGGGCAGCGCTTCCGGGTGACGAGCTTTCCGCCATCGCAACCGCACGACACCCTTGAGTTCCTCATAGCCATCGGTGACGCAGACCAACGCGCCGTTGAAATCCTTGCGCAATTGGTGCATGGCCTCCTGATCCATGGAACTCAGATTATAGGGCAGCACGAGCTCGCATCCGATCCGGCTTGCGGCAAGGTACAGGGCCATTCCCCGCTCGTCATGCGTCAGAAGGACTATTACTTGACTACAAGGCCTCGCACCATGTTCAAGCAGCTGTTCCACGTAACCATTGGCATATTCGAGCAACTCGCGCCCCAGGAGGTTCTGCCCGCTTTCTAGACACGAGTCCGGGGCAACAATTTGCCACAATTTCATTCTTCGAACTCCGGCATCGCCAGCGCAAATACCTCCACAGTGCTGTTCAAGAATCTCTGCTGACATTCAACCCAATGCGTCGGATTGAACGGGGCCACGGTTGGGGAAACTTCTGCGCTCGACCGGAAACATAAGGATCGCGTAAGCTTGGTGAGACCGTCGTCAGCGGCGCCGACGTTGGTTTCAAGGGCGAGTTCGACACCGTCATCACGGCGACCAGTCATAAGAATTTTTTCTCCCTGTGTCACCTTAATGAGCGTCCAAGTGACGGCCGAACCGTTTTTCAATGATGCTTCAATAGTCATCTGAGGGACAAATCTTCCGCTGGGATCGGCCTTAACGTAGAAGTCGTTCCACAGTGTCCACCCTCGTACATCGACGAGAAGTGCCCACAAGTCGTGGAGCGGTGCGGCGCCTATGAGTTCGACCCTCGACAACTGAGTCCAAGGCGCAACGCTCGATGAATCAGTCATTGTTTGCCTCGATCGCGGGGAAGAAGTCGATGGCAGGGTCACCAAGCCAGTGCTCACGCGAGTGTGCTCCGGCTTCGACCATGACGCCGTTTAATGACCAGTTTGGCTGAGTAAGCGAATCCGTGTCTTCCCAGAATTTCTCGTTGAAGAATTCAAGGATCACATTGGTATGCCAGGCAATACCGAGGTCCGTCAAACGAATCCGATCGTCAGAGACTTCCAGCAGTCCCTTGCGCTCAAGTCGGGCGATAGTGTCGCCAAAGTCGTCCATGATAGAAGTGCCAAACTTCCTCATATAGAACGAGAACTCGATCTCATAATACAGAAAACCGAAAATAATGTAGCGCTCGCGCTGGACTCGTCCATCCATCTTGTCGGTAACAGAACTGATTAGGAAGTCGTTTGCATTGACTCGCTCAATGTACCTGTCAATGTCGGACTCAGTGCCTAAGCGGTAGCCATCGAAGTAACTATAGGACGCAGGTCCAATGGCAAGTGTATCAATGTACTCTTTCCAGTTGTAGTAGTTATATTTGTTTTCGAATCCTTCTTTCGCGAAATGATCCACCATATACATCTTATAGCCCATCGCTTCAGCAATTTCCTTGGCTTCGCCATACATCGCCTTCACCATGGGCGACTCCGGATCTGCGGGACGCTCGACTTTACCCTTACTGATAAGCTTAGCCTGAACAGTATTATCATGAATACGATACAAGTAAATCGTGAAATGTGGAACACCGAGTTCATTCAGGTGCTGCAGATCACGCTTCCAAATCTCCATCGTATGGCCAGGCATATTGTACATGAGATCCAATTGTATATTATTGAATCCGCGCTCTTGAAATTCACGAATAACACGGTCGCTGTCATCAGCCGCATGGGGTGATCCGACAATACTGAGAATCTCCGGCTGGAAAGATTGAACGCCGAGGCTGATACGGTTGATCTTGGAATTGACAATGAAGTCAATCTTTTCTTGAGTGTAGTCCCGAGCGTTACCTTCCAGGGTAAACTCTGCTTCGTCTGCGACGCGAAAAGACGTGTAGATAGCATCAATAATGCGTTGCAGATTCGAAGTCTTTAGAATACTGCCGGTGCCACCACCAATGTAGATATTCTTGACGGTTCCTTCGCGGAACTTTCGGTACGTGGACCAGTGCTGAATGTCCTTTACAAGGGCATCAACATACGCATCTTCACGTCCTCTCGGGTCAGATTCGGATAGTAGAGAGATGAAGTAGGGGCAGGACTTACAACGTGTGCGACAGAAGGGGATTCCGATGTACAGGACGAAATCGACCCCAGGCTGCTCCATGTCAATGTGCTCTTCCAGCCAAGACTTGCCAGCCTGAACGTGCTTCATGCCGGGCGGATAGAGGATGAATGGCAAATACGACTTTGCGGGATATGGGGCGAGTTCGGGAGAGAGCGGCGTAGGACTGGTCATAGCAATTTCTCCTTGTGGTTCGAGCGTGAAAGCGTGAACTCAGACATTTCCGAGACCTCCGCAGACGTTGAGTGCCTGAGCAGTTACCGCGGCAGCTTGCGGCGTTGTAAGGTAGTACACCATTTCTGCAACTTCAGCAGGAGTTACATATCGTCCAATCGGCACCCGCTCCTCAACTCGCTTCTTGACGGTGGCTATATCCGTTTCCCAAATACGTGCGTAGTTCTCCCGAACGCGCTCAGCCATCTCGGACTCAACGAAACCGGGACACACCGCATTCACGGTGATCCCCGAACCGCTTCGAGCGAGCTCCAATCCCAAAGACTTCGTGAATCCTACTACTCCGTGCTTAGACGCCGAATAGGGAGCCCCGTGAATCACACCCTGTTTGCCGCCCGTGGAAGCGATATTGATGATGCGTCCGCCTTGAGAAAGCCATCCTTGAGATAGCACTGCTCTAGTAACATAGAACGTACCGCTAAGGTTTGTTCTGATCACCTGATCCCACGCGTCAATGGGAAATTCGATGGTATTTCCACCACCTGAGATTCCAGCGCAGTTGACCAGAACGTCAATATGGGGAACGCGACGAGCGAGCTCACGAATGGCTGCGTCAACACTGGCACTATCACCCACATCGAAAGCAGATGTAAGGCATTCCACGTCCACCGAATCCAGATTGCTCAGTTCGTCAGCCCTGCGCTTCAGTGCGTCCGATGAACGGGCGTTCAAAATGATGTTGCATCCAGCCTCTGCGAGACGAGACGCAATAGCAAAGCCAATGTCGCCAGTAGATCCAGTAATCAAGGCATAGGAACTCATGTGCACTTCTTCTGTGAGAATCGAGTAATTATTGCGACTCATAATCTCGAGCTCTACCCGAGCATGGAATCTTGATAGGAGAACCGTTGGTGCCCAACGGGTGACGCCCCTAGAATATGTAAATACATACAACCATCACATTCACTGTCGAGTTCCTTTCACAAATGAGGGTGTAGACGATCGAATATAGCAAACTCCTCTGAATGACGAATCACTCGTCATCAACATCAACTCCCAACTAAGATTCAGCTTAGAGTCCCGACCAACATAGAGACCACAACATGGACGGCATGATCATAGCGATCCCTGACCAGGCTCTGCCATCCTGATGATTGTCAACCTGACCACCATCCCGATGAATATCAACCTGACCATTGTCAGGAAACACCATTCGCGCTACTGACCATCCTGCTGCGCCGCCTAGCCGAACTCGACAGCTGATGCCGTCGCGGCAACACCATGTCGAGCCGAGCAACACCATGAGGCTTATTCACAGCATCCGCAAAAGTGCTCTGACCTGCGCAGATGCTGGCGTCGACTAGCCCCCTGTGAATCAGCCTCCATGATTCTGCAAACTCACGCACGTCCGTCCCGTTCGGCTGACGCCGATGGGGTACACAGCCCGGCATCACCGTCACCAGCGGACGTTCCGGCACAGTATTTTAGCCTCTGCTGTCGATCGACAATCTCGTCGTTGCATGCCTCAGGTGCCGCAGCAGGGGCTGAGTGCGCCCCTGGGATTGATGGTATATAGTCAGCCACGAGGTTAAGTGTCGGTGTTACGGGCATCGGACTTATCTTAGGGCGACGGTCAGGAGGTCTGAACACGTTCAGGTGGAAGAGGGCAACCGGGCTAGTATATCGTTATGGACGACGCTTTGAAGCAACTATCAGCAACGAAGGCTGACGTAACATCTATGGGAAGCGTAACGGACACGGAAACGTGGGTCTCCTAGCCACAGAGGCTCGCCAGCAAGGTTAGGAAATTTCCACCGTTTGAGTGCATGTGGCGGAAAGATTTATTCGCAGTTCGATTCAATGAAAGGCTTCGGCGACCCTGTGCGAACTATATTCACGAGGCGATCGAGAAGAGATGTGGTCATATGATTCCGCATAGTGACATGTTTCAGCACATGGTGACTGCTAATGCGTATGAGCCTACCAGCCACTACTTCACCATGTGTTTGCGCCTTGGGGTGATCTTGCGTGCCAAGTTATTATTGATCAGGTGGTTGCCGATGTGGTTAAGACCCCGAATACCTCGACCATCAGGTAAAGCACAGGATCGTCATAGGCAGTGCGGTTCCCAGGTCAACTCTCGTTACACTAACTCTGAGTAGAAAGGGCGCGCTCGCCATAAGGTTCGTATGGCAGACCCGGCTGTAGTCGCCGTGAAGATCTGCCGCAACCATGTCGCCAAGACCACACTGTTCACTCTGGGGTATTACTCTCATGGAATGCTTACCGATAGCGACGCAATGCTCGAGGACAATATGACTATAAGAACGCGAACGGACGTCAAACAGGCAGTAGGTGGGGATATTGTCTGAATTTACAGATCGTATTCGACAGTTAGGGTTTGTTGGCCTGCATTTTCTTGAGTCGCGACAAGACCTGGACGAACGTCTGTACCCTGAGGAGCAGGAGTATATTCGACACGCGGCACCCAAGCGCTTTCACGAGTTTCGAACCGTTCGGGCGCTCGCACGGGAGGGACTGGCGGAGTTAGGACATGCTCGTCCTCCTATGGTGCCGGGCGAGTGGGGCAAACCGATGTGGCCTGCCGGCATCGTTGGATCCATCACCCATTGTGACGGATATCGGGCCATCGTCGTTGCAGAACGCGCTCAAGTTCGCTCCGTCGGTATCGACGCGGAACCCAATCGTCCACTCCCGAGCAGCGTTTACAGAAAATTCTCCTCAGCCCTGGAGCGTGATTATGTGCGGCGGCTGGAAGAGGTAGTTCCACAAGTCTGCGGGGACATATTGCTATTCAGCGTCAAAGAATCAATCTACAAGGCATGGTTTCCCATGACACACACCAGGCTGCGGTTCGATCAGGTGTGCGTCCAGCTCCTCCCAAACGGGTCATTTCACGCGGTCCTCCTCGAGCTCCCCCGGCAGACGGACGCTATCCTTCATAGTTTTGACGGAAGGTGGGATCTTTCTGAAGGCGTTCTGCGAACTATCGTGGACCTCGAAGCCCCGGCAGCGCTCATAACAGTCCGTGAAGTTCATGCATCGCGGCGGTAGCTGAGCGGAACGGATGTCCGGCGTCGGTGGCGACAGTGCACAGATGGAAGCCGACCACACAGGGACACAAAGAGGCTTATTCACAGGGTAGCCGACGCTGATATCTGCGCAGGTCACAGCACCTTCGATAGATGCTGTGAATAAGTCTCAAACTCCGCGAACTGTGCCAGCAGCACTTCTCATGGGAAATCTTGTCTTTGGTGATTCACGTGCAACACGCCGATTCATGGAGGTGGTTAAACAGAACTGTTTTAAGCGCAGCTTTGGCAGAAGAGGCGTACCCGGTATGTTTTAAGGCATCCTGAGGAGACCGAACATACTGAGCGACAGCCTCACCTCAAGATGAGATGGTGTTCCGGCACTAGTTCTCGCAGTCGAGGTGACGGCTGCAGGAGGGTGAGGAGAGCCAGCGCGAACTTCCAGTTCCAGTGTAGTCCAGCGCTGGGGGCCTGGAACAGATTCGTGCGCGGAATGAGCCTGGTGCTATAGCGCTCATGGCAAGTGGACGATGTAGCGAAGATCTTGATGCAATGAGTTGCTGTGCAGCTGGAAGCGGCGTTCGGCACTACCTGCCGAGGTGCCTGATTTCCACTGCCTCAGCATTTTGGTAAACGATAACCATGGAAGGTAGTTATGACCCTAGTTCACGTGTTTCCTGGGCAGGGCTCCCAGCGAGTCGGTATGGGCAGAGAAGTTTTTGCACGCTTCCCGCATCTAGTGACTCAGGCCGAAAGCAAACTGGGCTGGTCCCTACGTGACCTTTGCGAGAATGGTCCGGCTGAGAAGCTGTCTGATACCCGTTTCACCCAACCTGCAGTTTATGTGGTGAGCGCCTTGAACTATCTCGCACTGGTGCGGGATACTGGCGATTTCCCAACTATGCTGGCGGGCCACAGTCTAGGTGAGTACACGGCATTATTCGCTGGTGGCGCATATAATTTCCTCACGGGCCTGGAGATCGTTTCGGAACGGGGTCGTCTCATGTCAGAGGCGCCTTCGGGAGCCATGGCGGCAGTCATCGGGCTCGATAAGGAGGCGATCCGCAACATACTGTTCCAAGGACCAGAGCATGGTCGCGTAGAGCTGGCGAATCTGAACCTGGCAAAGCAGATTGTTATTGCCGGGCCCCCGGCAGCTTTGGAACAGGTGATCCCTGTTTTGAAAGAGGCAGGAGCGATGGCTGTAACCCGACTTCCGGTGGGCGGGGCCTTCCATTCCAGTCTCATGATGGAACCGGCGAAGCGTTTCCGGACATTCCTCTCCGGCTACAGATTCAACAGGTTGAAAATTCCGACGCTTTCCAATGTGACGGCCGCGCCCCATGAACATACGACCCTGCACGAACTGCTCGGCCGTCAGATGATCGAGCCGGTGAACTGGACCGGCTGCATGGACCATCTGCTGCACCAGCCCGATCCTGAGATCGTGGATATCGGGCCCGGTAGGGTCCTGGCACGGCTGCTGGAGAACCACAGGTCAGCTGCAGAACATCTCGAGAAAGATGGGCCGGCACGATGAGTTCGGTTGTCGTGTCGTCCGAGAATGTTGAGCAGCCCGCCGCACTGAGCGGTGACCTGTACCCACTCCATACGGCTTTTTTCTATACACATACAATCCCATTCGCAAAGATCATGACCCGCGGCACACTTGTGATCTTTAACTGTCTTGCCGTACTTCTGGAGCGCGACAATCAGTTGGTGCACCTCGACCTCTCCTTCTTCGGGCCGTTCTTCCCTAGAACCGTATACTCCCTGAAGATCCTCTATGAGGCCGGAAATGCTCCCGAATTGGTCTGGAGCGACGTGCAGCGGACGATGCTGGTCGCCACTTGTGAGTTCCAGCCGGGGCAGACGCCTCGTGACGCGCTCACCGCCATGGCAGACATAGCTGTCGAGCGCAGGCATACTAGTCATACTAGTCATGGAAGGTTATTTTGGGGTGGTGGTGTAGGTGTAGAGCATGAGGGTGGCTGTAATAGTTTGTGGGAATGTGTCCAGGGGGCGTCGGTAGTCCTCCTTGAGGATCTTCCAGGTCTTAATGTGGGCGTTGACCTGCTCGACTATGTACCTGACCCGGTTGATGCTGCGGCTGACCTTCTTGGCGATGTCGGAGAGCTGTTTGCCGGCCGGCTTCGTTGGTGGGGTGATCATCCCCCGTCCGATGTAGCCCTTGTCGGCGACCCACCCGCTGACGTCAAGGTCCTCGAGGCCATGAACCAGGACGCTGCGGCCGCGGGGTCTACGGGAGCGGCCCTGACCGAGCCCAAGGTCGACGCAGGCCGCCGGCGGCGCCGGGGTGCGTCACTAGTACTGACATACACTGTCGCACCCCGTGACTGGCCGGTAGATTCTTGGGTGGTGATCCCCGCCCTGACCTGCGGGGACCCTTCCCATTCCCCCTCGCGAGGAGTCACCCTATGACGGCTCATCCCCCCGCCGCCCATTCTCATCCGCCCGCGCAGCGCCCGTCCGCATCCACACCGGCGCTTCCCGTTGATGAGTCCGATGACCTCACAGGCCCCGGCGGCGACAGGGCGACCACCGGCGAACGGATCATCGACCGGATCGAGTGGGCCGACATCGCGCGTATCGCGGTAGTGGGGCTGGCGTCCCTGGGCGTGTGGGCCGCGAGCGCTGCCGGCGCTCCCAGCCGACTGGTGGCCGTCGCCGGGACGGCGGCCCTGGCGGTGGGGTGCTGGCCGCTCGTCGTCGAAGCGGCCGGCGAGCTGCGCGAGCGGCGCATGAGCATGGAATTGTCGATGCTGCTGGCCATCGTGGCCGCCGCCGTGATCGGCGAGTGGGTGACGGCCCTGGCCGTAACCGTTTTCGCCCTGTGCGCCGAGGTCCTCGAGGATCTGTCGATGGACCGGGGCCGTGACGCCCTGACCGACCTCATGTCCTTCCTGCCGCAGACCGCTCGGGTGGTGACCGGCCCGCAGGGCACCGAGACCTCGGAGGTGCCCCTGGACGAGGTGCGCCCGGGACAGGTTATCGCCCTGAGCCCCGGAGGCCGGGTGCCGGTCGACGGCGTCGTGCGCACCGGCCGGGCCGACGTCGACCAGTCCCGGATCACCGGGGAGTCGCTGCCCGTACAGGTCGGGCCGGGAGACCGGGTCCCGGCCGGGTCGATCACGCGCGGAGCCCTGGAACTTCAGGTCGAACGGGTCGGCGAGGACTCCTCCTACGGGCGGATCTTGGCGGCGGTGCGCCGCGCCCAGTCCTCGCGAGCGCCGGTCCAGCGCCTGGCCGACCGC
>ERZ773054.914-NODE-914-length-19785-cov-36.356716_pt1 | contig 19785 bp, 15 predicted proteins | sample MGYA00580630_ERZ773054 | MGnify/ENA primary metagenome ERZ773054 (study PRJEB29015, sample SAMEA2737994) | human oral metagenome | biome: human oral; feature: human-associated habitat; material: dental | place: China | collected 2115 ... | reverse complement strand
GAACGGAATCGTTCAGGTCTTATGGGGGGATAATACTTTGCTGGCAGTATACCCGTCCGTCCTGTGCTTCACGGGGGGTCAGGCTCCGTTCCGGCGGGCCCGGCCATCGGGGGCGCTGCGCCCTGATCGGGCGACGGGAAGATGGCGAAACGGTGTTGCGGCCCGACGTGGCGATGGCGCCGGGGTGATGTTCGTTTTTCGGTGTTTTACCGTGATTTCGCATCCGGTTGCGATATGTTCGCCTATAATTGCACGATGTTGGCGTTGGTGCTCATGGGGTTCGGAAGCGCCTGATCCGGACGGTGTGCACATGCTGGCCCGCCCACAGTTCGTCTTGGGCCGGATGGGCGGATGGCCTGTCCGACAGGGCGAGCGCTGCAGGCCTGGCTCTTGGGGACGCCATCGGTTGTCGGTCTTCTCTTCATATTGTGAAAAGCGTTGAAGTCTTATGAAAAGCGGTCTTCCTGATGCAGGCCTCTCGGGCCTCGTCCATGCCGATGTCCTTGAAGAAGCGCTTGCCGGGGCTCCGGCCGAGACGGCCGTCGATGCAGCGGACCCCCCGGCTGCTGGCAACCCGGCTGCCGATGCCTCTTCGGTTGCGGCAGCCGATGCAGCCGTTGGTGAGGCAGTTCCTGCGCAGGCGAAGGCGGATGCCCAGGCCGGCGACACGTCCTTGCTGCCCCCGGAAGATCTGGCACGCATCCGCCGGCTGGAAGCGCTCTATGAGGAATGGGCCGAGGTCCTGCCACGCCTGCAGGCGGCCCAGCGGGAATGGCGGACGGCCCATGCCCGGCTGCAGGAGCTGCGCCACTACTATTTCAATGGTGAATGGCGCCGCGACTACGAAGCCGACGAGGCCGGCCGGCTGCCCGAGGACATGCCGCGCGGCATCCTGTGCGAAGACACGCTGTACAACGCCTTCATTGCCGAGCGCGAGCTGGCGCTGGAATGGGTGCAGCTGGGCGCTCAGGCCCTGAAAGACGCCTGAAAGCTTTAAAGATCGCATCGCCGGCCATTTTTCGGGCCCTTTCCCGGTATCGAACCAGGGGCGGCGCTTGCGCATTCGGATGGGGGCTGCAAGACTTCCATCATCGTGTGAATTCCTTCCTTGACTGCGGCGGCCCCGTGGGGTGCTGCCTGTTCTGTTCAACCCGGTGTCCATGAATTTCCCTGCCTTCCGACTGTCGCTGCTGACCCTTGCCCTGACTTGCGCCTGGGGCGCACAGGCTGCCACCGCACGTACCGATATCGCCCGGCCGACCGATTTCGCGGCACAGAGCGTGAGCCAGGGGCCGATGGTCTGCCAGAGCAGCAAGGTCAAGACCTGCGGCCGGCGGGTGGCGGGCAAGCTGGGCATGCCGGCGGGCAGCGCGCCGAAGTCGGCCTATCGCTTCGTCGAGGAGGAGTTCCTGTTTGACAGTGGTGTGGCCATCTTCCTGGAGACGGCGGTGCCGGAGAATCGCAATGCCCATGCCGGCTGGCGTCGCCGCCTGGCCTTCAAGAAGACGGCCGAGGGCTTCCAGCTGGTGCAGGTGGGCATCCAGTATCGTTGCCAGGGCGGCAGCTGGCAGAAGGAGGCCTGCGGGTCGGCCAGCCAGCTTGCCCGGCACAAGGCCGACGGCAAGGTGGCAGCCCAGGCTCAGGCCCAGGCCGGCAACTCGGCAGCCCGGACACAGCCCGGTGCGGCCAGCGCGGGGACGCAGGCGGTTTCCGGGGCAGGGCAGGATGCGTCGAACCGCGTCGTGACCGGCCGAGCCTCTGCCGGGCAGCCGGGTCAGGACGCGAGCCGCACGGCCAATACTCAGGATCCGGCAGTGCGGGTGCTGCGTTCCGACCGCCCCGATGCAGGGGTGCGCTCGGCCACGCCTGTCGAGACCATCACGCCGACCGAACAGGAAGCTGTGCCCGCGCTGGATGCCCGCTGGCGTCCGCGTCAGGACGCCATCGAGCAGGATGAGGCCGTGACGGCGACCCACCCTGACCAGAAGCAGCGAGCTGCCGAGGCAGAGAGCCAGCGCCATGCCGCTGAGCAGGCCGAGGCCGCCCGCAAGGCCGGGACCTCGGACCGCGCGGCCGATCTGGACGCGCTGCGCCGTGATGAAGCCATCGCCAACCAGGGCCTGTCCGAGGAAGATGCCCTGGTGGCTGCCCGTGAGCGCCAGAAAGGTGCGGCAGGTCAGGGCGGCGCATCAGGCCATGGGGAGCGCAACGGCACCCCGTCGGCCCATTCGGCGGCTGACATCGTGGCGGCCAATCCGTCGATCTCGGCCGATCAGCTGAAACAGATGCACGCAGCCGAGGCTTCGCTGGCACGGGCCACGGCCGGTTCTGCACCGGGTGTGGTGGACGCTGGCGCTGCATCGTCCGATCAGGAAGGCGCAGACCGGGCACAGACCGGGCCGGCCATGATCGACAACCGGACGGATGCCCGGGGTGCCGCTGATCAGGATCCCGCAGGCAACGGAAGCGGACAGCGGACGGGCAAGGATGGGCAGCCGGCCGCTCAGGCTGGCTCGGCCCAGGGGGGTAGCAAGGCTTCCAGCGATCCGGATGCCCGGCGCGGCTGGCAGACGGCCGTGATCGAGGCGGCGGGCAGCAACCACGGCACGCGGGTACCGGCCACGCTGCCGGCCACCGTGCGCACGGCCGATGGCTTTGCGCCGATGGCGCTGTCCACCGAGAACGCCGCGCAGCTGGGCAAGCCCTGCGAGCAGCCCATCGAGATGTGCGGCAAGCAGGTCTTCGAGACGCTCTTCCCGGTGCAGGCCAGCACGCTGGCTGCGCTGCCGGTCAACCAGAGCCGGCGCGAGAGCTTCATCTATGCCGATGGCCCGGTCACCAGTGCGGTCTATCTGGTGACGATGGCCAACCTGCCCGACGACAGCATCGCGTCGCAACGCATCCGCATCGAGTTCGTGCGGCGCGGCGCAGGCTGGATGGCCGTATCGGCAGGCCGCCAGTTCAAGTGCCGCGAAGGTGAGCAGGTGCGGCAGCAGTGGACGGATCGTTCCTGCCGGTAAAGCTGAAGGGGGCTGGCCCGGAACCGGCCAGGTGATGGCAGGTGGCCGGGCGCAGGCCGGCCTGCCTGGCGCTTACAGGGATTCCTGGCGGACCAGATCGTCCGCGGGGGCAGCATTGCTGGCGGCCGGACGGGCTTTGGCGCCGGCCTCATCCGCCGGCTGGTTGCTGGTGCACTTGGTGAAGTCGTTGCCGCAGATGCCGCACGATTTCTCGATACCCAGGTTGGCGATACCGCCGCAGGAGCCAGCGATGGGCTTGCGGCCAGCCATCACGCCCACGGCCATGCCGGCCACGACCAGCAGCATCACGACAAAAACCAGAAGCCAGACAATCATCGGAATCTCCATCGGCCCATCCGTGGGCCTGGATCAGTATTGAACCATGACGGCACCTTGCGCCTGAGCGCTGCTTCAGCGCGCAGAGATCACTTCAGGGCGCGGCGGGTGCCGGAAAGCGTGCATCGAAGGCCGGCGTGGTGCGCGTCTGAAAGCCCTGGGGCGTGCGGCTGACCAGCAGCGCCGCCAGCTGGTGGCGCACGGCATAGTCATAGCCGTGTTCGGGCCCCAGCACCATCAGCAGGGTGGAGAGGCCGTCGGCCCGCATGGCTTCGGGGGTGACGACAGTGGCAGCCGCCAGCGTGTGCTCGATGGGGGCCAGCGTGCGCGGATCGATCAGGTGCGAATAGCGCCGGCCGTTTTCCTCGCGATAGTTGCGATAGTCCCCGGAGGTGGAGATGGCCTCGTCCTTCAGCTGGACCAGGCGCTGCGCCTTGCGGTCATGGTCGAGCGGGGCCTCGATGGCAATCAGCCAGGGATGGCCGCCCGGTTTCTCGCCGGCGGCGCGGATCTCGCCCGTGACCTCGATCAGATAGTCATGGATGCCCTGGTTTGCAAAGCGCTCGGCCAATCGGTCGATGATGTAGCCGGCGGCGATGCTGTTGAATTCGACGGTAATGGGCGCGTCCTTGCACAGCCGGTCACCGATGATCTTCAGGTGCCCCATGCCGGTGTGGGCGCGCAGGCTGGCCAGCGTGTCGGCGTCCAGGGCAGGGCGTGCGGCAGGCGGCGAAGGCTGCTTCAGGGCGCCGGATTGCGCCATCAGCTGGTCCACCGTCAGGGACTTGTCGTTGCCGGCCGCAGGGGATGCGCTGGTTTCTGGCGTCTTTCCCTGGGCCTTTTCGCGTGCTGCCTTGGGCCCGAACTTCCAGGCGTCGAGGACGGGCAGCAGGGTCACGTCGTAGGCCCCCTCGCTGTCGGCGGCCAGCTGCTTGGCACTGCGGGCCAGTTCCAGCGCCATGGGGGGCATCGGCTGGCAGGTACCCGCCGGGGCGGCATTGAAGCGCGCCAGATCGGAATCGTTGCGATAGGTGGAGACGGCGGCGTCAAGCTGGTCGAGCTGATGCCGGATCTCGGCCTGGACGGCTTCGGGTTCCGGCGTGCCGCTGGATCGCACATAACTGATGTGGTAGCTGCTGCCCATCGTGGGGCCCGACAGCTGGACGACATCAGGCTGGCAGGCCACCAGCAGGGGGAGGGCGGCTGCCAGGGCCAGCAGCCGGGGGATGGGGGCGGTAGGGAAGGCGCTGGCCGCAGAGCGAACCGGACGGCGCACAGCGCCCCCTTTGCCTGCCTTGCTGGGCACGGCTCAGCCCCCGAAATCGTCCAGGAAGATGCTGTCGCGCTCGACACCCAGGTCGGTCAGCATCTTGATGACGGCGGCGTTCATCACCGGGGGACCGCACATGTAGAACTCGCAGTCTTCCGGCGCCGGATGGTCCTTCAGATAGTTCTCGTACAGGACGTTGTGGATGAAGCCGGTCGGCCCCGTCCAGTTATCCTCGGGCAGCGGATCGGAGAGCGCCAGCGTCCAGGTGAAGTTGGGGTTCTCCTTGGCCAGCTGGTCGAACTCCTCCACATAGAAGGCCTCGCGCAGCGAGCGCGCACCGTACCAGAAGCTGATCTTGCGCTTGGACTTCAGGCGCTTGAGCTGGTCGAAGATGTGCGAGCGCATGGGCGCCATGCCGGCACCGCCGCCGATGAACACCATCTCGTTGTCGGTCTCCTTGGCGAAGAACTCGCCGAACGGACCGTACACCGTGACCTTGTCGCCCGGCTTCAGGTTGAACACCCACGAGGACATCTTGCCCGGGGGGATGTTGTCGCCGCCCTTGGGCGGGGGCGAGGCCACCCGGATGTTGAACTTGACGATGCCTTTCTCGCCCGGATAGTTGGCCATGGAATAGGCCCGGACGACCGGCTCGTTCACCCGGGAGACGAAGCGCCACAGGTTGAACTTGTCCCAGTCGGCACGGAACTCGTCCTGGATGTGGAAGTCCTTGTAGGCCACTTCGTGCGGCGGGCATTCCAGCTGCACGTAGCCGCCGGCGCGGAAGTCCACGCTCTCGCCTTCGGGCAGGCGCAGCGTCAGCTCCTTGATGAAGGTGGCGACGTTGAAGTTGGACTCGACCGTGCATTCCCACTTGCGCACGCCGAACACTTCTTCGGGCACGCGGATCTTCATGTCCTGCTTGACCGGGGTCTGGCAGGAAAGGCGCCAGCCTTCGGAGGCGTCACGCCGCGTGAAGTGGGCTTCTTCGGTGGGCAGCATCTCGCCGCCGCCGGATTCGACGATGCACTTGCACTGGGCGCACGAGCCGCCGCCACCGCAGGCCGAGGACAGGAAGATGTCCTGACCGGCCAGGGTCTGAAGCAGCTTGCCGCCGGCAGGCACCGTGATCTTGCGTTCGCCGTTGATCTCGATGGTGACGTCGCCGCTGGAGACCAGCCACGAGCGCGCCACCAGGATCAGCACCACCAGCGACAGCACGATCACCGTGAACATGCCGACCCCGAGCAGGATTTCCGAATTCATGAAAGGCTTCCTCCTGCAGGCTTGGTGAGGGTTGCGTCAGGCATCACAGCTGGACCCCCGAGAACGACATGAAGGCCAGCGCCATCAGGCCGATGGTGATGAAGGTGATGCCCAGGCCCTGCAGGCCGTCGGGCACGTCGCTGTACTTGAGCTTCTCGCGGATGCCGGCCAGCAGCACGATGGCCAGACCCCACGACAGGCCCGAGCCCACACCGTAGACGGCGCTCTCGGCGAAGGTGTAGTCACGCTCGACCATGAACAGCGTGCCACCCATGATGGCGCAGTTGACGGTGATCAGCGGCAGGAACACGCCCAGCGCGTTGTAGAGGCTGGGCACGTACTTGTCCAGCAGCATCTCCAGGATCTGCACGATGGCGGCGATCACGCCGATGTACGACAGCAGCCCCAGGAAGCTCAGATCCACGTCGGGCAGTCCGGCCCAGGCCAGCGCACCGGGCTTGAGCAGCCAGGTGAACAGCAGGTTGTTGGCCGGCACCGTGATGGCCTGCACCACCACCACCGCCACGCCAAGACCGATGGCCGTCTGCACCTTCTTCGAGATGGCGATGAAGGTGCACATCCCCAGGAAGAAGGCCAGCGCCATGTTCTCGATGAACACGGAACGGAAGAAAAGACTCAGATAGTGCGCGGTCATCTGCGTTGTCCCTCGTAGTCAGTCATCCCGGACGTCCGGGTCAGCTGGATGTCCATGCTCAGTACTCCTCCTCGCGGGTGTGCGGGGCCAGCCGGAAGGCCGGCGTCTCGCACTGCTCCTTCTTCCAGGTACGCAGGGCCCAGATGATCATGCCGATCAGGAAGAAGGCCGACGGCGGCAGCAGCAGCAGGCCGTTGGGCACGTACCAGCCGCCATCGTTGACCACCGGCAGGATGGTGATGCCGAACAGCTTGCCGGCGCCCAGCAGCTCGCGGATGGTGCCCAAAAGCATCAGCATGGTGCTGTAGCCCAGGCCGTTGCCGATGCCGTCCATGAAGGAGAGCACGGGCGGGTTGGCCATGGCAAAGGCCTCGGCACGACCCATCACGATGCAGTTGGTGATGATCAGGCCGACGAACACCGACAGCTGCTTGGACAGCGAGAAGGCGTAGGCCTTGAGCAGCTGGTCGACGATGATGACCAGCGACGCGATGATGACCATCTGCACGATCATCCGGATCGAGCCCGGAATCTGCGTGCGCACCATCGAGATGAACATGCTGGAGAAGGCGGTGACGAGTGTCAGCGCGATCGACATCACCAGCGCGGTCTTCAGGTTGGAGGTGACGGCCAGTGCCGAACAGATGCCGAGGATCTGCAGCCCGATCGGGTTGTTCTTGATGATCGGGTCGAGGAGAACCTCGCGGATGGTGGGTTTGTCAGCCATGCTCAGCGTCCTCCCGTCGATGCCTGCGATGAACCCTGTGCGCTGTCACGCAGGTTCGCGATGAACGGCCCGAAGCCCTTGGGGCCCAGCCAGAAGTGCAGCAGGTTGTCCACGCCCTTGCTGGTGAGCGTGGCACCGGCCAGTCCGTCGACCTGATGGGCGGCCTGCGGGCTGGACGGATCGACCGAGCCCTTGATGATCCTGATGTCAGCCTTGCTGCCGTCGTCGCTGAAGACCTTCTTGCCCGGCCACAGCGCCTTCCAGCGGGGGTTGTCCACCTCGCCGCCCAGACCCGGGGTCTCGGCGTGCTGGTAGAAGCCCAGGCCCACGACCGTGTTCAGATCGTTCTTCAGGGCGATGAAGCCATGCAGCGTGGACCAGAGTCCATAGCCGCGGATCGGCAGGATCAGGGTCTCCAGCTGCTTCTGCGGGCCCTCGACCTGGTAGACCACGGTGCGGTGCTCGCGCCGACGGATCGAGGCGATGTCGTCCTCGCCGGACAGGGCCGACGACTGGGCCGGATCCTTGGCTGCCTGCAGGGGGTCGAAGGTCTCGGGCTTGCCGTCCTCAATGAAGCGCCCGCTGTTCAGGTCCACCAGACGCGGCTGGATCCGCTCACGGAAGACGCGCTGAACTTCCTGTGCGCTGGCTTCCGGCTGGATCAGGCCGGCGATGACGAGGATGTTGCGTTGCTTGTCGAGCAGGCTGTTGGTGAGCTGCACGGGCTTGAGCATCACGGCCGCGCTGGCCACGATCACCGAGCACACCAGGCACATGACGAAGGCCACCAGCAGTGTCCGGCCGATGGATTCTTGTTGTTTAGACACGGCGCTTGGCCCTCCGCTTGATGTTGGCCTGGATCACGAAGTAGTCGATCAGGGGCGCACACAGGTTGCCGAACAGGATGGCCAGCATCATGCCCTCGGGATAGGCGGGGTTTATCACGCGGATCATCACCACCATCACCCCGATCACGATGCCGAAGGCCCACTTGCCGGCGTTGGTCATGGAAGCCGACACGGGGTCGGTGGCCATGAACATCATGCCGAAGGCGAAACCGCCCAGCACCAGGTGCCAGTACCAGGGCATGGCCAGCATCGGGTTGGTCGAGCCGGCAGCAAACAGGTTGAAGAGGGTGGAGAGCGCCACCATGCCGATCATCACGCCGGCGACGATGCGCCAGGCGGCGATCCGGGCCAGCAGCAGGACGCTGCCGCCCAGCAGGATGGCCAGCGTGCTGGTCTCGCCGATCGAGCCCGGCATGAAGCCGAGGAAGGCGTCGGTCCAGCTCAGGCCGTTCTGCGCCAAGGCGCCGACCCCGCTGGTTGCGGCCTGGCTCAGTGCCGTCGCGCCGGCATAGCCGTCCACGACGTTCCAGACGGATTCACCGGACAGGGAGGCCGGATAGGCGAAGAAGAGGAAGGCACGGCCCGCCAGTGCCGGGTTGATGAAGTTCTTGCCGGTACCGCCGAACACCTCCTTGCCCAGCACGACGCCGAAGCTGATGCCCAGCGCCACCTGCCACAGCGGGATGGTGGGGGGCAGCGTGAGCGCGAACAGCACCGAGGTGACGAAGAAGCCCTCGTTGATCTCGTGGCGGCGGATGGTGGCAAAGAGTCCCTCCCAGAAGCCGCCGACCGCGAAGGTCACGGCATAGATGGGCAGGAAGTACACCGCCCCCTGGACGAAGTTGTCGTAGAAGCTGTTCGGGTCGAAGCCCGCCAGCATGCGCACGATTTCGATGTGCCAGCCGGTCTGCGCGGCCAGCAGCTCGGGCTGCTGGGCAAAGACCAGGTTGGCCTGATGGCCCACATTCCACATACCGAAGAACATGGCCGGGAAGGTGCACAGCCACACCAGGATCATGATCCGCTTCAGATCGAGGCTGTCGCGGACGTGGGCCGTGGTGCGGGTGAGCAGCCGCGGCCGGTAAAGGAAGGTGTCGGCGGCCTCGTACAGCGGATACAGCTTCTCGAATCGGCTGCCCTTGTGCACCAGCGGCTCGATCCGGTCAAGCAATGCTCTCAGTCCCATGGGTCAGCCCTCCTTCTCGATGCGGGTGAGGTTGTCCCGCAGAATCGGGCCATACTCGTACTTGCCGGCACAGGCATAGGTGCAGAGCGCGAGGTCTTCCTCGTCCAGCTCCAGGCACCCCAGCTTCTGGGCCATCTCGGTGTCGCCCACGATGAGCGAGCGCAGCAGCTGCGTGGGCAGGATGTCCAGCGGCATCACCGCCTCGTAGGTGCCGGTGGGCACCATGGCCCGGGGGCTGCCGTTGGTGGTGGTGGTCATGGCCAGCGGCTTGCGGCCGAACAGCTTCCAGACGAAGGCGCCGCTGACCGAATGCTTGTCGAAGCCCGGCCGCAGGAAGTGGAACATCTGCCGGTCGGTACCTTCACGCAGGCAGCTCACCTGCAGGTCGTAGCGACCCAGGAAGGCACAGGCGCCGCGCGCCGTGCGGCCGCCCAGCAGCGAGCCGGAAACGACGCGGTTCTCGCCCGGCTCCAGCTCGTTGGCCACCAGCTCGTCCAGGCTGGCGCCCAGTCGGGTACGCAGCAGCCGCGGCTTCTTCACCACCGGGCCGCCCAGGGCGATCACCCGTGTGGTGTCCAGTTCACCCGTGGTGAACAGGTGGCCAATGGCGATCACGTCCTGATAGTTGATGGTCCAGACCGTGCGCGTGGCATCGACCGGATACAGGAAATGGATGTGCGTGCCGGCCAGACCTGCCGGGTGAGGCCCCTCGAAGGTCTCGGTCGTCACGCCCTTCACATCCTCGCCGGGCAGGGCAGAGCCGGGCGCCCGGCACAGGAACACCGGTGCCAGCCGTGTGAGCACCGCCAGGCCATGGCGGAAGTCGTCGGCCCGTTCGGCGATGATCGTGACGGGATTGGCCGCCAGCGGATGGGTGTCGATGGCGGTGACGAAGATGTGTGCCGGCGTGGCATCCACGGCCGGGATCTTGCTGAACGGCCGCGTGCGCAGCGCCGTCCAGAGCCCCGAGCGCTGCAGGTTCTCGCGCACGGCCTCGCCGGACAGCGAGCCCAGCTTGTCGGGGCTACAGTGGGCAAAGCGCAGGGCGGCGTCCGGCGCCGATTCGTCACCCACCTCGATCACGACCGACTGCAGCACCCGCCGCTCGCCGCGGTTGATGGCGCTGATCGTGCCGCTGGCCGGTGCCGTGACCTGCACGCCGGGGTTCTTCTTGTCGGAGAAGAGCGGCTGGCCCTTCTGTACCCGGTCCCCCACCTGCACCGCCATTGTCGGCTTCAGGCCGTGATAGTCGAAACCGATCACCGCCACGTGGTGCACCGCGCGGGCAGTCTCGATCCGCTGCTCGGGTGCACCCGTGATGGGGATGTCCAGGCCACGCTTGATTCTGACCATCTCGTTCCTATGGTTGCTGTGTTAAGTATTCAGTCGTCAGCCCGGATTCTACGAACAAACCGACCGTCTGTCGGTCCCGAACGGTACAAGAACCCCGACTCTGTCAAACATTCTAAAAAAACCTGGACGATCGTGCGTGCGCAACTGTCCGGATCACTCGATGGAGGCCCAGTGTGAAGCATCGCACGGCGTGAATCGGGGCCATCCCCTAGGATGCGGGTTTCCGATACGGGCTGCTTGCCGGCCCCTTCAACCCACAGGAAACCGTCGTGATCCGCTCCTTCCCGTCCGTTGCCGTGCCCGACCACCTGCGCCGCAAGGCGCTGGCCATTGCTTCCGTGACTGCGTTGCTGACCCTGGCCGCCTGCGGCGGAGGCGGCAGCGATGCGGGCGCTTCCGCCTCGTCCGGCGGCGCGATTGATGCCGGCCGCGGTCTGGCCGGCTCGCAGGCGCATGCCTCGCTGGAGGTCGACGGCCCCCAGGATGCCCGGCCAGCCGTGCCCAACGAGGGTATCGACTTCAGCGCCGAGCAGAACGTCGGCACCCTCCCGGTGGCCGATGAAGCGGCCGACGTGAACGACTCGGTCGTGGCCCGCAAGGCGCTGCCCGTGGCTGCCAAGGCCGCCACCGAAGGTGCCTGGGGTGGCCAGATGAAGTGGGCCTTCATCCCCATCCACGTCGTGGTGCTGCCCGATGGCCGCGTGATGACCTATGGCTCGACCGACCGGGGCGAGCAGGGCGCCAAGTTCTACTACGACGTCTGGGATCCGACGCTGGGTGGTGACGAGGCCTCCCACCTCACGCTGCCCAACACCACCCAGACCGACATCTTCTGCTCGGCCCAGGTCGTGCTGCCGCTGACCGGTGACGTGTTCATCGCCGGCGGCGACATCTACAGCGATGCCCGCGGCCGCAGCATCAACCAGCCCATCAACGACACGACCATCTTCCGCCCGGGCAGCAACACCATCGAGGCCGCGGCCAAGATGCAGCGCAAGCGCTGGTATGCCACCGCCACCACGCTGCCCAACGGCGAAGTCTTCGTGCAGGGCGGCAAGGGCGGCAACGACCACCCCGAGATCCGTCGCAACGACGGCAGCAACTTCCTGCTGTCCGGCATCACCACCTCCGACCTGCGCGAGGACTATCCGCGCAACTGGGTGGCCCCCGACGGCAACATCTTCGGCTTCTCCAAGTCCCAGATGTACCGGATGAAGCTGGACGGCAACGGCACCCGCACTGACCTGGGCACGCTGAACTACAAGTCCGACTGGGAAGGTTCGGCCGTCATGTTCGAGCCGGGCCGCATCCTGCTGACCGAGGCGCTGGGCAACCGTGCTGCCATCATCGACATCCGCGGCGAGAAGCCCGTGGTGACCGACGCCGGCACGATGAGCAACACCCGCATGTGGCACAACAGCACCGTGCTGGCCGACGGCACGGTCGCCATCAGCGGGGGCGCCGAGTACTTCGACTTCCACAAGGCCACGGCGCGCAATCCCATCTACCACCTGGAATTCTGGAACCCGAAGACCGGTGTGTGGACGCGCGGCCCGTCGCAGAAGCGCATGCGCCTCTACCACTCCACCGCCACGCTGCTGCCTGACGGTTCGCTGTTCACCGGCGGTGGCGGCGCCTACGGTCCGGAGAGCAACCTCAACGCCGAGGTCTACTACCCGGCCTATCTGTACAACGCCGACGGCACGCCGGCCCAGCGTCCCACGCTGGACAAGGCCCCGATGGTGGTACAGCCCGGCGGCAGCATGGTGCTGGAATCCGCCCAGGCCGAGACCATCCGTCGCGTGACGATGGTGGCCACCGGCTCGGTCACGCACTCGTTCAACATGAACCAGCGCTTCATCGAGCTGTCGTTCCGCCGCGAAGGCAACCGCCTGGTGGCCAAGCTGCCGTCCAACGTGAACGACACGCCCCCCGGCTACTACATGGTGTTCATCCTGAACGAGGCCGGCACGCCCTCCATCTCGAAGATGGTGCGCGTGAACGTGGCTGGCCAGGCCACGGTCGACCCGGACGTGGTGCCCATCTACCGCTATGCGGCCAACGACGGTACCAGCCTGCGCTATCGCTACAGCCCGGACCCGGCCCTGGGCGGCGAGTGGGTGCGTCAGGGCGAGGCCTTCCTGGCCTATGCCAGCCAGAAGAACAACACGGTGCCCGTGTATCGCTATTCGGCCACTACGGGCGGCAAGGTGCGCTACAAGTACACCACCGACGGTTCGCTGCGCTCGGCAGGCTGGCTGCGTGAAGGCATCGCCTTCTACGCCTACAACCAGCCCGGCGAAGGCCGCACGGGTGTGGACGAGTACAAGAAGGTGCAAGGTGGCTGGTACCTGAACTACGCCACGGCCGGCAACAGCGCAGGCAGTGGCTGGGAGTTCGCCGGTCACATCTTCCACGTGCCCAGCAGCCGCGCCCAGAAGGAGCCGGAAGCACCGCGTGACACCGAGGCGCCTTCCGTGCCGGGTGGCGTGCACGCCCAGGCCCAGGGCAACGATGCCGTGCAGCTTTCCTGGGGCAAGTCCAGCGATGCAGGTGGTTCGGGTCTGGCCGGCTACCGCGTCCGCCGCGACGGCATGGACATCACGCCCAACCTGCTACAGACCGAGAGCCTCATCGACCGCGACCTGAAACCCGGCGACTACAGCTACACGGTGGAAGCGGTGGATGGCGCCGGCAACACCTCGGCCGTCTCGGCCCGCGTGCAGGTGACGCTGCGTGATGCCCAGGCCGAACGGGATGCCGCGCTGGCAGCCGCCAACCTGGTGCGTGTGTATCGCTACGTGGCCCCCGGCGGTGATGGCGACCTGCGCTATGTGTACAGCGCCGATGCGTCGGTGAGCGGTGAATGGACCCGTCAGGAGCTGGCCTTCTACGCCTACGCCAAGCCGCAGCGCAACACCGTGCCGGTGTATCGCTATCTGGCCCGCGGCGCGGACGGTACGGCCCGCTACCTGTTCAGCATCAACCCCTGGCTGGGTAACGGCTGGACGCGCGAGCACGTCGTCTTCCATGTGCTGCGCTATCCGCAGCGCGGCGCCCAGGCGGTCAACGAGTTCTACCGCATGCGTGACGGCTGGTATCTGGGCTACAGCACCCGCTCCAGCTTCGGGGAATCCGGCAGCTGGCGCCGTTATGGTCGCGTGTTCTACGTGCCGACCTTCAACGAGAAGAACTGAGGGACGGGCAGGTGGATGCAAGTACGCCCCGATGAAGCGGGGCGTACCGTGGGGCGGGAGATCCCGCCTGCATGAATCCTGATCGATGCCGGACCTGTCGCAAGACGGGCCCGGCATTGTTCGTTCAGACCATGTAGTCTTCCACCTCGTCGGCGATGTCTTCCATCTCCTCTTCCTCGATCTTCTGCGGACCTTTCGGATCAAGGGGCGTGAACCAGCCCAGGGCGGCATAGATCAGCCCGATGAGCGGCGAGAGCCAGCAGAACAGGGCGAACGGCGCGTAGAGGAAGGTGCTGATGCCCAGTGTGCTGGTGACGAAGGCGCCCCCGTTATTCCAGGGAATGAGCGGTGAGACCAGCGTGCCCCAGTCCTCGATGGTGCGCGACAGGATGGACCGGTCATAGCCCATCTCGGCGTACTTGGACTTCATGAGGCGGCCAGGCAGCACCAGCGAGGTGTAGACCTCACCGGCCACCATGCCCACGGTCAGCACCGAGCCGGCCGAGGTGAGCACCAGCGAGAAGCGCGAGGCAATGACCTTGTTGATCTTGAGCAGGATGGCGTGGAAGGTGCCATAGGCTTCCAGCACGCCCACGAAGGCGAGCGACAGGAACATCATGGTGATGACCCAGCCCATGTTGAGGATGCCGCCCTTGGTGAGCAGCTTGTCGACGTATTCCTGACCGGTGGTGGCGGTGTAGCCGTTCATCAGGATGCCGGAGATCTTGTCGAGGCTCACGCCCTGGTAGAACACGGCGATGAGTGCACCGATGAAGATGCCGGTGCACAGCGTGCCCATCACCGAGTACTTGCGAAAGCCCATGTAAATGACCACGACCGGCGGGATGAGCGTGACCCAGCCCAGCTGGAAGTGGCTCTGGACCGTGTTCTGGATGGTCTCGCGCATTTCCAGACTGCCCATGCCTTCACCAGTGCCGTAGTCCATGCCCACCCAGGTGTAGATGATGATCGTGAGCGCATAGGCGGGGATGGTGTTGGTGAGCATCGACCGGATGTGGCTCCAGAGATCGGTGCCGGCCACGGCCGGGGTGAGGTTGGTGGTGTCCGACAGCGGCGACATCTTGTCACCGAAGAAGGCGCCCGAGACCACGGCGCCGGCTGCCCAGTATTCCGGCACGCCCAGCGCCTGGGCAATGCCCATGATGGCCAGGCCGACGGTACCCACGGTACCCCACGAGGTGCCGGTGGCCAGCGAAACCACCGTGGCCAGGATGCAGGTGGCGGGCAGGAAGATGCGCGGGCTGAGCATGCCCAGACCGAAGTCCAGAATGGTGGGCACCGTGCCGGCAGCGATCCAGCTGGCGATGACCATGCCCACGCACATGATGATGACCATCGTGGGCAGCGCCACCTTCATGACCCGGTACATGTTGTGTTCCATGTCGATCCATTTCCTGCCCTTGAGCGACATGAAGAGTCCGGTGATGCAGATGCCGATGATCAGCGGGACGTGCGGCGTGTAGTCCTTGAAGATGAAGAACTGCACCATCAGGATGGCAGTGGTCAGCAGAAGTGGTGCGACCTCGAACCAGAACGGATAGTCGCTCCGGTTCCTGAAGCTTTGCAGCATGGCGGGGGTCTCCTTGTACGAAGGCCCGGGAGAACCGGGACCTCGCTGTCATGTGAATGTTTATGTGACCCCATTGTCAGTGGGCTGGCATGAATTGTGCAAGCGACACCCGGCGGTCTTAGGGGAAGCCCTGATGGGCCACCACCCGGCCGCACCCGTCGCGGCACCCATGCCCGATCGGGCAGACAGAGATGCGCCAGACGCGCAGTACCTTCGCCCGATCCCTAAGCCATGGACGGAACGGAAGTCTTCGGGTTTTGCTTCCATTCTTCGGGCGTTGCTTCCATTGCCGATATGGATTTACCGGGCCGCTTTCAGGGGCGGGCTCATAATGCGCGAAGCGCCTGCCATGGTTGCGGACGATGTGCCGTCGGCCGGGCAGTGTCCTGCCGTCCCTTTCGAGCCAGCTCCTCGTCATGCCAGAAGCCGCGCCATCTTCCGTTTCCGAACGTACCCCGTCGCCAGCACCCGATTCGGGGATACCTCCGGCAGAGCCGGCTGGTCGGGCCTTCACGCTGCGCCCGATCCTGTTTGCCTACATGTGCGGCACCATGGCGATGATGGCCTTTGTCTCCATCGTCGGCTCGCTGTCGCGCCAGCTGGGGCTGGCACCGTGGCAGGCCGGCATGGCCGTGACGGTGAGTGGGGTGCTGTGGATGCTGATGGCCCCGATCTGGGGCCGCGCCAGTGACCGCCTGGGCCGCCGGGCCGTGATGCTCACCGGCTTTGCCGGTTTCTTCGTGAGCTACTGCGCCATGAGTGGCTGGCTGGTGGCAGCCATGCGCGTGCCGATGAGTGTCGGGCTGGTCTTTGCCGGGCTGGTGCTGACGCGCGGCGCCATCGGTGGCTTCTATGCGGCGGCGCCCACGGCCAGCCAGGCGCTGATCGCCGACAACCTGCCGCCCGAGCGGCGTGTGGCCGCGATGGCATCGCTGGGCGCGGCCAATGGTGCGGGTCTGGTGCTGGGGCCCGCACTGGCGGCACAGCTCACGCACTTCGGGCTGGAGGCACCGCTCTATCTGACGGCGCTGTTGCCGGCACTGGGACTGGCGGTGCTGTGGAAGTTCCTGCCAACGACGCCGCCGGTCGGTGCACGCCCGGGACAGTCGCCGCGCCTGCTGGATCCGAGATTGCGCCGGCCGATGGTGGCGGCCTTCACGGCGCTGTTCACGGTGGCTGTGGGGCAGATCGTCGTGGGCTTCTTTGCCATCGACCGATTGGGCATGACGCCCGGGGAAGGGGCGCAGGCGGCCGGCATGGCACTGACCACCGTGGGCGTGGCGCTCATCATCACGCAGATGGTCGTGCGGCGGGTCATGTTGCCACCGGGCCGGATGATCTGCATCGGCATGACCACGGCCGGCATCGGCTTCGGGTCAGTGCTGCTGGCCACCGGCGTGCCGACGCTGATGCTGTCCTACTTCGTTGCGGCGGCGGGCATGGGCTTCGTGTTTCCGGCCTTCACGGCCATGGCGGCCAATGCGGTGCAGCCGCACGAGCAGGGTGCGGCGGCCGGTTCGGTGGGGGCGGCGCAGGGGCTGGGCAATGTGCTGGGGCCGCTGGCCGGTGCGCTGCTCTATGAGATTTCGCCCACCGTGCCGTACGCCCTGGCGGCCGTGCTGCTGCTGGGGGTGGCCGTCTGGGTGGGGCGCACCGGGAAACCGGACAGGGAAGGACGAGGCTGAGCCAATCCTGTGCACCCGTCCGGGCCTTTTCCGGAAGGGTCAACCCATGGTGTTTCCGCCCCTGGCCGCGGGCGGCACGGATATTTCATCAGGCCGACGCCATCCGGGCGGCGAGCTCGTTGTCCAGCGCCGCGGCGCGGGCAAAGGCCGGGCGCGATATCTGACGCTTGGCGTAGGGGCCCAGGACCGGGTCGTCGATGGACAGCACCGGACGGTTGCGTGGATTGTCGGTATCGGTGCCCCGCGGCTGCATGAACTGCATCAGCAGGCCCGCGTAGTAGAGGTCCAGCACCGTGGTGTGGTCACCCACCAGATGCTCGCGCGTCTTCAGGTGTTGCCGCAGGGTGTTGAAGGCGGTGTCGAAGTCGCCATAGCCGACGGAAAAGCGGCGTTCCGGATCGTTGTCCAGGTGCTGGAACCGCCGGTCCATGGCGGCGTATTCCAGATGCAGCGCAAAGCACATCCAGCGGTAGAACTCGCCCCGTTCCACATGGCCTGCGGGCGGGATCAGGTTCTTTTCCGGGAACTGCTCGGCCAGCCAGGTGCAGATGCCCAGCGCTTCGGTCAGCACGGTGTCGTCCACCTTCAGCGCCGGTACCTTGCCCATCGGGTTCACGGCGAGGTAGGCGGCCGATTTCATCGGCTCGCCATAGGGCACCGGCACCACCTCATAGGTGGCTTCGCATTCTTCCAGCATCCAGCGCACCATGCGGCCGCGGGAACGGGGGTTGGTGTAGAGGGTGAAGTGGCTCATCGTGGGCTCCTGGGGGGGGGGGAAGGCCAAGCGCTTCCCTGAAGTGAAGCCACTATACGCGGGGCTGCTGTCAGTTTTCGTCAGGAGGCGGCAGGTGACTGGACTGCCAGACGGACTCACGACTTTTTCAGGCACTGGTGAAGCATCTGCGGGTGGCGTGAACGCGCCGTTCGGCAGCGGGATCCGGTCCGGGGAATGCCCTTGCACGATCACGGATCGTACCGGCTCAGATCAACGCCGGTGTGGCGCTGCCATTCGGCCAGCATGCGTAGGCGGGGCAGCGGGCAGGAGCCGGCGGGCTGGGCCCGCTGCATGCGGTCGGTGCGAAAGTGGCGGAAGTCCTGGCGCAGCTCGCACCAGGCGGCCAGCACTGGGGTCTCGTCGAAGTAGCCCAGTGCCAGGGGCCAGACGATGCGCTGGCTGGTGTGGCCTTCGGCGTCGGTGTAGTCCAGACGCAGGCGCTGGTTCTCGCGCAGGGCGGCGCGCACGGTGGGCAGCACGCTGTTCTCGTCGCTTTCGGTGTTCTGCCGGCGGCCGGCAGGGTAGAGCGCCTGCTCGTCGAAGATGGGGGCCAGCCGGGGCGGCAGGATGGCACCGATCTTGGAGAGCGCCGAGCGGGCATCGTCGGCCAGGGCCGGGTCGGCGTGGCGGCCCACCCAGCGCAGCCCCAGCACCAGGGCCTCGATCTCGCTTTCGCGGAACATGAGGGGCGGCAGGGTGGGACCGCCCCTTTTCAGCACGTAGCCCACGCCGGCTTCGCCCTCGATGTCGGCACCCTGGCGGCGCAGGGTCTCGATATCGCGGTAGAGCGTGCGGACGCTGATGTCCAGCTGCTCGGCCAGTGTGTGGGCCTGCAGCGGCTGTCGGCTGCGACGCAGCCGCTGCATCAGCTCCAGCAGGCGCTCGGTGCGGGTCATGGGGCAACCAGCTCAGTCGTCGCCATGGGGCCATTCCTCTTCTTCGCCACGCAGGGCGGCCTGGACGGCCTCGCGGGTATCCTGGCGCTGGGCCATGACCAGCTCGGCCATCTGCTTGTTCTTGAAGGGGCCCAGCGTGGGGTCGTAGACGCGGGCCTGCTCGATCATGCCGTGGCGGTCGTGGCGGTAGAAGATCTTGCCGACCTTTTCGGCGTCGTCGCGGCTCATGCCCAGCCTTTCCAGGGCGCGCTTGCCGGCACGGATGGCGGCGTCGAAGGTCTCGCGCACGATCTCGTCGGCACCGGCCTGGTAGAGGTCGAAGGTGTGCAGCCGGTCGTAGGCGCGGGCCACGATGTCGATGTTGGGGTTCACCTCGCGGGCGAAGCGGGCGATGGACAGCGCCTGTTCGCGGTTGTCGATGGCGATCACCAGCAGGCGGGTGTTCTCGATGCCGGCCGCCAGCAGCAGTTCGGGGCGGGAGGCGTCGCCGAAGTGCGTCTTGGTACCGAAGCGGTTGAACCCGGCCACGGTGGTCGGATCCAGGTCGATGACGGTGGTGCTGTGGCCGCTCATCTGTAGCATGCTGTTGACGATCTGGCCAAAGCGCCCCATGCCCACCACCAGGATCGGATGGTGTTCGTCGAAAGTGTCAGCCTCGCGCGTCTGGGCGGGCTGCGCAGCGAAGCGCCGGTGCAGGATGAGGATGAGCGGCGTGATGGCCATCGACAGCACGATGATGGCCGTCATGTTGGCGTTGACGGTAGCGTCGATGACGCCGGCATTGGCAGCCGCGGCATAGAGCACGAAGGCGAACTCGCCGCCCTGGGCCATCAGGAGCGCCCGGTCCAGCGCGTCGGCATGGTTGCTGCGGGCCAGCCGGGCCACGCCATAGACGCACAGGCCCTTGACCACCATCAGCGCGATCACGCCCGAGACGATGATGCCCCAGTTCTCGGCCACCACCTTCAGGTCCAGCGACA
>ERZ773054.913-NODE-913-length-19790-cov-3.545731_pt1 | contig 19790 bp, 14 predicted proteins | sample MGYA00580630_ERZ773054 | MGnify/ENA primary metagenome ERZ773054 (study PRJEB29015, sample SAMEA2737994) | human oral metagenome | biome: human oral; feature: human-associated habitat; material: dental | place: China | collected 2115 ... | reverse complement strand
GTTAGAAGAGTTGGAGAATTACCGAGCGATCGTTTCGGAGCGGCTTTGCGACGACTTGATCAGCGGCAAGAGAGACGAGGTCGTCAAAGCGGCTCGCTTCATTATGCGACCGGATAGACCAAGTCGCACCCTGGCGGCTTATGATCTGAAGCACCTTGCTGAGGCTGGTGCATTGACGATTAATGACCGGGCGGTGATGCTGCTGCGCAAGAAGATAAAAGATGCTAAGAGCGCCGAGGATGTCCTGCGAGTGATTCAGCATTCTCCCTTGTGTACACCGGTAGTGGGCGATGACGGAGTGGCTCGGATTACTAAGATCGAGGGTTCGGAGTCTGACCTGATGGATAAGCTGACTCGCTTTGTCACCGACGATTGGAACCGGGCTCTATTTGACCCTAGCGCCGACAATGATGGGGTGGAGCGTACTCAAATAGCTGATGATCAAGGCGAGGGCAAGATTGACGTGGTTAAGCTGAATGGCGCTCCTTTCAATATTCTCAGTCATACTATCTACATGTTTGGTAATGCGGGTATTTATAACGCCTTGATGAAAGATCCCGGTGTCTGGAATACGGCTCGGGGATCATCAACCATTTCGGCCAGCTGTGTCAGTAGCGATTATCTCTATTATCTGGAGGATAATAGTCGTGAGGGGGTAGCGCTAGGTTTTAACAATATTAGCTATGGTGGCATCATCGGCATGTGTCCGCAAGATGCCTATCTCAGTGGCAACTTCTTGCCTAATATGTTTAGTCTACCCCTGACGACTTGTGATGAGTTTATCAAGCAGTGTATTAGCAAGCGAGAACAATCCGTGGCGGGCGAATTGGATACGATGCACTATAACGAAGTGGGACTATTCCGCAACTCCGGCGATCTAAATGTCCGACACGGTCGCCTGCAACCGTCCTATATCGTGGCGCACGGTGCTGATGTGGCGGTGATTAACGATAACAGCAAGAAATTTGCTCGGTATTTTGGCATACCGATAGTGTTGATTGACGATAAGGCGTACTATAGAAAAAATAATTTTGCTTATTATAATAAGAATAGGCTAAAGGAGGCAAAGCATGAAAAGCAGCAATAGCGAACCGCAACTAGATTCGGAGCGAGATAACGAGCGACGTCCTGAGGGTCGTGGCCCGGTCTTCATCGGCTATAACGAGGAGTTTGATAGCAAGCTCAGGGAGAGCGCCAAGCGAGATTTGATCGAGAGTAGCTTACTGCAAGACACCCTGATGAAGATCTACCGAGGTGAGTTTGATAAGCTCCGCCCGAAGGATCAGCCCCGGCGAGAAACTGACCGAGAAGAGTCTGGTGCTCAAGCCAAGAGCAACTCTGATGACAAGCAGTAAATCAGTCTAGCCGTCATGACAGCTAGAAGTCGGGCTACTGAATGGTTCAGCTGAGACCGGTTAGCGAGGCGGTCGTGCTATAATGTCTGTGCTAGTTTGCTGGATGGTCGCTGGTGAGGCGATAGCCTCACGAGAGGAAAGTCCGGGCAGTGTAGAGCAACGACAGTCGCTAACGGCGACCGGGGGTAACCCTAGGGAAAGTGCCACAGAAACGATACCGCCCAGCACCTTTACTAGCTTTGTGTCGGATGTCGGCCGAGTCGACGGCGACTCGCAGAGCTAGTAAAGGTGCTGGGTAAGGGTGAAAGGAGTGAGGTAAGAGCTCACAGTCGGATGCGGTGACGCATCAGAGAGGTAAACCCTGTTGACTGCAAGGAGATCGGGTCACTGGTGGCTCGCCAGCTGATCGTTTTAACCCGCTAGACGTGATTAGCAATAGTCATGGTAGATAGATGACCATCTAAACAGGACCCGGCTTATAGGCAGACTGGTAGACTTAATAAAACACCCTCTAAGCAAGAGGGTGTTTTAGATTTGATTAGCGACACTCCGGTAAAGCTATTTTTGGGTAGCTTTGACGATAGCAGTGAAAGCCTCAGGCTCACGCACTGCCAAGTCAGCCAAGGTCTTGCGGTCAAGCTGGATATTCTTAGCTTTGAGACCGGCTATCAGCTGAGCGTAGGTAGTACCATTCTGCCTAGCGGCGGCGTTGATGCGGGTGATCCATAGGCTACGTAGATCACGCTTGCGGTTGCGCCGGTCACGAAAGGCGTACTGTAACGCTTTGATGATCCGGGCGTTCGCTAGGCGGAAGCTGCGCCCGGCGCTGTTATGCTTCATGCCTTTGGCTTGCTTTAGCACCTTGTGATGGCGAGCTCTGGCGGTGACACCTCGTTTAACTCTCATTCTTACTCCTTCTCCATGTAGATTAAATTATTTTAGACACCTAGAGCCCGGCGAATAGTCTGCTTAGCCGAACCATTGATCTTAGTGTCGGCTTTCTTGGCTCGCTTGCTTCGGGCAGTCTGATGGGCTAGCTTGTGGTGGGTGGCGGCGTTGCGCCGTAATAGCTTGCCGGACTTAGTCAGGCGGATGCGCTTGCTAGTGCCCTTGTGCGTCTTTAGCTTTGGCATGAGGGTTACTCCTTATGATGATATTCAGGTTGCGACCTGCCATCACCGGCTTATTATCGGCGACGGCGACATCTGATAGCTGATCAAGTATTTTACTGAGCAAATCTCGACCCACCTCAGGGTGCGCCATCTCTCGACCGCGAAAAATCAGCTGAATCTTGACTTTATCGCCGTCTAATAAGAACTTACGGACTTTGCGTAGCTTGATGTTGAGGTCGTTCTGGCTAATCTTGAGCCCCAACCGCATCTGTTTGATCTCACTACTATGCGCATTCTTACGGTTACGCTGCTGCTCTTTCATCTTTTGATACTGGTACTTACCCCAGTTAACGATTTTAGCAACAGGTGGTGCTGCATTGGGTGATATCTCTACTAGGTCAAGACCGACTTCACGGGCTTTATCGAGGGCTCTCGCAGTAGGCATAACACCTAATTGATCGCCGCTTGCACCGATAACACGTAGCTCACGAGCACGGATCTGACCATTTATCCGAATTGAATGATTGGCTATATAGATCCTTTTACCTGATATTAGTTTATATGGCTCCGGAGGCCGGATTCGAACCGGCGACCCATTGATTAACAGTCAACTGCGCTACCGCTGCGCCACTCCGGAATAGTTATCTAACCACGGCAACTGATCGCCGGGACTTCGTCCACTGTAGACTCAATCATCGTGTGTTCGCTCATGATTATAACTAAGTTACCTCTGAGCAGTCAACACCCCCCAGCAGCCCAGCTGATGCGTTAGCTAGACTGGCTAGTTATGACAAAGCGTGGATTGCGTATCTTTTTGCTTAAGTAGCTTAGCGTTATGCATCCTGCTGGGTGCTGGACAGGCCACAGCAGGAGGCGCTCAGCGTATTAGTCGGTGCTGGCGGAACTGCAATGCTTCGGCGACGTGTTGATCGGTAACGGTATCTGATCCGTCGAGATCAGCAATGGTAGTGGCGACTCGCATGGTCTTGAAATAGCCACGGGCGGATAGCCCCAGTTTGTCCATGGCGTCATCCAGCAGTTTCTTAGCGGTGGATGAGAAGTGAATTAGCTGCTGGAGCTGCTTGTTGGATAGGCCGGCATTGGGACAGTGCTGCCGTACTTCGCTGCGACGTCTGGCGTCGACGATAGCCTGGCGCCACTCAGTAGCCACCGGATGATCAGTCGGCGTTGTGCTGGTCAAATCCTGCCTAGGCACCCGGGCGACTTGAACAAATAAATCGATCCGATCAAGCAACGGGCCGGATAATTTCTTTTGGTACTCCTGGATCATTTTCTGACTACAGCTACATTCATGGCTAGGGTCACCGTAGTAGCCGCAAGGGCAAGGGTTCATAGTAGCTAGCAGCATGAAGTTGGCGGGGTAGGTCGATTTAGTGCCGGCTCGGCTGATATTAATCCGGTGATCCTCTAGTGGCTGACGTAACGCCTCTAGAGTGCGCTTAGAGAACTCCGGCGTTTCGTCTAGGAAGAGTACGCCGTTATGGGCAAGCGATATCTCGCCGGGGGCGATGTTAGTACCACCGCCGACCATGGCTACATGTGAGGCGGTGTGGTGAGGCGACCGGAACGGTCGTGTGGTAATGACCTCGTCGCTTTCGCCGGCCAGCGAATAGAGCTTGGTTGTCTCGAGAATCTCCTGGTCATTTAAGGGTGGTAAGAGACCGGGTAACGCTTTAGCCAGCATGGTTTTACCTGAACCCGGTGGTCCGACGAAGAGAACGTTGTGGTGTCCGGCGGCAGCGACTTCAAGCGCTCTCTTGGCCAGCGCCTGACCGTGAATGTCGTCAATGGATGGTAAGTTTGTATAACTATTATTTACAACGTTACTATGGGCTGGAGAAATAATGTGTTCGCCGATCAAATGCTCAAATACGCTGTTAAGAGTTGTTGCTCCTACCACACTAATGCCACTCACCAGAGCCGCTTGCTGGGCGTTGTTGAGCGGCACGATGATACCGGGGTGTTTGGTCGCTTTGGCGCATTCGGCTAGGCTTAGCGCACCTCTGACGTTGCGCAGTTCACCATTCAATCCTAGCTCGCCGGCAAATAAGACACCCTTAGCAGCCTTAGCCGGTAGCTGCTTGCTGGCAATCAAGATAGATAGGGCAATTGCCAGGTCAAGGTGAGAGCCGTCTTTAGCGATATTGGCAGGTGCCAGGTTGATGGTGATGCGTTTAGCAGGGAAACTGAAGCCGGAATTAACGATGGCTGAGCGAACTCGCTCTCTCGACTCAGCGATTGACTTGTTGGCTAGTCCTACGATATTAAATGCGGGTAGCCCCTTAGTGATATCACACTCCGAGACGACTGGTACGCCATCGTAACCCTTGGCGACTGCTGTTTCTACTCGTGCGATCATGATAGACCACATTATAACGCCAGCTTAAAATGTCTGTACAGGTACACCTCTGTAGGGTGTTGATTTATTAACATGAGTCTGCTATAGTAGACAGTGTCTGGGGCTGATAAAAACCTTGACGGATGGACTTTAACAGCTTGATCGGCGAGCAGTTGACAACTTTACAGTCGTAATAAATGCAAAGAATCGTTTGCAAGCCTTTGTCGCCAGTCTGAAGAGTGCTTTTGCTCCCAAGGCTGTCGCCATGGCTGTTGCTGCCTGAGCTTGTTAGCTTAGAATTATTGGCAGCCCGCCAAGTGACCGACGCACGATAGGTCACTTGTGCGTCAGATTATGGTGCTAGGTTATCTCCGGACTCTCTTGCCCCGGGGTTAGCCGAAGTGGAAGCAGGGGCGTCTATCCGTTATCTGAGTAGAACTCTTGAGACGGATTGATGTAGCCACGAGTTCTACTAGGCTTCGTAGATGATCGGATTGTTACCATGCGGACGCGGGGGTAGTTCCCGCCAGCTCCACCAGATGTGATTTCGGCAATGAACTAATATATGTGCGTGGTAAAAAATACTAGCCGGGGTCGTTGACATAGCTGAATTGGTGCGATACTATAGTGGTGGTTGATGAGTAAAAAATGTATTCATGAACCGCGCACATACAAAAACAAAAATTATCAACAACAACACAAATCAAATCTCCATGAACGACCCGAATTCTCGCAGCGGGTCGTTTTTTGTATGACTAATTTGTGACTAGACGTTCAAGCTTGGCTGTCTAGGCACGACGACATGGCGATATTCTGTCTCGGCGTTTCAGTTTTTGGCTTAATGGCTCTGACGAACAAAGTTAGCTTGCTTTCCATGAAAGCAGCTGACGGTCCGGCATGATTTGCCGAGAGGATTGTTTAGCGCAGGTTGCTGATCAAGCTAAGCCCAAATGAAATTAAGCGCAACGCAAACTCGAGACGAGACAATGGCTCTTGGTTATATGCGCAATTCGCAAAAGAGAGCTTGATCGTGAGCTGAAGCGAGCTGAGGGCGATGATCTCAGTATAAGGCGTTGGGGCTCCGGATAATGGGGCTGATGGTAGGACGAGGATCTTCTTGAGAGTGACGTAAGGGGTGTGTGCTACTTCTTGGAGCGACTATGCTTAGGACGCCAACATGGCTGGCGGCCGGTACATATTGCGTGGTTGGGTCGATAGTTTGTTGTGGCTGAGATATCAAGAGGTCTTAATTACTAGCTAGAAAAACTGCTCATACAATATTTACAACGTTAATTTTGGGCATTATCAAGGATACTGCGTCTTTATAACAGTAGTGATGATAAAAAATACAACGCATAGTGAAAGCTTAAGCGTTGACAGCCGGCTATTTGTTTGGTATAGTCAACCTAAGCTTGTAAGACAAAAAGAACTAATCAAAAGTCCGAAAAAGCTCGCTCTTTAATCTAAAATAAAAACTGACAAATATAAGTTGTCTGTGTGCCGGGGCGGATCAAGCCTCGCTGAAAGTCATCAGCCGGTGAGGAGCTTGAGACGCATAGCACACAGACTAGATCGTGTCACCAGCTGAAGTGAGGAACGCAACCACATAAGACGTTCGTCCACAGCTGAGAGTTCGTGACAGGCATGGTAGCTGTAGTGCCACAGAGTCGTGGTGCTAGTGCTACCACTCTGTCACGAAAGCGTTGAGCGTAAGATAAAATCCAATCAGAGGGATTTTGATCCAGCTCCGCTACACATATGCTCCCGAAAGGGAGCGGTCAGTCGAGGCTTGTCTAGCTTCTGATGTGACCGTGACCCGCGCCCCATTTTGTTTTTTAGTGGGCGGATGGGATGTCGCACTTTAGACTTCACAACTACGGAGGAAGCTGGGCAGCCTCTCTTACAACATTGCCGAAGCCGGACCGTTTTGTACCGGTATTTTTGATTTTGCATTAGCGGTATTATAAACTTAATCTATGAGAAAGCGGACGATCGCTGTCGTGTCTTTGGTCGGAGTAATCCTGGCGATGATTGCTCTATTCTTTGTGCTCAATATGACTAACCCGTCGGATAACGGTCCGGCGGGTATATTATTAGTGCTGGGGCTGATCTATCTATCGAGCTATAGTTTCATTGTGCTCATGACAATGATTATTAGATATGTTTGGGGGCTAGTTCGTCCGAGCCAACCGATTACTACTACGTCCGACAGCAAGGCACGACGCTCGCAGACAAAAGTGCTAGCTGTCTGTGGAGTACTGGCCATGATGCCGCTGATCGTCATCTCGCTCAACTCTATCAAGCGAATCGAGCTGACTGACGTGGTGCTGACGACCATTACCGAGGCAGTAGCGGTCTTTTATATCGTCAAGCGCCTGTAGATACACTGCTAAGTGGGGTCACTATGGAGCAGGGTGTATGCCGGAGCCGATTGGCCGGTGCGGTTGAGAACTGCTGATTTCTCATGTTAATCTGACCGTGGTTATGCTATACTGTATCAGTAATGGAACCGAGTGCAGGCACGCCCAATTTTAATACCGCTCCCAGGCCGGGTAATAACGTCGAGAGTGGCGGTAATCAGCTACCACAGTACAATGTAGACCCAGGCACAACGATTGACAGTAGTCCGAATAATCTTAATCAAGCGCCGATGGGGCATGAGCAGTTGGCTAGTGCCGAAGAGCTGGCGTTGCCTAGTCAAGCGATGACTGTTAATCCGGTAGCTCAGACCACTCAGTCAACCACCACCACCTCTACCACTACACCGGTTGACCCCGTGGTGGTTGATGCAGAGAAGTTCAATCGGGTATGGGTAGACAAGACTAAGCAGACCATTAGTGCTACCGAGACTGACCCTTATGAGCAGGCACATCAGATCGCTCAGCTAATGCAGGGGTATCTAAAGGAACGTTATGGTAAAATTATTAACAGTAAATAGAAGTGGGCAAGTAGACACCGCTTAACATTAGGATAAAACTGGGATGGGCATGGGTAATCTGATCGCAACGCTAGTGAGTGCACTGGTCTTCATCGGCGTGATGGCGGTTATCATCACGATTGCCTACATGGCGTTCCGCAAAGAAGTACGAGGACGCAAGAACTACGAGCGAGCCCTTAAGATGGTTCAGGTGATGATCCAGCTACCGCCGAGTAGCGAGGATAAAGAGGTGGGCAGCAGGGATATTCGTGATGTGACCGACGAGAGCATCTCTCAGGCTCAGACTATGTATGACATCATCGCCAGTACAGCTACCAAAGGGTTTCATAGTCGGATCTATGGTCAGCGCCATATCTCATTTGAGATTATCGCCCATGACGGACTAGTTCACTACTATGTGGCGGTGCCATTTCTGTTACTGGATAATATCAAACAGGCGGTCATAGCAGCATATCCGACGGCTCGCCTGGAGGAAGTAGCTGAAATAAATGTGTTCAACAGGGCGAGCAAGATGAGCGGCACTCTGGGCGGTGAGATGCACTTGTCTCGCCCTTACCTATTTCCGATTGCTACCTACAAGGACACGAAGCGTGATGCCATGGGGGCGATTCTTAACGCTCTCACCATGGCTGGGCGAGGTGATGGTGTGGCGGTGCAAATCTTATTACGTCCGGCTAAGCCGAACTGGGCGCACAAGATCGATGACCGGGTGCAAGATATTCGGGATGGTAAAAAGAGTGCCAGTGGCAATCGCAAAGGCTCGGCGGCTCTAGCCTATGCCGGTCAGATCCTGGAGGCGCTCTGGAAACCGCCTGATGAAATAAATAAAGAGAAAGAGACCAAGCCGCTGAGTGGTACTGATCAGACCAGGGTGGAGCAGATGGAGGAAAAAGCCCGGCATGCCGGCTACGAAGTAATGATTCGCCTAGTGGTATCGACGCCGAACTCGGCTCGCTCGCAGGCACTCTTGACCAGTCTACAGTCCGCTTTCGCTCTCTATACTTTACCGACTGGTAATGGCTTTAAGTTTGAGCCGACTGGTGACATCAAGAGCTTCGTGACGGATTACATCATGCGCTTCTTTCCGGCTGAAAAGTCGTCAGACATTCTTAACTCGGTCGAGCTGGCGACTATCTTTCATCTGCCTAATCAGACTAATATCCCGTCGTCTCAGGTAGAGCGTCAGACTTTCCGAGAGGTTGATGGTCCGACCCAAGCGATGAATGAGGGGATCTTGCTGGGTAATAACGTCTTCCGGGGTGTAGTCAAGCCGATCAGGCTTTCCTTAGATGATAGGCGTCGTCATACTTACATCATGGGTTCAACTGGTATGGGTAAGTCGGTCCTGCTCAAGCGCTTGGCGCTACAGGACATGATTAATGGCGATGGCTTCGCCTTCATCGATCCGCACGGCGATGCGGCAGAGGATATCCTACGTATGGTGCCGAGAGAACGAGTTAACGATGTGATCTACTTTAACCCAACCGATTCAGACAACCCGATCGGCATGAACTTATTTGAGGTCAGCAAAGATGATCCTGATCCAGCTCGCACTAAGGACTACATAATTTCAGAGACGATGAATATGCTTTACTCGCTTTATGATCCGAATCACCAAGGCTTCGTCGGACCTCGGATGGCAAATATCGTCCGTTATGCTTCACTCCTGCTGATGGATAGCCCGGGCGGCGGTACCTTTATGGATATCCCGAAGGTACTGCGTGACCCGGACTTCACCAAGCCTCGCATCAAATATCTTCGCACCCAGCAAGCGATCGATTTCTGGACGAAGGAGTGGCCCAATGCTCAACGATCCAATGACGCCGGTGAGGTAACCAGCTGGGTGGTGTCTAAGTGGGCGGACTTTGAGAATGTCGTTATTAGTAATGTTCTGGGGCAGCTTCATTCAGGACTAAACCTGCGAGAGATCATGGACAAGCGCAAGATCCTGCTGGTCAACCTATCGAAAGGCAAGCTGGGCGATATCCCCGCTAAGCTCCTTGGTATGGTCTTCGTGATGAAGTTCCAGGCAGCAGCCATGTCTCGGGCTAATATTCCGGAGGAGGAGCGGAAGGACTTCTGTCTGTATGTCGATGAGTTTCAGAACTTCGCTACTGACTCATTTGAATCAATTCTCTCTGAGGCTCGTAAGTATCGGCTGAACTTGATCGTGGCTAATCAGTTCATGGGGCAGTTGACCGATAAAATCAGGGGGGCGATTGTTGGTAATGTTGGCACCTATATTATTGGACGAGTCGGCTCAGACGACGTGGAAAATGTAGTCAAGATGTTCCAGCCAACCTTCCAGCCGGAGGACTTGCTCTTTATGCCCAACTATACGGCGGCGGTAAAGATGTTGGTCAATGGTGCACCGACGGCACCCTTCACCATGTCCTTGCCACCACTCAAAGTGCAGACAAATGATGACTTGGCTAAGTCGCTAATCAGACTTTCGGCAGAACGGTATGGTCGTCCTCGGGCAGAAGTCGAGGCGGAGATCGAAAAGCGTCTATCGACTACGGCGAATACACCGACTCGCAAGCCCGCCAACTCCGTTGTTACTGTCGACAAGGGTACGGCAGCGTCGCAGCCGTCTTCTAATGACTTCTTGCAGAACTGGCTAGCCAAACGGCAAGCATCCGGTCAGCCGGTCACCCAGCAACCTATCTCACCTCAGCCGGTTAGTCAGCCTCAGCCTAGAGCTGCTCAGCCGGGAGTTCGTCCAGCTTCATCGACGCTATCTACACCGATGTCAATGATAGGGCAGAGCCAGCCGACCATGCCATCCGCTCAGCCGGCTCAACCGATCCCACCAACTCAGCCGACCTTAGTCTCGCCGGCGCCGTCAGCCCCATTGCCGCCCCCAGCTCCGGCCACTCCGTCGACTCCACCCAATACGGAGCACTACTATAATCGGGTTAATGCCCCCGCTCGGGCTCCGGTAGCCACTCCGCCGACCGCCCCGCCGACTCCGCCACCAGCCCAACCAGCCAGTCAGCCGGATGATGACTCGGAGGCGCTGACTCTACATTTTCATTAAGAGGACAGACCGCTGCGTTCTACAGCCTAGACGACTCAAAAGCTGGCTTATGGCGTCTGGTAGCCTTGGCGGGCTTTGAGGGCTGAATCACGGCATTTTTATAGTACCTATGATATACTATATTTAGTTAACTGTAGAGAGGGATAAATTAGATAGATTATGGCAAAGAGTAGATCAAATGCAGATGACTATGATTCTAGTCAGATCCAAGTTCTAGAGGGCTTGGAACCGGTTCGCAAGCGCCCCGGCATGTACATCGGTTCGACCGGCTATGACGGGGCACACCACCTGATCAAAGAGATTGCTGACAACAGTGTCGACGAAGCTATTGCCGGTTATGGGACGATGGTACTGGTCGAGCTGCTGGCGGATGGTGGCTGCCGAGTGACTGATGACGGGCGGGGTATCCCGGTCGATATTCATCCCAAGACCGGTAAATCAACTCTTGAGACCGTACTGACCATCCTGCACGCCGGTGGTAAGTTTGGCGGTGGCGGCTATAAGGTATCATCGGGCTTGCATGGTGTCGGCTCGTCGGTAGTTAATGCTTTGTCGGAGAAGTTTATCGCCGAAGTGTCGCACCACGGACAGCTCTATCGGATTGAGTTCTCTGAGGGTAAGCCGGTGTCTAAGCTGGAAAAGCTCGGGCAGACTGACATGACGAGAGGCACTCGAATCACTTTCTATCCAGACAAGCAGATCTTCAAGGAGTTTAGTAAGTTCGATCGCAATTGGGTGCTGAAGTATCTACGTCACCAGGCTTATCTGACTAAGGGCATCCGAGCCAAGCTGATCGACTATCGAGACAACGAAGCTCATCCCTTCCGCTACGAGTTTTACTTTGACGGCGGGATCAGATCGTATGTTAAGCACCTTAATGCGGGCAAGGAAACGCTAAGCCCCGATGTGTTTTATGTTGAGAAGAAGGTCGAAGACTCGGAGGTTGAGATTGCCATACAGTATAACGATGGCTACAGTGAGAATGTCATGCCTTTTGCTAATAACGTGTACAACCCGGAGGGCGGTACACATCTGATGGGCTTCCGAGCGGCGATGACCCGAGTAGTGAATGATTATGCTCGCAAAGTCGGACTGCTTAAAGAAAAAGAGGAGAATCTGACCGGCGATGACATCAGGGAGGGGCAGACAGCGGCGATCTTAGTCAAGATTCCCGACCCGCAGTTTGAGGGGCAGACCAAGAATAAACTGGGTAACCCCGAGGTGCGCCGTTATGTGGACCAAGTAACGAGCGAATACTTCGCTTACTATCTGGAGGAAAATCCGGCTACTGCTAAGAAGATAGTGAATAAGGTCATCTTGGCCGCACGAGCTCGCCGAGCCGCCCGAGCCGCCCGGGAAAGCGTTATCCGCAAGAATCCACTAGAGGGAGCATCGCTGCCGGGTAAGCTAGCCGACTGCAGTAGTCGTAATCCCGACGAATGTGAGCTCTACATCGTTGAGGGTAACTCAGCCGGTGGGTCTGCTAAGTCAGGGCGCAATTCTAAGACTCAGGCAATCTTGCCCTTGAGGGGTAAAGTGCTGAACACCGAGCGAGCCCGGCTGGATCGGATGCTGGGTAATGCCGAGATCGTTTCCTTGATCAAGGGGATGGGAGTGGGTATTGGCGACCAGTTCGACATTAAAGGGCTACGCTACAATCGGATCATCATCATGACCGATGCTGATGTCGATGGTTCACACATCTCGACCTTGCTACTGACCTTCTTCTTCCGCTACATGCCACAGGTGGTCGAGAATGGGCATGTCTACCTAGCTAAGCCGCCACTGTTTGAGCTGGTGCGTAGTGGCAATAAGCCCTCTGATTATGTTTACGATGAGCCAGACTTGGATCCGCTCCTAGATAGTCAGATTGAGGCGAGACGGGCTAGTGGCACTAAGATTGACCCGTCGCAAGAGCGGTTCAAACAGGCGGGTTACTCAGCGCAGAAGCGCTACAAAGGTTTAGGCGAGATGAACCCGACCCAGCTGTGGGAGACGACCATGGATCCGGAGCGACGAGTCTTGACTCAGGTCAAGGTGTCAGACCTGGAGAAAGCTGATGCTATCTTCAACAAGCTGATGGGTGATGCCGTCGAGCCGCGCAAAGCCTTTATTCAGAGCCGAGCAGCCGATATTAAGATGGAAGACCTGGACGTCTAGAGGAGGAGTGACTAATGGCAGAAGACCAAGCTAAAGATAATTTACCGCCGGACGACTCGGGGTTAGAGCAGCCGGAGCCAGTTGAGGCGGTTCATGCTACCTCGGGTGAGACTATCAAGGTGGCAGCTGATCACTCCCGAGTAGTCGAGCTTAAGACGGTTGAAGATGTGATGGAGTGGAGCTATCTGCGTTACTCCATGTCAGTGATCATTGACCGAGCTTTGCCCGATGTGCGAGACGGGCTGAAGCCGATTCACCGTCGTATTCTCTACGCCATGGAGCGTAATGGCTGGCGACCGGGGACCAAGTTCACCAAGTCGGCTAATATCGTCGGCGAGGTGATGGGTAAGTATCACCCGCATGGTGACTCAGCTATCTATGATGCTATGGTGCGTCTGGCGCAAGACTGGGTGATGCGAGCACCACTGGTCGAAGGGCAGGGTAACTTCGGTTCGATGGACGGTGATCCGCCGGCGGCTCACCGCTATACCGAGGCTCGGATGAGCCGGGCGGGAGCGGCACTCCTGACCGACCTGGACAAGGAGACAGTTGACTTCCGAGACAACTACGATGGAACGCAAAAAGAGCCGGTAGTCCTGCCGGCGATGTTGCCCAACCTGCTACTAAACGGCCAAGTGGGCATTGCCGTGGGCATGGCAACCAATATTCCCACTCACAATCTGGGCGAGCTATGTGATGCTATCACTTATTTGATCGATAACGGCGCCGACAATACTACGATTGACGATCTACTCAAGTTTGTCAAAGGACCAGACTTCCCGACCGGGGGTATCGTCTATGCCGGTCCGGCCATGAAGCAGGCTTATCTGACGGGGCGGGGTAGTGTCGTTATCCGAGCGGTTACCAACATAGAAGAAACTAAGCGAGGTCGGTCACAGATCATCGTCTCAGAAGTACCTTATGGGGTAAATAAAGAGACTCTGATGAAGAAGATTGCCGACCTGGTTAAGGAGAAGAAGATCGTCGGCATCCAGGCACTGAGAGACGAGTCGGCTCGGGGTAAGGTGCGGATGGTGGTCGAGCTGAAGAAGGATACCTGTGCCGGCAAGATCTTAAACCAGCTGTTCAAATGGACTAGCCTGCAGACGAGTTTTCACTACAACATGCTGGCGTTGGTTGACGGTATCCAACCGCGCATCCTGGGGCTGGAGGATATCCTCAATGAATACCTCAAGCATCGCCGGTTGGTGGTGCGCCGTCGGACTGAGTACGAGCTAAAGAAGGCTGAGGAGCGGGCTCACATTTTAGCGGGACTCAAGATTGCCCTAGACAATATTGACGAGGTGATCCACCTGATCCGTTCGTCGAAGGATTATGAGACGGCTAAGACCGGCTTGATGGAGCGCTTCCAGCTGTCAGAAGTGCAGGCTCAGGCAATCTTAGCCATGCAGCTGCGTAAGCTGACCGGGCTGGATCGCCAAGCGATCGAGAATGAGCTGGCTGAACTGCTGGCGAAGATTGCCGAATACCGGGCAATCCTAGCCGATGAGCAAAAGATTCTGGATATCATCAAGAGTGAACTGGCGGAGATGAAAGAGAAGCTGGGCGATGCCAGGCGGACCAAGATCATCAATCATGAGCTGGGCAAGATGACCGATGAAGACGTTATCCCCGAGGAGGATGCGGTGATCCTGATGACTGATGAGAATTATGTCAAACGTACCTCTATGACTGACTACCGCAGACAAAACCGAGGCGGCAAAGGCAAGCGAGGATTGACCACTAAGGAATCAGACACCGTAGCTCAGCTGATCACTGCCAGTACGCATGACTTTCTATCCTTCTTCACCAATAAAGGACGAGTCTTTCGTCAGCGGGCTTTCGACGTACCGGCAGCCGGTCTGCAAGCTAAAGGCACGCCGGTGGTGAACCTGTTGCCCTTGCAGCCCGAGGAGAAAGTGACCTCGATCATCAAATATTCTAAGGATGAAGCGCAGAGCGGCGACGGCTACTTATTCATGGCGACCACCAACGGTACGATCAAGAAGACCAAAGCAAAGGAGTATGAGAACATCCGAGCTAACGGGTTAATCGCCATCAAGCTGGATGATGGTGATGGGCTGCGCTGGGTGCGACGGACCTCGGGTAATGACGACGTGATCATGTCAACCGCCTTCGGTCAAGCGATCCGCTTTAATGAGCAGGATGCTCGCTCGATGGGTCGCTCGGCTCGAGGTGTCAGAGGTATTCGCTTGCGACCGGGCGACAAAGTGGTCGGAGTTGATGTGGTTGACCCGAGCAATGACAAAGCTAAGCTCCTGATCATGGGGGAGAGGGGTTACGGCAAGATAACCAAGGCTTCCAACTTCCCTGTACACAAGCGAGGCGGTATCGGCATCAAAGCGGCGGTGGTTACTGCTAAGACCGGTAATATCATGACTGTTCGTTCACTGGATAATGACACCAAGGAGATCATCGTCATTTCCGCCGGCGGTCAGACTATTCGCCTAGCCATCAGCGACATTTCAGTGCTGGGGCGAGCTACTCAGGGAGTGCGAATCATGAGCCTAGGGGCGGGTGACTTGGTCGCTTCAGTTGGCTTAGTGGCTGACGATAGCGATAGTGACGGCGACAGTACCGGTGATACTAGTAGTGAAGCTGACAACGGCTAACAGTAGTTTGGTGGCGTCAAGCTAGCATTTGATGCTACAATACCACCTGATGACATCAGCTCAGATAATCGCTCAGGTATTAGGATTCATCGGACTAGGCTGCAATATTACCTCAGTTCAATGTAAGCGCCGACGCTGGGTGCTAACTTTTCAGGCACTGGCCGACATCGTCTACGGGACACAATATATCTTCCTTGCTGCCTGGTCGGGGCTGGCTATCTCTCTGGTCTCGGCCGTTGAGTGTGGGGTGATCTACTATTTTGCCACTCGCCCTGACACCGGGCACGGCAAGCGTGGGGCTGACGGTAACCTGAGGATGCCCTTGCCGGTACTGCTCATCACCATGGCGGTAGTCGGTGGGGCGGGAGTGCTATCGTATAGCAACCCGATCAGTGCTCTGCCGACGGTGATTACGCTGGTCTATACTTGGATGATCTGGCAGCCCAACCTGCGAGTCTATCGAGTAGTCTCGGCACTGATTTCGGTCGGCTGGTTTACCTATAATCTGTGTGTTGGGGCATACGTGCCGACTATCACGGCAGTGGTTGAGTTTATCTCAGCGATTAGCGCTATAGTGCGGATAGATGTTATGATGGTGGCAGCTAATAAAAAGGATGGGGCTTAAAGTGAATAACGTTAATCTTTGGACAACTATTGACCAGCTGGCTAAGCTACGGTACTCGTCTTATCTCTGGGCGGCCCTGATCGCTTATCTGATGGGGCAGCTAATCAAGATCATCCTGCTCTACCGGCGCAATCCACACTTAACCTTCCGAGATTTCTTTGCTAGCGGCAACATGCCCAGTACTCATACTGCCAGCACCTGTGCGGTGACGACTGTGGTCGGACTGTCGGTGGGGTTCGACTCGGCGATCTTTGCCGTAGCGATGATGCTGACACTGATCGTTGGCTACGACGCAGCTCATGTGCGACGAGCTGTCGGTGAGCACGGACTGGTGCTGAGGGAGCTGATTGATCGGGACGACCAGCAGGAAAAGCTCTTAGCCACACTGTCGAAAGAGCTGGAGGAGCGAGGTGACCGCAAATTCCGACGTAGCGGCAAGAAGTTGGCCAAGCCCTATTTCTCTCGAGGACACTTGCCTAAGGAAGTCCTGGCGGGGGCAATCTTAGGAGTGGCCGTCGGCATCATTGTCTGGCTGATATAAAATTAATTGCTGCTGCCTGCAAACATTATGCTATAGTGTAGTTAAACCTAATTAGGGTGAACAGCAAAAAGGGGGGGAACATGCTAAATAAACACACTAATAGACGATGGACTAGAGTGATTGTCTTTAGTCTGGTGGCGGTGCTTAGCTTGGTGGCACCGCTGGCAAACATTGGTCAGTCGGCACTGGCGGAAGAGAATTTCGACTACGCCACCTGTCATAAGGATGCACCGGATGGCTCAGGCACCAGAGTCTCGTACAACCTTAACGGCGTGGCGCCGACCGTTTATATCAGCGAGTCCCAGAAAGTCCCGGTGATGACGATTGACTTTGATGGCAAGACCTTCCTGGGCTGGAATAGTGACCCTAGTGGTAAAGGTAGGAGCTATAAAGCCGGTGATACCGTTAACGATAGCATGACGCTCTATGCTCAGTGGAAAGATGGTACACACGGTGGCGAAGAGCCTAAGCCCAACCCCAACCCTAATCCAAATCCAAATCCAAATCCCAATCCAAATCCTAATCCTAACCCTAATCCCAACCCGAACCCTAATCCAAATCCAAACCCAAATCCCAATCCAAATCCGAACCCGAACCCGAACCCTAACCCGAACCCTAATCCGAACCCGAATCCTAATCCCAATCCTAACCCCAATCCTAACCCCAATCCTAATCCCAATCCCAAACCGGGCAACAATAACAACAACCAGGATAATAATGGCAATGTCAATCCTGGAAATGGTACCGGCAATAATGGCACATCACCCTCGGCTAACGGTAATTATAGCTACGACGTTCAGGGTAGTGACGGTCGTGGTACCATCCGCTCAGATGCGCCATTGTCGCCTAGTGCCGGCCTAGTGAGCAATTCGATCAAGCTAGGTGCACCGATCGCCTTTATCGTGGCGGGAATTATGGCCAGCTTGGCAGTCTTGGAGTTGACCAAGAAGGAGGCGCAGCGTCAGTCAAGAAGTCGAGTCAGTGTTAAGAAGCTTTTTGCAGTAGCTAGTACGCACCGAGCTTACGTTGGTGTGCTGGCTCTGTCGCTAGTAGCGGTAGTGGGAGCGACTTTCTATCTAACTAAGCTTACTACCTCGGCTGATCCGGCTAATGTACGCTCTGGCTTCGTCACGGTTAACTGTGCCACTAGATGGTGGTACAACGGTGAAATGAAGACCGGCGAGAGCAATCGCCACGGTAAATGGTATTTCTTCGATGCGTCTGATGACAGGAGGATGGCGATCGATAAAGATGTTTACCACAAGGATCACCAGTACTGGGTGCGATACGGCAAGAATGGCGCTATGGTCTACGGTGAAGATGTTAAGGACAACGAGTGGTACTACTTTGACCCAACTACCGGTGCTATGGCAAAGGGTTGGAAACATATCGCCGGTAAGGATGGTCAGCAAAAGTGGGTCTATTACGACAAGACTACCGGTAAGATGCTCAAAGGTGAACAATACTTACATGACAACAATGACGATAAGGGTGACAAGTATTGGTATATGTTGGATACGACGACCGGTGCTACTCGCTACGGCTGGGCGAAGTCGCCGAAGGGTACTTGGCATTACTACAATCAGACCTCCGGCAAGATGAGCGATCCGACGGGTGATGCCTTCCAGAATACGCAGGAGACCTGGAATTACATTCATGACGTTCGCTATAAGAGCTTGCCGACCAAGTCTGACACTAATTACTACATCGTGATTGACACAGACAACTACAAGACTACTGTATTTGAGCGAGATGGTAACAACTGGCGACCTAAGTTCCTCTGGAAGTCGGTTGGTGGTGACGTTAACCGTGGTCATACCGCTGATGGTCAGCTGTGGGTGTTCGGTCGGACTTCAGAAGGGGCTTCAGCCGGCGACCCGTGGTGGGTGAACTTCATGCCGTGGCGTGAAGATGGCTCGGAGGGTCAGGCGTTCCATGATTGGAAATGGGAAGGTCGCAATATGAAGGGCTCCGGTTCGGACGGCTGTGATATGGTTAGCGCTGCTAATGCGGAGTGGATCTGGCGTAATATCCCTGACGGTACCGGCGTCTATTCCATCCCGGGTTGGAATACTTCCAACTACGATGGCGTGACTACTCGCTTTGGGCATGAGTTTAGGCGTATCTGGAATCAGGGCGACATAGACAGTGCCGCTAGGCAATTCCCGGGCGAGTTCTAATCGGGGGTATGATTCGAGAAGGGTCGGCAAACTACCGCTTGATTGTACCGTAGACATTATTACAATGTCGGTATAATCAGGTGGTGTTGACGATCTTGAAGATATGGGATAGACTGGGTTTAGTTCAAGTGCGAGAGATTCTTGCGGGTGTCATGCATCTGATCTTGTTGCTGATACCATTTTGGACTGCATCTTTACAATTTAGTAGTGCAAGTCAATTTCGTCAGTCATCCTATTATGTTAGTTTTCGAACTATCAAAATATATGCATGCCTAGCCTATAGGGCTATCGCAGAGCTTTGCTATGTGAGCAAACAGAGTTTGATAAAGCGAGAAGTCGAGTGAAATGAGAGTTATCTCATTTCCGAGACGCCGAAGCTTTATCTAGCTTGAGTTAAAAGCGTAGCTTTTAACGAGAGTTTCATCTTGCCTCAGGATGAACCTTGACCGTATGGTCAGCCGAGGACAGTACGGCATGTGCCGCCAGCACCTTTGGCATTAGGTTTATCTTGGTCTAGATGAGCTTTCTTTTAACGAGAGTTTGATCCTGGCTCAGGATGAACGCTGGCGGCATGCCTAACACATGCAAGTCGATCGGTAAGGCTCTTCGGAGTACACGAGAGGCGGACGGCTGAGTAACGCGTAGGAACACACCCTGCAGTGAGGGATAAGACACCGAAAGGTGTTCTAATACCGCATACGGTCTTCGGATTAAAGCATTTATGCGCTGAAGGAGTGGCCTGCGTCATATTAGATAGTTGGTGAGGTAATGGCTCACCAAGTCGATGATGTGTAGCTGGTCTGAGAGGATGATCAGCCAGACTGGAACTGAGACACGGTCCAGACTC